>Ga0066903_100000306_pt1 | contig 29118 bp, 30 predicted proteins | sample PanSoiMetaGPlot1_FD_67491 | JGI IMG/M metagenome (GOLD analysis project Ga0066903, IMG submission 67491) | Tropical forest soil microbial communities from Panama analyzed to predict greenhouse gas emissions - Panama Soil - Plot 1 (version 2) | ecosystem: Environmental > Terrestrial > Soil >... | reverse complement strand
ATCATTGTCCAACACGTTCTGCATACCGAGAGTAACGGTCGTGTTATTGAGCCACCATTTCCAATCGCGGCAGCCATACTCAGCCGTGGACACTGGGACAACATTCTTCTCTTTGCCATCCTTCATCTTCACGTTCTTGCCGCCATCCTTGGCATAGCCCGGCACCTCCGCCGGCGTGGGCGGCGGGAGGTTAAACGTGTAGTTTAGGATCAGGTCGCGTGTCGTCCACGCAGCCACTTTGCGCGCAAACGGACTCTCGTCGCCAGGCCCGGTCCGCTCAACTCGTCGGCAGCGATCCGCTCGAATAGAATCAAACCGACTGGTTTTGGCTTCATGTGCTACTGGCAGCGTTCTGCAGCGATGGTGCAGTCCGTCGGTCTTGTTCGACACTTTGCGCCTGCGATTGTCGGCATGCGATGATCGGCCTTGCCGCGGACAGCAATGTGCGCAGCGCTTCACAGACCCTCGAAGCCCTCTGCATTACCCGAACCGAAGCCCCCCTTCACAGCCCAGACATTCGCGCTGAGTTATGGATTGTGACAGACAGATGCTGCCGAGTCTTTTCGTAGGATGAGGTCTCGTAAGGCTGGATCGTGCACGAGAGTAACACGATCAAACACGGCTTCATTACAGGTCCGGCAAAGCCTTCCGAAACCTGGCCTCCGCGCTTAAAGACTCAGAATTAGTGTTGAGTTGCGACCGTTAGTCGCTCTCGTCTATAAGAGTGCTCTTGCCGTCGGTTCCAACGCTGCATCTCCGTTAGAGGCAGCCACTGGCGAAGTTACCTGGAAGTGCTTCAGGTAGCTACGCGCCTTGGCTCCCACTCTGCGCTGAAATGCGCGCTGAAATGTTTGTGCATCCGAAAAGCCAACAGATGCAGCAATGGTATCGAGAGTTCGCTTCGGAACAGAAAGGCGGCGCTTTGCTTCGTTGATGCGCAAGTTCTCCACAAACTCCCCCGGTGCGCTGCCGAACACGCTTTTGAAAGCCCGGTTAAAATGGCTCGGCGACATGCACGCTCTGCGCGCTAGCGTATTAACCGAAAGATCTTCGTGCAAAGTTCGCATGATCCAGGGGATCAGTTCCGCAAAGCGATCTGCTGGTTGGCTGTCAAACACGAGCGGGCTGGGAAGTTTGTGTTGGCCGTTGCCATTCGAAGATGGCGCTGTGAACTCCTGCGCGGCAGCTGATGCCACATGCCGGCCATAGTCTTCTTCGATCAGAGCGAGCGAAAGATCGATAGCTGCACTGGCACCGGAAGATGTGTAAAAGGCACCGTCTTTAACAAGATGCCTTTTGGGATCAACACGCAGGTTTGGGAAACATCGTCCTACGTCGTTTGCATAGCGCCAATGAGTGGTGACTTCGCGGCCATCTAGTAACCCAGTTGGCGCCACACCATAAATTCCACCGCCGATCGCGGCGATGCGGCGGGTCTGGTTTACTCGCCTCAGGACCCAGTCCGCTATCCTATCATTGACTATGGAACGCCGGAGTCCATCACCGCCTGGAATGACAATCGTGTCTAACTCGCAGGCCGTCTCGAGCGTGCTGTCTGGCCAGAAGGCGATTCCCGATTCAGCGCGAAAACATTCGGAACTTAAACTGATCGTGCTGATCTGGTAACATGAAATCCGATTCCCATAACCGCCGTCGAGAAGCGCAGCTGCAAAAACATCGGTGGCGCGCGCCAGCTCCGATGCACCGACGCCCTCAAAACCGACAAAGCCTATGCGCTTCGGATTCATTCCTTGTCGGACCTAAGAGTATCTGATCTTTAGAAGGCCGCGTTAGGACATTGAAACGACATTACGAGCCATTACTGTCTTTGTCCTTCCTTGGGTTTGCGCGAAATAAACGGCCGATCCTTTTTGCCTAGATGGCGATCTCGATTAGCTTTTGCCAACCAAATGAAAGGAGAAAAATTATGCCTAGCTATATTGGTTTGATTCAATTTGCTGACCAAGGCATCCGGAATGTTAGGGACACTGTCAAACGGGGGGATGCGGCGATGGCCGTGGCGGAAGAAATGGGGATGAGGGTCGTGGAGGAATTCTGGACAATGGGTGCGTACGACGCTGTAGTCGTCTTCGATGCCCCCGATGACGAGACGATGAGCGCGTTCATGCTAAGGATCGGCTCACTCGGCAACGTCAAAAGCCAGACCATGCGTGCTTTCCGCCGCAATGAGATGCAGGAAATTCTGGCAAAGATCTAATAACCCTGCCTCAAAACGCTTTGTCGGTTTGAAGCGCTCGTTGTACAGCATTGTTCGGATCGCGTCATCTGCACGGGCTGTATTTTCGCGGTGATGGATAAAGCCATTGACCAGCCACCAGCCGATTCTAAGTTGCCCGTGCCGGGGCTGTGTTTATGACGATGCAACTGCATTTCACTCGCTGGTTGATTGCTGCTTTCTTTCTCCTGAATACGGGGTTTGTTTTTGGAGGCGGGTTCAAGACCAAGGTCATTACAACTTCGCCGGTCGCAATCGCGATCCCTGATGATCGATTCCTGAAGATCACGAATTTTACTCAGGAAGGCGGAACCGAGCGCGCCGTAGTTCGCGTTAAGGTGAGCGGTGATTCTGGTGGGGCCGCGAATGTTCTTGCTGCAGTTCGAATCGATTTTAGTACCGGAATCAATTCGCAAAGTTTCCCGGAGATCAACAACAGGGTCGTAATCGCTGGTCCGGCTGAAGTGAGAGTAGCCCCGGTGCCGGGCGCGACGCTTGTTATTACGTATAAACAAGATCAGAATGAGGGAGCGGGCGAGGAAACAACCCCAACCCCAATACCTATTATTAGTCCTACTCCCTCAGGTACGGCTACTCCCAGTGTTACTCCTACACCGACCGTGTTTCCCTAGCGTGCGTTGTCTCGTTCCGGGACAGTTGTGTCGGCGCACCTCGCAAGGATCAAGTGTCGTTCAAATCAGTACAGTTATCCCGGAGGAAGCGCCGATGGGACGAGAACAACACGATTCGATCCATCCCATGATCCCATGAAGACGTACGTGTGCCCGCGTTGCACATTCAGCGTAGTGGATGTCGGATAAGAATAGTAGGAGTTTGGCACGGCCGCGACCGTTAATACATGACGACCCGCCGGTATAGAGTGATCGTACCGGCGGCCCTGCACAACATTGGCGACGGTTTGTCCATCGATCTTTAGGTTGAGAACTATGTTCCATCCGAAGGTCGGCGACCGGAGAACGACCAAACGACCACCGGACTGAACAGCATCGGCGGTTCCGATCGAGTTCAGGTAAACGAAAACAAGAATGAGAAAGAGTGTGGCGGCGGAGGTGTATCCTACCTTCATCCCCTCATGCTACGTCCCGAGCTTTGCCGAGCGCCGCGTTTATCGCCTTGGTGGCGGGAAGTTCTCGGTGGTTGTCCCGACGCACCAAGGCCTTCCCGGCCACCCAAGTTGCCACAACTCCCCAGGGGTCAGGCACACACTGGATGGGCGGAGAAAAACGAAATCCGAATCCCACATCGCAGTATATACATAGGTAACTCCCGGCTGGACGTTCACTGTTATCGAAGTGGGCCCAGCGACCCCTGTGCGTGGTAACTTGCGTATGGTTAAGACATGCTCCCCGGCGGGCAACCACGTGTGATAGTAGCGACCCTGGACAACGTTCGCGACGGTCCTGCCGTCAATCTGAAGACCGAACCCCACGTTCCATCCGAAGTTCGCCGTTCTGAGAATGAGTAGATGCCCGCCCGGTTGAGCGGCAGCGGTTCCAATCGAAACCGTGCAAATGAAACTAAGAATCAGGAAGAACCTGCGGGCGGAGTTATATTTTGATTTCATGGCTCCATGCTACGCTTGAGGCTCGTTTTTGGCTAGTACGACGTTTGGGAGAAGATTTTCGCTTCCTTTCGTGCCGGAGACTGTTTCACTTGCGCTCCATTATTCGCCAGCAATTCAAGCTGGGTGAGAGTGCGATCGAGCTCCTGCACTAACGGCTGAACGCGTTTTCCACTAAAAGCATTCACGAGCGTGCGATAATACCAGAGAGCGCCTTGTTTACCGCCATTGAATCGAGACCAGAGCCGTTCTCCTTCCTCGCGGTAATCCATCAGGATCGCACGGACATTGTGCAGTTTGTCTGAAGCCGACACCAGTTTCGTCGGCATCGACGCGTGTCGAACGTGAGCCAGGTATGCCTTCTTTCGTTCCAGCCACGGTGGCTTTGGCGTCTGGTTTGTGTCAGTGCAACCTTCGACGATTCTTGCGACTTTTTTACCAAACCTTCGCTCGATATCACGCAACCGTTTTGCCCCGCCACAAGCCTCCACGGCGTCGTGCAGTAGCGCGGCGATCGCTTCCGTTTCATTCGCGCCGTATTCCATCGCAATCGCAGCCACACCGAGGATATGCGCGATGTAGGGGATGCGGGTCTTTTTCCGGAGTTGTCCGCCGTGAATTCGCGTGGCGTAAGTCAACGCTTTTTCAAACTGAGGCGAGAGTCGCATCCTTCGTTTTTGCTTCAGCCGCCGAACATGGAGCCAGCCTTGCGTCCTTTGTCACGAGGCGCCGTGTTCCTGGGACTGGATTCCTGAACCCACTCCGGCCACGGACATCAGCCGTGAGCCAACGCATCAATCGCTTTCCATTCTTCCGGCGTCAATTTGAGTTTCGCAGCAGCGACATTTTCTTCTAAATGTGGGAGAGATGACGTGCCGGGAATCGGCAGCATCACAGGCGATCTCTCCAGAAGCCACGCCAGTGCAACTTGAAACACGCTCGCCCCATGCGCCTTTGCCGCTGCCTCGAGTGCGTTCTCAGGTTTCAACCCCCGCGTTCCGCCAATCGGAAACCATGGCAGAAAGCCAAGGCCATTCTTCTCGCAGTAGGTCAGAGCGCTTTCCGATTTCCGGTCTTGGATGTTGTACCGGTTCTGCACGCTCACGATGGGAACAATCTTGCGTGCCCGTTCGATTTCCTCCGGCTCCACATTGGATAAGCCGACGTGACGGATCTTTCCGGCGTCTTTCATTTCCTTGATGGCACCGAGCGATTCTTCCATCGGCACCTTGGAATCGATACGGTGCAGCTGATACACGTCGATCCGCTCCAAGCGCAATCGCTTCAAGCTACCGTCGACGGCTTGTTTGAGATGTTGTGGGCTTCCGTCAGGCACCCATTGCCCAGCGCCCGGTCGAGTCAGGCCGCCTTTGGTCGCGATAACCAAGTCTTTGGGATAAGGATAAAGCGCTTCCGCAATTAGCAGTTCGCTTGTTTCCGGGCCGTAGGCATCTGCCGTGTCGATCAAGTTCACACCTAGCTCGACTGCGCGTTTCAAAACTTTGAGCGCATTGCCGCGATCAGGCGGCCAACCCCAAATTCCTTCGCCGGTAATTCGCATCGCGCCAAAACCGAGCCGGTTAACCGTAAGATCGTCGCCCAACCTCCATGTTGGATTTGTCGCGACATTCGGTGACACGGGCGAGTCAGCTCCGAAGATTACATCCGGTCCTCTCGCAAGAAGCGCCGCACCGGTAACAAGAGTTGTGCCGAGGAATGTTCGGCGAGTAATACTCGGCCGCTCATTCGAGTATGAAGGTTTTTTGTGCATGTCAATTCAGCGTACGTCCGCTCGAAGTGCTGTCAACGGAACGGCATTGTCGATTGGTGGGGTGCGATTGCCGCGTGGGCCGCAGACCATTGCGATTCAGGACAGATCTTTTTGTTCGCGCATGAGAACGGCGAATGCTTCCTCAAGATCTTTGCCAAAACTGATTATGCCTTCTTTATGTCCGGCCATGGCGACAATCTTTCTTGTTCGCACGTTGGTGCGCCTGAACAGCTGCATTATTTCATCTGCCATCTCGGGTGTTCCATACTCCGCAGCGTCTGAGGTCGTCGGCGCCTGGTTCAAAACTGCCGACCACAGTTTTGAGCCGTGACAGTGAATGATAGCCCCCGCTCTTGCATCCGACTCATAGACTGCGGCGTGGGTTAACGATTCCGATGAGGGAATCGCGGAGCCTTCAAATCGCACGGAGTTGCTCTCAAAATCATAATCCACCACTTTTGCGCAGTCCGTCAGCATCATATCTGGTAATCCACCGGTCGCTGAACCTGTGATGTAAAAATGTTTAGTTGCGCCGTCTCTTATGCTCAGATTGCCAAAGCCAATACCTTTCTGATCCACACCGACCAAATGGAGACGGAGAAGTTTACGTCTGCATGCATTTAATTCAGCAAGACCGCGGAACGAAGTAATCTCACTGCCAACGCGCTCGCACGAAAACTTTATGTAGTGGCTCACGGTTTTCTTTGGCGTCAAAGCCGCACAACATGGTCGACTCACAGCGACTGCAATGGAAAAAGCGCGCGAATGCTGTTCTCCTTCGCTTCGCAAATTCCCCGCTCGGTGATCAGTCCGGTTACCAGATTCGCCGGTGTAATATCAAATCCGTAATTTGCAGCCGGACTTCCCTCTGGTGCAACGCGCACATCGACATGTTGCCCTTCGAACCAGCCGTCCGCACATGTCACTTCGTCGGGGCTGCGCTTTTCGATTGGAATCTCCTTCAGTCCATCGCGCAACATCCAATCAAACGAAGACGAAGGCAGCGCTACATAGAAGGGGACGCCATTGTGCCTCGCCGCCAGTGCCTTCAGGTATGTCCCGATTTTATTTGCGACATCTCCAGTGTAAGTCGTGCGATCGGTTCCAACAATTACTAGGTCGACCGCGCCGCGTTGCATTAAGTGCCCCGCGGCACTGTCCGCGATGATGGTGTGCGGCACGCCGTGCTGGCCCAACTCCCAGGCAGTGAGCTTCGAACCCTGATTTCTGGGACGCGTCTCCGCGACCCAAACGTTCACTAGCAGCCCGCTGTCGTGTGCCGCATAAATCGGAGCAGTAGCGGAGCCATAGTCGACAAAGGCCAGCCATCCGGCGTTACAATGGGTGAGCACGTTCACCGGCTCCCCTGCTTTCTTTCGCACGATTTCCCGAATGAGTTTCAATCCGTGTTGCCCAATCATCCGGCAATGCTCCGCATCTTGGTCGGCAATCAGTTTTGCGGTGTCCAGAGCGATCGCGACTTTCTCGTTCGCGTCTTTCCCTTCGGCAATATTTTTTAGCTGACGCTGCACCGCCCAGGAAAGATTGACCGCCGTCGGCCTTGTTGCGTTGAGTTTGCCCGCAGCGCGGGCCAATTGCTCATTAACATCCGCGCCGTCGTTACATGCAGCGGCCTCGAGCGCCGCAAGATACATTCCGTATCCCGCGCTCGCACCGATCAATCCCGCGCCGCGGACATGCATCTCGCGAATCGCCGTCGCCATTTGCGCGACATTGCGAACTTCTTCGATCACGAAACGGTGCGGCAAAAAACGTTGATCGATGAGTTGAACGACCGTCTCGTCGTCCGGCTTAAGCCAGATTGTTCGGAAATTTTTCCCGTTAACCTTCACGCTTGGGATTATGAGCTGCTCTGCATTGGAATCCCATCACGGCCTTAAACATCAATCCCCATCACGATTGGTCCTGGGACTTCCTCCCAACCTTGACGACGCCAAAAGTTCCGGCCGCGGCGATTGTCGTGCGCAACCAGGATCAGCGTTCGCTTAACTCCGGTGTGGCGCAAACCGCCGAGGCATTCATCGATCAAACGCTTCCCTACTCCGCGCGCCCGATAAGCTGGATCAACCGCCAGATGATAAATATATCCGCGGCGTCCATCATGACCGCACAATACAACGCCGACGATCGTAGAACCATCGGTTGCCACCCTGCTCAGCTTCGGATTGCGCTCGAGAAACTGGCCAACACCTTCCCTTTCATCCCCCTCGGCAATCTCGATACCCTCGACCCGTTGCCATAACTCTAGCGCGGCATCGTAATCGGCAATGGAAAATGCTCGCGTTTTGATGGTGTCGCTCATTCCGTATGCATCTTACAGTGCAGGTCGCGGATTTGGATTTCTTTTTTCCGGCGTCAAAACTAAATGAACGACCTTCGCGCCGTCCAATCAGCGTTGAATGTTTTGCAAATCGGAGCGAAGTCGCTCTGATTTGCAGTCACTTCTTGCCAGGACAGCCGAGTGCGACCACAACTTGCATTAATCGAATGCGATCTAGTCAACTTTTTGCCGTGGCCGCGGCCGGTCTCGTTTCTGCAGCCTTCGCATTTCTGGGCACTGGGCTTCACCCAATTTGGTGGGCACTCTGGTTGGCGCCGATTCCGGTGCTCGCGATCGCGCCGCGCCTTGACGGGAGCGCCGCTTTCCTGCTTGGCGCGATCGCATGGCTCATCGGCGAAATGAATCAATGGAATTACGTCCGATACGCGATCGAATTGCCACGTCCAATCGCGGTCCTCTACTTTTTGACGCCGGCCGCGTTTTTCGGCTTCGGAGTTCTTTTTGTGCGCAGCTTCCTTCGGCGCGGATCGCTCTTTCTCGCCTCAATTGCTTTTCCCGTTTACTGGGTGGCGTACGAATATCTTAACGCGATCACGTCGCCTCATAGCACATGGGGCAACCTCGCTTATACGCAAATGGATTGTCTCCCCGTGATCCAGATCGCTGCGATCACGGGTCTTTGGGGTATCAGCTTCAGCGTATTTCTGTTCGCAGGCACAGCCGCAGCCTTGTTGAGCGGCGCGGGAAACCCATGGCAGCGCCGCGCGCTGGCTGTCGCTGTGGCGTTCGTCCTTTGCGCGGTGTTTGTTTTCGGAAAATGGCGACTGCAAACGAATCCTTCCCAATCAATGGCAGTGACGCTCATCGCCAGGGATGTGCCAATAAGCGTTTATCTTGGCTCCGAAGAGCAGGCACTACAATTGTTGCGCCAGTATGCTGACGAGATCCAGAGTGTTACTCCGGTTGGAACGCAGGCTGTTGTTTTACCGGAGAAGATCGGACGCGTCAGCGAAAGCAAGTTGGCAGAGGTAGATTCTCTTTACTCTTCGGCGGCAATTGCCACGCGCGCGGCGATCGTGCTTGGACTTGTTCGAAGAACGCCGGGCGGCGACTTCAACTCGTCCCGATTGTATTCGCCTGATGGAAAACTAGAGGCGAACTACGACAAGCATCATCTGGTGCCTGGCGTCGAGCCGGAAAAATCCGGCGATAAGCGGGTGGTTGTCGATCAGGCCTCGGGGCGTTGGGGGCTGCAAATTTGCAAAGACATGGATTTTCCCATGCTGAGCCGCGAATACGGTGCCGACGGCGCAAACCTGTTGCTGGTACCTGCGTGGGACTTCAATTTGGATCGCTGGCTCCACGCGCGGATGGCGGTCATGCGTGCCGTTGAAAATGGTTTCGCCCTTGCTCGTTCGGCACGCAATGGATTGTTAACACTGAGCGACAACCATGGTCGCATCCTCGCGGAAACAGCTACCCTGCCTGATCGTTTCGTGTCGGTCACCGGAATGGTAAACGTTCCCCCCGAGCAAACGTTTTACACGCGAGCAGGCAATTGGTTCGCGTGGCTTTGTATCGCCGTATTCGTCAGCCTGCTAGCGGTTCAACTCTTCAGCAGCGGAGAAAAGACGCACGCGTAGCTGAACGCGCCGCAAACTAGGACGCGGTGGCGGTCGCCGGAATAAAATTTTCGGGTTCGTCGAACTTGAGCCGTTTTCGCAACTCGTGCCGAAGCAGCAGGAGATTGACGCACATCTGAAAAATGGTCGACGCGACGGATAGATACCACAGCTCGCGAATCTCAAACCCAGGCATCCGCGAGATCACCATCGCCGGTAGTGCAAACAAAACCAGGCGCGTCATCGAGCTAAACAGCGGTGGCAGAGTGTTGCCGATTCCCTGAAAGATGCTGGAGGTCACGAAAACAATTCCCACCGAGATAAAGTTCAAAGAAACGATCCGGAGATATTCGCTGCCGAAGGCAATGACTCGCGGGTCGCGCGAAAAAAAGCGAATCAGCGTTCCCGGCACGAGGAAAGCGATTAACGTGAGCACCAACATCATCAATGATGCGATACCAATTGCAGAGTAGACGGAATGCCTGACTCGATCTGCGCGGCGTCCGCCGAAGTTCTGGCCGACTACCGGTGAAACAGCAAAACTGAGCGCGACGACCGGCAGAAAGAGCGCCTGCATCACGCGGGCTCCAATTCCGAAGCCTGCCTGTGCCGCTGGTCCAAAGCCTCGGATTATCGCGTAAACGACCATGATGTACACAAAGAGCAGCAAGAACTCGGCTCCCGCCGGCACGCCGATCTGCAGCATTCCCCGCCAGATTTTCGTTTGCGGGTGAAATAGAGGAAAACGGAAACGCAGGTAATGATATTTTCTTTCGAAATAAATCACCATCAACACGTTGGCGACGAGAATGGAGATGAACGTGGCCAGTGCAGCGCCGGTCACTCCAAGTTTTGGCCACGGACCGATTCCGAAAATCAATAATGGCGCGAGCACGATGTTGAGCAGCACGCTGAGTACCTGAAATCCAACTGCAGGCTTGATGATTCCTGTCGCGCGTAATGCAGAGCCAAGCACAACAAGAGGAAACTGCAACAGAAGGCCGAGAAGAAACCAGAGCAGATATGCCTTTGCGAGTGTGGCTGTCGCTGCGTCTGCGCTAAGCCAATCGCAATATGCCGGACGGAGAATGAACCCTATAACACCCAACGCAGCCGCGATCGCGATCGACATGACAAAAGACTGATTGAACACAAGCTCTGCGTGTGGCTGATCTTTTCTGCCGGCGGCTTGCGAGATCAAGGTTGTTGTTCCCACGCCCAACATCTGGGTAAGAGCCAGCACAATCATCGTGATGTTGCCCGCCACGCCGACCGCCGCGATTGCTTCCTTCCCTAGGTGTCCCACCCAGTAGAGATCGGCCAGCAAATAAAGGGTCTGCACAACCATGCTCATGGCCAGGAACGCGGACATGTGCAGCAAGTGACTGGTGACCGAGCCTTCAGTAAGGTCTTTCATTTGGCCGAAGCTTCGCCCAACGCTTCAATTGCTCAAGGTTCTCTTCTTGAGCCGCGGCGCGTGAAGCTAGCGGTCTGCCTTCCAGCTTCCGAGGTAGTTGTATTTCAAGTTGTAGCAGGTGGCTGCGGAATTGGGGGAGGCACTCCTGCAGCGAACCGCTTTCGCCAACTCTCACGGTGAAGAATCAGAATGATCAACCATGTGACAAACGCGAACAAGCCGCCGGGGATAGTAACAAGCATCAGCCAGCCCAACACACCGAGAGTATAAAGGAGCTGACCATAGTCTTGGCCATTGATGATGCACGGATGCACCGAACCCTCGTCTACCTTGCACCCGTGCGCATTAGCGATCCAAGCGCACGCCGCGACCGATCCTATCGGCGCAAACGCAAAAAGAACGATGACCGCCAGGACGATCCAGTAAGGAATCCAGGGGAACCGTTTTCTGGCCGGTAAGGGAGGTGGGTTCATTTGAGCCGATCACTGCAGATGCGTTTTCTTGAATCCTTCCTCGTAACCGTTTTCGAAAGCCAGGTCCCAATTCTGCTGGTTGCCCGATCCCTGCTGCCTGAAATAACTCTGTGCCATCATGTTCAACTCGGCGGGTGTCAGCAACTTTGCTCCCGCAGGCGCCTCTTCGCCCACTCTTTCGCCGATTGCGTAGGCTGCCCGCTCCTCCGGCGTTCTGCCGTGAGCTACGCGACGAGTGTAGAATGCCGTCACACCGCTCACGACAAGGGCCGCGACTGCCATCATTACAAAGAAACGCAACGGTTTGAATTCTCGCGCCACGACTCGGCGCTAGACAACCATGCGTAGTTATTACTGGCAAGATATAACAGGCAAATCCGTTGGGGGTCTCTATGCAATGATGCATCGTGCCGGATTTTCACTTCCTCTTCTACTGCGCTGACTGAACCATCCCGCGCTTCTCCGCCCAGTCCCAAAGCCTGGAGAACTCTACTGGCGGCGATTTATGCGTTTGTTGAAAATGCGCACGGTGGTTCATCAACATCTTTCCAAACGTCATTCCATCAACACCGGCACGATCCGGATCGGCGCCGCGCTGGAGAAAAGTCAATGCATCGGTATAGGCGAGGGGGTCTGTGAGTCCCATTGCAGTTCGGTGAAGCAGCAACGAATAACCGCCGGAATCCGATTCATCCTCAGGCATTGCGGAATTGAGGTCGGCGCCGCGATCAAGAAGCAATTCAAGCCGCGATCTCGCCTGATCCGTGTAATAACCCAGGTACCAATTCATGAGAATCATGGGCCGGCCAAACTCGTCGCGAGTGTTTGGATCTCCACCCGCCTCGAGCATTGCGCGCAGAACCGCCGCGGACGCATGCACCGCGTTTGACATCGCGAACGATTCCCGCTTGCCGTTGGTGTAGTTCGGGTCCGCGCCGAGCGAAAGCAAAGTTCTGATTGACTCGACTAATTCAGGGCGCCTCCACGATTGCCTGACCGCGAAGTTGAGCAGAGTCGTACCATCCCGGCCGGGCTCCTGTAGATCCGGGACGCCCTTCGCCGCCGCACGGATCGCGGCAGGATCGTTCTTCACGATGCCCTGGGCCACGGCGAAGAGCGCCGGTTTATCGCCAAAGTCCCATTGTCCTGAGTCCAGCAACGCCTGGAATTGGCGGCGATGTTCCTCGCCTCGTTCCATCGACACATAAAAAGCGATGAAAAACCAGACCACAGCGCCGGCCACTAGGGCTGCCACAACCCCAATTACGCCGAGCGTCCATTTAAGTGCGCTTTTCGCTTTCATGAATTGCCGCGAAAGCCTGCTCTCCTGGTTTCACCGCGTCGAATTAAACAGGGTTCAGGCGAAGGGAACAAATCAGAACTTTTGCAGGCGCACTCCCCCACACGCGTAGCATCCGCTTTATCGACTTCTACGCTCCTGCCGATCGAAAGATTTTGGTGAAGAGAAGATGCGTCGGCAGATAAACGACGAGCGGAAACAGTACCATCAATAGAATCACAAACAGCGGCGCGGGAAGAATTCGCCGCGGATTTTCGCCGAACCCATACACCCAGTTCACATTCTCCCGTTGGTTACTCACCAGATAAGAGAGTGGCAGCACTACCAGGGCTAGAATTGTCTGCCACACAAAAGCTCGGTGATCGTAGCCGAACTGGTGAAGCATCCAGAGGAGTACTAGCGGCAGGACGATGTGGAAACACGATAGCCCGCGGATGAACAACGGAATCTTGGAATCGAACATATAAGCGCTCAACCCGATCAACGACTTGCCGGTCAGTAGCCGGAAAAAGAAATCGATATTCCAGAGCGCTTCAAAGAACACGACTGAGATGGCCATCATGCTGATGAGCAGCACGTTCTCCAGCCAGAGCGCGGGTACGAGTGCGAGCAAAGCGATGTCTGAAAACCAAAGGAAATTTGCCAGGCCGTACTTTCGCCAATAAATCGGCACGAGCGCACAAACGAAAAGCGTGTACAGAACTTTCAGGCCAAGAGGAATCACATCTTCAATAGAAAGATAAATCCGACAACTGGCATTTAAGGAAGCGACGATTCAGGATGCAAGTGCTCGCCCGGTACACGGAACACGCCGAGATTGCTCTCGGCGCGAAGCGTTAATCTGATGACAAATCCGCGATCAGGTCTGGGTGTTTGCCTTCTCGCCTTTTTTGCATTCGGCCTTGAACTTCGCGAACTGATCCTTGGTCAGGATGGTTTTTGCCTCCTCCATATATTTGGCTTCGCTCGCTTCGTTGCAACCAGCCTTGTGATGCTCCTCCATGGCTGCATCCATCTTCGTTTTTTGGTCCGGGGTCAGGTTGAGACTTGCCAGTGACACCTGACACGCCATTTTCGCTTCATTTCCGACTTGCTTTGTGCAGTTGCCATGTTCGCCTGCGAACATTGTGCCTGCCGCAAAGAGTCCCGCCGTTATTAACGCAACGAGTTTCATCATGGTGAAACCTAGACACTTGCGCGAACCTTGTCGTTCAAAATCCCTGCGGCTGGCGAGCGATTTACCGAGAATCGTGTTCAGCTCAGCGTCGCTCGGTAAGATTGCATGTATTGCGAGTAAACAGCAGGACTAGGCACTGCCGTTGGAATGCGGCCCGCCGGTAATAACGATCGCTGCGTGGTCGATCGACTAGGTAACAACTTTGTTACCACATAGCCTAACGAGTGGTTGAACGACAGCTTCAAGAGCATGTCTAACGGGCGTAAACGAGCAACAACAAAGGAGACCACCATGATCAAGAAGACAATCATTATTCTCGCCTGCGGCACACTCATTGCGCCGTTAGCATTTACGCAGCCGCGTCCGAAACAGAACGGGCAAACAGCCACTGCTACGGAACCGATAACGGTTACGGGAACGCTTGTCACGGGGATCGAGGAAGGGTCGGCGGCCAATTACCAACCGGCCAAAACTCTCGTCGTCCGCCAGGACCGTTCAAATATTCCAGGTAATTACGTTCTCAACGGCCCCAATCACGTTGTGAACAAGCATGGCGAAGCGATCCTAACCGCGATTAAACCCGGCACTCGCGTGCGTGTTTATTACGTAAATATGGGTGATCTGCGCATGGTTGATCACGTCGTTGTCGATTAAACCCCACACGCCGGGATAAAAAAAGCCGCGGGAGTTTCTTATCAATCCTGCGGCTTTTTTGTCGAGACGAAGCCCCAGATCACCGCCAGCTGAGCTGCAGCTTCCTTATGTTGTCTCCTCTTTGTAAATCACCATACCGCGGGCCTGGTAATTGCCCAGCGCACCGGGGTGATCGAGCGAACAGGTATGCACCCAAACGCGAGTGGCGGCAGGAGACATCCACCATGCTCGTTCGATTGCGCTGGTCAGCAGTGCCCCTCCCAATCGACGCCCAATAAACTCTGGTAACAAACCAAAGTAGGCGATCTCAACGCCCTCATCGTCGCGACGCAGTTCGTAATAACCAGTAAGTGAATCTTTGTAATACGCGGCGAAAGTCCGCTGGCCAGATGCAAGGCCATACTCTCGCCATTGCTCGTCTGTCCAATTGCGCTTGTCGTTCCACGACCACATCTCCCCGACAGCCAGATAAAGGTCGCGGTTGAACCTCCAGTCCCGTTCTTTCTTCTCCGTTGAACCGTTCGTCTGTGCAGAGCTTTGGGCGAAACTGGTCCGGCGAATGCATCTCGAGATAGGTTGTAACGACTGACATATCGCGCGGCCGCCAGAAATAACTAAGCTGCGTACTGGAACGCGTGACACAACCCGAATTGTAAATCACGCCTTCGTTCCGTCTTGACGGAGCCGGGCAATTTCCGATTGAATAGGGTTAATTACCACCTCATGTACGGGGGCCGAATCACCAGCGAGGAAAAATCAGCGATCAGCACATACGTCGGCGCCGGCATCGCAGTCGTGCTCATCGCGGGCGGAGTCTATTTCTTCTTTCTCGCGCAGAAAGAGAAAAAGGAGACCACGACTTTTGATCCGAACCGTCCGGTCCCCAGTGACACCGTCTTGAAACAACGACTGAAAGCTGAGGAATATTCCGTTGTGCGCGAGGGTGGCGGCCAAACGGCTTTCCAAAATCAGTTCTGGAACAACGAGAAGACCGGCATCTATGTCGATATCATTACCGGCGAACCGCTCTTCACTTCGATCGACAAATTCGACGCCGGCGTCGGCTTCCCTACATTTGCCAAGCCCATCTCAAAAGATCTCCTCGGTGCGAGCATGGACACTTCGCACGACATGCAGCGGACTGAAGTCCACGCGAAGCGAAGTAACGCTCACTTGGGTTATGTGTTTTCCGACCCGAAGTCGCCTACGGGACAACGTTACGTCGTCTACTCGGCAGCTTTCCATTTCGTCCCGATCGAAGAAATGAAAGACAGGGGTTACGAAGCGTACATGTCGCTTTTCGACAAAAAGGTTGCCACCCCGTAGCCGCTGTTCATTTGTAGCACCGGTAAACCGTGCCGACCGTCGCGGGTGGGCCGCGTCTCAGCAAAAAATGAGACACCGATTTCTTTGGAAACTTCGCAGGGCTTATTCGGTTCAATCCGCCAAACGACAGCAGGAATATCGACTCATGGGAAAGAAATTTGCCGTCATGGTATTGGCGGTTCTTGCATTCGGGTTTGGATCTTCTCCGCGCTCGAGCGCTGGCACCGAGATGATTGAGCCTTACCGCACGCCTGCGCTAACTTACAACTACGAGCCACCACCGCCGCGGCCGATTGTATACGTACCTCCGCCTATCGTCGGAGTCGTTGTTGCGCCTACTTATCGCTATTACGGGCCGCGGTTCGGGTTCTTTGGTGCGCACCGGTTCTATGGGCGGCAGGCCTATTGGCGTTCTCATCATCATTGGTGGTAATGCTGTAGAGGCAGGCGTGTCGCCTGCAAATCCTGTATCTCAGGCGCCGACTGCGGTCTCAGCGATTCGACTGCTCAACCTCTGTTTTAGTTTCTGGAAGTCCCGCTTGCTTCAATTGCTGATTCAGCCCGGGAAGGTCGGATTCGAGTAATGTGTGCCATGCGTCCATCATCGGTCCGACCTTCGCATCAAGCTCTGCCACGGCGGCTTTGACCGCCGCCGTTGGTGCAGCATCTGCTCCCTGGACTTCATTGAACAGTCGCGTTGTCGATTCCAAAACGAAAAGCGACGGCGAAGCGCCTGGCCGCGGATGCGGCGGACCAAATTTTGTTAACGTTTGACCAAACGCTTCCAGTTTTTTGGTGACATCTGGTCGCTCCGCAGCCTTGGCTTTGAGTTTCGTTAACTGCTCGGCGATCTCGTCGAACTTCTTGCCGATCGGCGCGAGCTTCAACCGCAGTTGATATAATTGGGAGGAGAGATCGAACTGTTCGCGAAGATCCGCGGCCGATGTTTTGACCCGCGGATCCATTACAACATTGATTGGCTGCGTAAAAGTTTTTCTGTCAACCGTCAACGTCACCGTGTAATCACCGGGCGTGGCCCAGGGTGATGTCGCCTCCGCCGGTGTATTGCGATACGTCGCTTGCATCGGAAACTCAGGTTCCACACCCGGGACGGGCGTGTAATGCAGATCCCACAGAAAGCGATGCATGCCTACCTTGGTGGAAACCGATTGCAGTGGGCGAATCCAATAGCTCGGAATTCTAAGCCGCTTCGGATTCGCCTCTACCGGCGCATCCGCGCTCGAATACTTTCTGACTAATTGGCCTTTACCATCTTTGATCTCGATCGTTACCGGACCGCTCGCATCTTTCGAAAGGAAATAATCGATCATCGCGCCGTCTGGCGGATTTTCACCGGCCGGTTCATCCGGCGGCAACGGCGTATCGGTATTTAGATTCGCGCGAACCCGTAGCGCAGTCTGCGGTTTAAACAGCAGATCCTCGCTGCAGTTCGTGTTGAGTTGTCGCAGCGGCGTGATGTTGTCGAGGATCCAGAATCCGCGGCCGTGTGTTGCCACAACGAGATCGTCGTTCTTTATGATAAGATCGCGCACGGAGCTCGCTGGCAGATTCAATCGCAACGAATTCCAGTTCGCGCCATCATCGAACGAGATGTAAACGGCTTTCTCGGTTCCGGCGAAAAGCAGTCCTTTTCGCTCCGGATCTTCGCGGACTGCGTTCACGATTTGGCCGGCCGGAATACCGTTCACAATCTCCGTCCACGTTTTGCCGCCGTCGTGCGTTGCAAAAATGAGCGGGCGCAGATCGTCTGTTCGCAGTGTGTTCACGGCGGCATAGGCGGTGTTCGCGTCGAAATGTCCGGCTTCGATCAGCGAAATTTTTTGCCACGCCGAAAAGGTCGGCGGCGTCACGTTCGTCCATTTTTTGCCACCGTCGGTCGTGAGATGAATCAAACCATCATCGGTCCCGCACCAGATCCGGTTCGTGTCGAGCGGTGACGGCGCAACGGAGTAGATCACGCCGCGCCGATGAGCCTGCTTCGTTGCGTCCTCCTTATATTTTCCGATGCTCGCCGGCAGCTCGTAAGTCGACCGCGACAAATCAGGGCTGATCTCTTCCCAGTGATCGCCACGATCCCGCGTTTGCCAAAGAGTGTTTCCAGCGAAGAAAAGCAAATGCGGATCGAGCGGCGAATAGACGACCGGCTCGGTGCGCAACATCCGGAAATCCTCTGTTTGCACTGGCACAGGAAGTATGTTTTGCGCCTGACCAGTCCGTCGATCGAATCGGGTCAGCTTGCCGCCGATGATGATGTCTGGATCGAGCGGATCAGCAACGACGTAACCATATTCCTCCGCCGCGACTGGTCGCCAATCGCGGAACGTAATCTCGCCTTCGTCACCGCGGCTTTTAATTCCGACTGAACCGCTTTCCTGCTGGCCACTGTAGAGCTGGTACGGAAACGTGTTGTCCGCGCTGACGTGATACAGCTGCGCCGTGGGCTGATTATACCACGAGCTCCAGCTCTTACCGCCGTTCACCGTGACGATTGCGCCTTGATCTGAACCAAGAAGAATGACGTCGGGATTATCAGAATTGATCCAGACATTTTGATAATCGTCGCCGCCCGGTGCGCCGCGCCAGCCGTCCCATGTTTTGCCGCCGTCCGTCGATCTCCAACAAACAATGCTCGCCGAGTAAACGATCTGCGGATTTTTTGGATCGAACCGCACCACTGGGAGATCGCCGCCGCCAATTCCGAGTCCCGGCCGTGGATCGTCTGTAGTCCCGCGCCAGGTTTCGCCGGCGTCGTCCGACCGGTAAAGTTTGGCGATCGTCTTTGTTCGGACCGTGGCGAACAATGTTTTCTGCGCACTCGGCGCAATCGCGATGTTCGCCTGCACAATATTCCCCGGAAGTCCTTTGGTTAATTGCCCCCATGTTTTGCCGCCGTCGGTGGATTTGAAAATACCGCCACCGTCTCCATTGAACACACCGTTCTCCCACGGACCTTCGCGAGATTCCCACAACGCCGCGTATACAACCTGTGGATTGGTCGGGGCGATCTGCACATCGCTCGCGCCGACGTTCTCGTCACGATGAAGAACTTTTTCAAACGTTTTGCCGCCGTCGAGCGATCGATACACGCCCCGCTCTTCGTTAGGCCCGTACGGATGCCCGGCAACTGCAACAAAGATGCGGTCCGGATTTTTTGGATCTACGGCTAACTGCGCGATCTGCTGGCCGTCCCGCAATCCCAAGTGCGTCCACGTCGTGCCGGCGTCGGTTGACTTGTAAACACCATCGCCGATTGAAAGATCAGGCCGATGCAATCCTTCGCCGCTCCCAACGTAAACAATGTTTGGATTCGAAATTGAAACTGCGATCGCACCGACTGATGCGGTCGGCTGATCATCGAAAATAGGTTTCCAGGTGCGCCCGAAATCCATCGATTTGAAAACGCCGCCATTCACGGGTGCCATGTAAAAAACATTCGGCTCCGACGGAACTCCAGCGATCGCGCGTGTCCGCCCGCCGCGATAAGGGCCGATGTTTCGCCAGCGAAGAATCGAATCGAAGTCGCCCGCGTGTACCTGTCCAATCGCCAAGACAATCGCGAAACTGATTACAACCGCGTTTCGAGCTGACCACATAAACCGCCAATCTCTTCTGCGAAGACGAAAGGCGCAATCTTGTAGCCGCTGGCGCTGACTGCGGACTCTGCTGTAATGGCGCGTGTGCCGCATGCTGGGGAATTGCAGCCGGTGCGGCTGCCGCTACAGTCGCAGCGTCTCTTTTTTCTAACTAACTTTTCAACCTTTCAACATCTCAACTGCTGTCATGCTATCGGCTGTAATCTTTGATCTCGACGGCGTGCTTGCCGACTCCGAGAGGTGGTGGAGCGAGATTGATGCAAAATTGCTCGCTGATTACGGCGTGACGTATCGTGGCGAATATCACCAGAACGTTGTCGGTGTGAACTACCGGCTAGCTGTCGAGTTTTACAGGAAAGCATTTGGGCTTTCCACGTCTACCGAGGAAATGATGCGGCGCCGCGGCGAGGTCGCGACGGAGTTCTTTGCCAATAGCATCGGCCTGTTTCCAAACGTCAAAGAAGTGTTGGAAGAACTGCAAGAGATGAAACTGCATCTCGCCGTCGCCACAAGTTCATTGAGTGCGTCTGCGCGCCCGTTTTTGGATCGACATGAACTGATCGGATTCTTCGAGGTCATTGTGACCGGCGAAGAAGTCGAACACGGCAAACCCGCGCCTGACATCTACCTCTGCACAGCACAGCATCTTGGAATCCGTGCGGATCGGTGCCTGGTGGTCGAGGACGCGCTACCCGGTGTCGCAGCGGCCAAAGCGGCGGAGATGCGCGTCGCGGCGATTCCCGACTCGCGCTTTGTCGATCCGCGCGAGTACGAGAAGAAGGCCGACTACGTCCTGAACAGTTTGACAGAATTGCCAGAGTTGATTCGAAAACTCGTGGTCGCCAAATGACCGCGGCAGGCGACGTGTAATTTCCTCAAGCTCCGCCGCAAACGGCATAGCCTTGAGCGCGGAGGTCGTCAGCCAGATCTTTTTCCATTTGAACGGCGTGTTCGTACGGCATCGGATTCAGATGTTCGTAAAGCTCCGGCAACAATCGAACACCATATTTTCGGACGAGCCGGGCTGACTTGTAGCCGTTCTTATGATTTTCAAATCGATGATCCACCGGCAGTCCCGTCATTCCAACGTAGACGGCCGGTTTCGATGGATCGCGGTCCGGATTGCGCCGCAAAATCGACAAATCGTTCAGCGCAGACTTGGAAAGTAGAACGACGTAAACGTTGTGATGGAATTCGGGTTCGGCTAAACGCACTCGTGTCCGCTTTCGCCGCATCAGTGAACAGTAGCAGAGTCGCCGGGCGACGCTCGACTCCCAAGAATTGCAGCCGGTGTGGGTGACGTCCCGCAGCAATCGTCACCACATTGTAACAACCGGTCTGGTGCAGGATTTGGTATATCTTACGGAGTGCTGTCAGCAAAGAGGTGAAGTTTGAACTCGGGCAACGATTCGTCTGGTATTACTTGTTGGAGCTGCGCTCGTAAGTCATGGAAGCGTGTTCGCGCAGGACGCTGAATTGCGAGACCTCGACGTTAGTCACTGGTTTTGCCTCTCCAAAGCCGGAGGGACCGCGACTCAGCCCGACGAAGAGGAACGGAACTTGATGAAAAACCGGAATTCACCTGCCAGTCTGCCAACGAACGTGGAGCAGTTGGACGCCGCATCGTTCTTGAAAAAAGTCGCCGCGTATGACGTGGAGCTCAAGGCCACACGCCGGGCCGAGCTCGATCAGCCGCGAAAACAGAAACTGCTGGCGTTTCAAAATGAAATCGTTTCGTTGACCGGTCGGTTAGTCCTGGCTTATCCCGGTCTCGGGGAATCTGCCAATTGCAATGACGCCAAGTTTCACGATTGGCATCTGGAAGTCTTTTCGCGGTCGAGCGACCATCCGTCGTATGTCGGCGATTCGACTCCGATTATTTGCGAAGTTACACCGCGCACCGAAAAGCTACTTTACGATCAGGGCGTCCGCCTTCTCCAATTAGCTGGCTTTATTCGGCTTTCGGACAACACCTATCGGTCTACAGGACATCCCGCGCGCAAAATTCGGGTGACCGGTTATCTGATGTGGGATGATCTCCACAACGACGCGGAAACGGTTGGCCCGAAAGTAAAGTTCATTGGCAACGACAAATTTCATCATCCGTGGCGCGCGACCGCCTGGGAAGTTCATCCTATCCTAAAGCTCGAGACGCTTGAGTGAGTGCAAGCGAACCGATCGAATTGCTATTGCGAAGCATTTGCGGACATAGCTGTCGCTGCTCTTTAATTGCCGCCATTCTTCGGCCGTCCCGCCTTGGTCGAGATGGTCAGGACGATGAACTCCGCTGGCCTGAGTGGCGCAAAGCCAATCACAACATTCATCAGCCCCGCATCGATATCGTTCTGCGTAGTCGTAGTGGCATCGCATTTAACAAAGTACGCGTCATTCGGCGTACTACCTTGGAAGGCTCCTTGGCGAAATAGTTGGTGCAGAAAAGCCCCAACGTTTAGTCGAATCTGTGCCCAGAGAGGTTCAGCGTTCGGCTCGAAAACTGCCCATTGGATTCCGCGATCAATGCTCTCTTCAAGGAAGAGCGCGACTCGCCGTACGGGAATGTATTTCCATTCTGACGCGGCCGCATCAGCGCCCTGCAGTGTGCGCGCTCCCCACGCGAGCGTTTCCGTACGGAAACCTCTCAGACAGTTTACGCCGAGCCTGTTGAGGGTCTCGTTTTCGGAATCCGTCAGGTTGTAAGAAAGAGCCGACACGCTGACTAGATTAGCGTCTGTCCCTGCGGGGGCTTTCCATACGCCTCGAGCGGTGTCAACGCGCGCAAATAAGCCGGCGATGGAGCCGCCAGGTGGAGTTAGCCGAAGGTGTCCGGCGTTGAGAGGATCCGGAATGTCAATCCACGGGAAATAAATGGCGCCATAGCTAGTCTTTGGGAGCGAACCCTCCTGCACGGCGCGTTCGAGTTGCATTGGCGTTTGCGCACTTTTTGGCGCATCGAGGATAAGAAAAGCGCGGCGCTCCCGGCAATAATCAGCCGCTGCATACAGCGCTTCGGAGTTTTTTAGTCCCGGAATGACTAGCAAATTGAAAATATCCACGGCATCGAGTGCGTGGATGCCTTTGATAACTTTGGCCGCGGTGAGTTGGCGCGCGACGCGCACGACCCAGGCATCTTTCCCTCCGTTGAGAAAAAACTGCTGCACTGCGTAGCCCAAATCATAGTTCGGAACAACCCCATCGAACCGCTCTTCAAATCCCGCGAAGCTAGTTATGTGTACCGCGCGGTAACTCCTTCCGCGACTCGCCGCTCCAATGAACGCTGCAATTGAAGCCGGGACTCCAGTAATTGTCCGCCCGCCAGTGGGAACATCTTCGGCAGTGCCGCCGAAATGTTTTAGATCATCGGGCGAGGCATGAAGTTGATCAGGTCGCGATCTCGTTAGCCTCAAGGAGTCGTCCGCGCTCTGCTGCCAAAGGTAATGACGCTTGTCCAATCTGAATCGCAAACCTCAACTCTCGAGCTGTTAGATCACCGTTGCAGAAAAATCTGCATGTTTTGAAAATCGAAGGTCACCGCATAAGGCTTGAGGAAATCGTGGCCGATCATGCCCGCGAGGTGAAAGCCAAAAATGTTTTCCCACGGGAACGGCCCATCGTACAATCCCGGAACGTTTTCTTCCTTTATGTCTCCGAAGGAAAGTTGATGCACTGTGTACGGCACGATTTTCAGCTTCCCGCCGCCGCCGGCCCCTTCGGTAGCCTTGCTTTCGTCTAGCTTGATCCCGGCCTCCTTGATAACTGACTCCGCCAGTTTAACACCAGCGCCCATAAGTCCAGAGTCAACGAAAAGGAGCGATGGCGGAAGCGTTTCCACGCGACCCCAGCCGACCATGAAATGATCGCTCGCCATCCAGATAGGAACCGCGACTCGCTTCGCTGGCGATTTTGTAAACTCTTCCAGGCTCTTGGCGTCCTTTCGGCGCAGCACAAGCTCGCCGCGTGGGTAATCCATAGTCGCCAGGAAATGATAAAACAGAGTGGTCCCTATGATTCCATCGATTTGTTTCACGCCGAATCCTTCCGAAAGTTGGCGCAAAGGAAGCATAACCGCGGGCACGTTCTTGATGGTCCAATCGCCAATGGTGAGTGACTCAATCCGGCCAAGCTTGACCTCAGCATGCTGTCCGCCGGAAAAAGTGCCTTGCACGCCGGCGAATTGTGGGACACCAAGCTCTTTGGCGAACTCGGTGTCAAGCGTGACCTCCGAGCCCCCGGTATCGATGAAGAAAGTGACTTCCTTTCCGCCGTTTACGCGGACATTAAGGACGGGCAACGGATCGGTCTTTAAGAACTTCACGCGCGTGCTTGCCCCGTAGCCATGCAATTCATAAAGCGTCTGGTCCTTGAAACTCTCTAACTTCGCAACGTTCAAACACGGATACTGCTTGATGATCAGCTTATTACTGCTTACGTCGACGCCGTTCAGCGCACCTGCTGCCTTTTGGAAATCGTTGCTGCGATAAAACGCCTCGGCAAGCATGACCTTTGGATCGGCGTTACCTGGCTGCAAGCTTATGGCCTTTTCGAACCACTTCCGGGCATCGTCGAGACGGTTGGCCAGCAACGCAATGCGCCCCAACTGAAGCGTTGCCGAGTAATCCTTGGGATTTTGAGTAACGATCTGCGAATAAAGTTTGCCAGCATCAGCAAACTTCCCCGCCTGAAAAAGCCGATCGGCCGACTCGATTTGTGATTGTTTCGACTGCGGTGTCGCTTCGCCTGTAGCCGCTGTCGTTGACTGCGGCCTCGTAGGGCTGCCAGCCGCGATGACAATCGCGGCGAGGGCGGTGCAAGGTCTGGCAAACTTCATGTGGGTCGCTCTTTTATCAGCCTGTGATGATTTGCACAAGGCGCTTGCGCATGCGTTTCCTGTTTCAGAGCTGATCTTCCAATTTCTTCGGGAAGCAGGCACCACACGCTCTTGCTGATCGCAGAATTGAAACCAATCCGGCGATCCCCTTCGCTCAATCGACTTTTCAGAGTTCCAACTTTCGGTTTTCTTTTGTCGATGCTGGCAAACGAGATTTCACCGTCGAGTCAGCGCATTAGTGGCGTGCTGGCGCCGGTTGTTACTCCGTTCAAGGCCGATTTTTCGCCTGATAGAGAACGGTTCATCGCGCATTGCAACTGGTTAGTGTCGCAGAACTGCGGACTTGCCGTGTTCGGCACTAACAGCGAGGCGAACTCGATGTCAGCCGGAGAACGAATGGCGTTGCTCGATGCCATTGTCGGGGCCGGCATCGATCCGTTTCGCATGATGCCAGGCACCGGTTGCTGCTCGATCACCGAGACGGTCGAGCTCACTGCGCACGCGGTGAAGCACGGTTGCGCCGGTGTGCTGATGCTGCCGCCATTCTATTATAAGAACGTCAGTGAAGAAGGTCTCTACCGTTTCTTTAGCGAAGTGGTGCAACGTGTCGGTGATGCGCGACTAAAAATTTATCTCTACCACATTCCGCCGGTGGCGATCGTCGGTATCACGCCAAAATTGGTCGAGTGCCTCCTGAAAGCCTGCCCAAACGCGATAGCCGGGATGAAAGACAGCTCTGGCGATTGGAGTAATACCAAGACTTTTCTCGACGCTTTTTCCAAATCCGGGTTCGACGTTTTTGTGGGCAGCGAATCGTTCTTGCTCGCCAATATGCGCAATGGCGGTACGGGCACCATTTCAGCGACGGCCAACGTCAACCCCGCCGCTGTTCATAAGTTGTATTTGCAGTGGAACACGAAGGATGACGCGGAGCAGCAGCAGGCTCAGCTGAACGTTGTGCGCGGCGTCTTCAGCAACAAGAAGTTTCCGTCGATGATCGCTGCGTTGAAACAGGCGATTGCGATCTACAGCAACGATCCGGAATGGAACAGGGTGCGTCCGTCGCTGATCGAGCTCACACCCGACCAGGCAAAGTTGCTCGCGGCGGACCTGAAAGCGATCGGGTTCACAATGCCCGGCCTCCGTCTGTAGCCCCGGCGCTGTGAGCGGTGCCCGTAGTGCTGGTGTTTCTTCTGCGAGAGTTGTAGCTCGCCTGCTCGGTTTTACCCGCTGTAGCGAGCGAATACTTTCAGAGCTGTCACTGCCTCAACGGTTACCGAGGCCACCTTTGGATTGTAAACGTAAGTGGATCGGTCCACGATCTGCAACCTGCAATAATCGTTCAGCAGCACACTTCAACAAGAGGAGCAAAATAACCATGGCTATGGTATGTCAGCCTTATTCAGTTCACTGACCACGGCATCCTCAATATTGAGGACACCGTCAAACGACACGAGGCTTCGGTGGCCGAGGCCGAGAAAATGGGCATGAAGATTGTCGAGGCATTTTGGACGATGGGCGTGTACGACGTGGTGGTGCTCCTCGACGCCCCTGACGACGAAACCATGAGCGCTCTCGCCCTTAAAGTTGGTGCAATGGGAAGCGTCAAGACTCACACGATGCGAGCGTTTCGCAGAGACGAGATGGAAGCGATTCTGTCGAACATCAAATAGCAGTTTCTCGCCAGCATCATAAGCCGATTACGACGCCCGAGTCTAGCAACTGAAGGTTGGTCGTCGCGGCAATCGCGCCAGCTGTAGTGGTTCGCTTGCGGCAGATGTCATCTGCAGAATCCTGTAGCCACGGCGCTGTCCGCCGCTCCGAACCCCGGGTTCACGGCTGCGGATGCGTTTTCTTGAATCCGTCTGTGTACCCCTTTTGGAACGCCTCGTTCCGAGCCTGCAAGCCGCCTGCTGGCGGGGGATTTCGCAGCACATCGCCAGGTTCCTGATGCTCGAGATATTTCTGAGCCATCATCTTCAACTCGGCGTCGGTTGGCAACTTTGCATCCTGCGACGTCTGCTCTCCGGCCTTCTCTCCGATGTTATACGCCTTACGTTCCTCAGCGGTTCTGCCATTAGAGGCGCGATAATCATAGAACACCGCCACGCCGCATACGATGAACGCCGCTAGTCCGATCAACACAAAGAACCGCATCGACTTAAATATTCTGACCATGACTGAGGGCTAGATAACCATATGCCGCAAGCCGGTGTTTATGGTGCGTTCCGCAATGAACCTGGCGTTTTGGCTCCGTCTGTAAAGAAGCAGCCTGACCAGATTGGATAATCCGGATCGCCTTGTTCGAACTCGATCCACACGTTGGCGCCAATCTGAGGCAATCCGCTCCCGACATCATCGAAAAGCGGTAGTGTCGCACAAGGCATCGCCCACTGGCTATCGGCCTCGCCCAAAACGTCAGATACCTTGGCGCGAATTCGCCCCATTTGCTCCGGGTCGCGATTGTCTACGACGACAGCACGATATTTGCCGCAATATTTCTCGCTCATTTCTCCACGTCCTCCATCACAAGAAAACTCACCTGCTTGAATTCTCTGGCTATTTCTCGCAGCTAAACAATCATACGGGATTCTTGCTGGCAATCTCTAATGGCTTTGCTCGGTTGAGCAAAAATCAAAAGTTTGAATCTGACCTCGAATTTCCTAGACGATGCGCGACCTCCGCAAAGAAGAGATGGAAGGCATTCTTGCGAAAATCAAATAGGCAGCGTTGTAGCCACGGCTCTGCGAGGCGTCACTCAACACTCAACTCCCAACTATTTGCCTGGTTAGCGACAAAGTCGCGGTTCTTCTTTTTGCATTCTTACCTTCTACTTCGAGGTACTTTGATCTTTGACCTCCAGTTGGGCGTATTCGACCCTAACTTCTTGCAACGAAAGCATTATCTCTTTGTCTGCATCAATGGTCGTGCAGCGGACAATCCGAAAGGATGCTGCGCGCTGAAGGACTCAGAAGAAGTTTATCGAGCGTTGAAAGCGGAGGTTGCCGCGCGGGGACTCGCCAAGCTCGAGGGGCGCGTTTGCACATCGAGCTGCCTCGATCAATGCGATACCGGTGTGACGGTTCTAGTCGAACCTGATCATTTTTTTTACGGGCACGTCACGGTTGCGGATGTCCCCGAGATTGTCGACGGACTCATCGCCGGCCACCCTGTTAAACGTCTTGTCATTACCGAGGATCAATACACCTTGTAGCCACGGCTCTGTGAGAGGCCTCGCTCAACAAAACATGAACGACGTGATACGTTATTTGCCGCTGAATGGTTATCGAATCTAAAAGCGATTTTCATGCAATGGCAGGTTGTCTTGGCTGACGCGAAACGACATGGAGCAATCTCAACCGAATGAGAGCCCAAATGCCGCCGCCACGACTCGTTGGATAGCCAATGCGGCTGTTGCGTCGCTGCCCGTGCTCGCCTGTTTCCTGGGTGGGGCGACTCAAAAATGGGAAGAGGGAGTCGTCGTCACGTTACTCGGGCTATACCTGCTCCTGCGACCGCCTCAGTTTTCGCTCGGCGCGCTTACGAACATTGTACTTCTAGCCCTCTTCATCCTGGCGGCAGTCGCCTTTCTCCCGGCCAGTTGGTTTTTTCAACCGGAGTGGCGTGCGGCGCTTGCAAATGACTTCAAAATTCAGCTTCCATCGACACTCACTCCGCAGCCGTGGATTACACTGACTTATCTTCTTAGCTTCGCTGCTGGACTGAGCTGGCTCTATGTCGTTTCCGCGCAAGACCCGGAGCTTCGCGAGATGCGCTTTCAACTCCGCTTGTTTACCAGTGGAATTACGCTCCTGGCCGTAGTTTGCATCGCGCTTTACTGGGCTCACACCACGCCACTGTTCTGGCACAACGAGGGGAACTTCGGTCCGTTCCCGAATCGAAGTCAAAGTGGAGTTCTTTTCGGACTCGCTGGGATCATGATCCTGGCCTGCGCTCAGGACGAGCTTCGTCGGCGAAGAAAATGGTGGATCATCTGGATTCTCGCGCTCGTCGTACTAGTCGTAGCGACCATGTTAAGTTTTTCGCGCTCTGGAATCGCAATCCTTTTCATAGGCAGCGCACTTTGGCTTGGCGTGTTCGCGTTACGACAACCCTCTTCTTCGCCAACCGCGCTGGGAGTCTCTTTTCTTCTGTTGCTGCTCACTGCTCTGTTATTTTTCGATGCACAAATATTCGGGCGATTTCATCTTCGCTATTTCGGTGGCGTCTCAATGGGTTTCTGGTGGCGCATTTTTCGTGACACGCTTCAACTCATTCGTAATTCGCCCTGGTGCGGAATCGGTTTTGGAAATTTCGAATCGATCTTTGCAATTTTTCGTGGCGCTTCTACTGGCGACCGGCGCGCCTTGCATCCGGAAAGCGACTGGCTTTGGCTTTGGACGGAAGTCGGCTGGCCGGCGGTGGTGCTAACAATCGTTGGTATCGCGCTGATTGTTAAACGAGTTTTTCCCCTGCGAGCGGGAACCAATCAGGGTTACCGTCTCGCTGCGCTTATCGCTGCGCTACTGTTTGCGATCCATGGGATCATCGATGTTTCGGGACACCAGGTGGGTACCGCGTTTGCGGCGGTATTTTTGCTTGGACTCTCAGGGTATCGCCCGCTGTGTTTGAAGACGAGCCAGTGGATATCAATCTTTTTTCGCTTTGTTGGACTGATATTACTTGCAACAGGCTTGGCAACGGTTGTGGCCGCGAGTGGTGAGAAACTCCTTCCCGGTTCTGTAGGTGTTTCCAGCGCAAAGCAATTATCGACGCCAGCCGATCGCGAGCGCAATTTTAGTGAAACAATCGCACTGAC
>Ga0066903_100000305_pt1 | contig 29139 bp, 20 predicted proteins | sample PanSoiMetaGPlot1_FD_67491 | JGI IMG/M metagenome (GOLD analysis project Ga0066903, IMG submission 67491) | Tropical forest soil microbial communities from Panama analyzed to predict greenhouse gas emissions - Panama Soil - Plot 1 (version 2) | ecosystem: Environmental > Terrestrial > Soil >... | reverse complement strand
CCGGCCGCGAGGCCGATCGCGAACACCTTCACCTCGTAGCCGGGGCTCGAGGAGAGCACGAGGAAGGCGAACATCAGGATCAGCGCCGCACTCGTGACCAGCTTTCCGGTGCGCGAGAGGCCGAGCTCGATTGCCCGATCGGTGGAACCGGTCTCGTCGTACTCCTCCCGCATCCGACTGAGCATGAACACCTCGTAGTCCATGGACAGGCCGAACAGAAAGGCGAAGATCATCACCGGGATCCACGCAGTCACCGCCTGCGTAGCGCTGATGTTCCAGAGCGAAGACCCGTGCCCCTGCTGGAAGATGAAGACGATGATCCCGAACGCCGCCGCGAGCGAGACCAGGTTGAGCAGCACTGCCTTGATCGGCAGCACGATCGACCGGAACGCCCTGGCCAACAGGATCAGCGTCAGGATCATCACGAACGCGAGGACGTAGGGGAAGCTCCCGTACAGGGCGTGCACGAAGTCGCGGTCGACCGCGGCGACCCCTGTCACGGTGCCGTTCGTGCCCTTCAACGCGTCCTTCGCTCGGTCGATGATTCCCTGGATTCCGGGCGCCGAGCCGTCGATGTTCGGGAAGGCCTCGACGAGAGAGTTCTCGCCGTGCTGCCAACCTGGCGGGACCGACGCGCCGACGATGCCCCGCACCTGGCGGAGCGAATCGGCGACCAGTTGCGGGTTGCCGCCGTTCTCGACCAGCACGTCGATCGGCTTCATGACGCCTGGACTGATCCCGGCGTCGGTCAGCTGCTGGCGGCCGGCGATGGCCGTGCCGGAGCCGGGGAAGTTCTTCAGCTGGGCCTCGTTCGCGTTCAGCTGGACGCCGATCCCGACGAGCACGCCGACGATGACGAGGCCGGTGATCGCGACCGGCCACGGCCGCCGCAGTACGAACCGCGCCCACTTGCCCCAGAGGCCTTCCTCCGGGTGGCCGCGATCGACGAAGCGCTTCGGCAGCACGCGGACGCTGTTGACTCTTTCGCCCATGACCGAGAGCAGCGCGGGCAGCAGCGTGATCGCCGCCAGCACGGACACGGCCGGGATGAGCATGCCGCCGAACCCGATCGAGCGGATGAACGGCAGCGGCAAGATGACCATCGACAGCAGCCCGACGGCGACCGTCGAGCCGGAGACGATCACCGAGCGGCCGGCATGCGTGACCGTCTCGACCAGCGCGGAGTCGACGTCGTTGCCCTCCCGCAGCTCGTCGCGGAAGCGGAAGATCATCAGCAACGCGTAGTCGATCGCCACGCCCAGGCCGACGAGGGCAATCAGGAACTGGACGATGATCGACACGTCGGTGATGTAGGTCAGGCCCCAGACGAGCGTGAACGTGTTCAGGATCGCCGCGACGGCGACCACGATCGGCATCAGGATGGCCGGGAGCGTCCCGAAGACGAAGAGCAGGATCACGAGCGCCCCGAGACCCCCGATCACCGCCTCGAGCAGGACGCTCGAGCTCCCGCTGTTGCCGTGCGTGGACGCCTCTTCCAGCGGATCGTGGCCGGTCACGTTCACCGTGATCCCGGCGGGCAGTCCGGCGGCCGCGGCCGCGCGGATCTCCTTGGCCCGGCTCTTGGTGTCGAACTTCGACTTGCCCGGCGGGTACATCTCGAGCAAGGCCGTGTGCCGGTCCTTGGAGACGTACATGAGGTTGTGCGTCGAGTAGTACGAGCTCGTGAGCGCACCCGGCATCGCGGCCGCGGCACGTTGCATCGCATCGCGGATCTCCGGGCTCCTGGTCGCGTCCCCGTCCGTGTGGAACACGACCACGTTCGGTGCCCGCACACCTGCGCCGAACGCGTCCAGCGTCCGCTGACTCGCCTCGTAGGCGGACTTGCCCGGGATCGAGAAGCTCTGGTACCAGCGGCTGGACAGCTTGCCGGCCGCGACCCCGCCGATCACGGTGAGCACGAGCCACGCGCCGATCACCGGCCAGCGGTGACGAGCGGTGAAGATCGCGAGCCGGCCAAGACGCCCGGTGCCCGAGCCGTCGATCGGCCTGTGCGCTCGCTGAATGGCTTCCATCGTCATCTCCTCCTTCTTGACTCAGAGTCCGTCATGCCGCCTCCTCGAAGGCCGGCTCGAGCTCCACGACCTCGGCCTCGGCCTGCTCGGCCTGCGGCGGGATCAGGAACGCGGCGACCGAGCCGAGAGCCACGACTGCCGCTCCGATCCACAGCGCCGGGGTCAGGCCGTCGACGAAGGTCTGGCTCGTCGCGTAGCCGCCGTAGCTCGAGAACACGCTGGCCAGGACAGCCACGCCGAAGACGCCGCCCAGCTCGCGGATGGCGTTGTTCGCACCCGATGCCTTGCCCTGCTCCTGCGGCCGCACCGCGCCGAGGACGACGTTGGCGACCGGGGCGAAGAAGAGCGACATCCCGAAGCCAGCCAGGATGAACGGCCCGACCAGCTCTGCGTACGGGACGGTCGGCGTCGAGACCAGCGCCATCCAGGCGAGCCCGACCGCCTGCAGGGCGAGGCCGACGGCCATGATGCGCTGCCCGCCGATCTTGTCCGAGACCGCGCCGGCGATCGGAGCGATGAAGATCGGCATCGCCGTCCACGGGAGCACGCGCAGCCCTGCCTGCAGCGGCGAGTAGTGCTGCGCCGTCTGGAAGAACTGGGCGAGCAGGAAGATCGAGCCGAACATCCCGAAGTACATGAACAGGGAGGCGACGTTGGCCCGCGCGAACGTCTGGTTGCGGAAGAAGCGCATCGGCAGCATCGGTGCCGAGGCACGCAGCTCCCAGAGCACGAACGCGGCCACGAGAACCGCACCCGCGATCAGCGAGACGACGATCTCAGCGCTGCCCCAGCCCTGGCTGTTGCCGCGCACGAGGCCCCAGACGATGCCGAGCAGGCCGGTGCTGACGAGCACCAGGCCGGTCAGGTCGAGCGACGAGTCCGGGCCGTAGCTCTCGTCGAGCCGCCGCCACGCGAGCGGGATCAGCACGAGGCCGATGGGGACGTTCAGCCAGAAGATCCACTGCCAGGAGATGCCCTGGACGATCGCACCGCCGACCACCGGGCCGAGGGCGACAGCGAGGCCGGCGACGCCGCCCCAGATCCCGAGCGCGAGCCCGCGCTTGGCGGGGGGCACCGAGGCGCTCAACAGCGTGAGCGTCAGCGGCATCACGATCGCGCCGCCGACGCCCTGCAGCGCGCGCGCGACGTTGAGCGCCTCGATGGTGGGGGCGAGCGCGGCGAAGCTGGAGGCGGCCGTGAACAGCGCCAGCCCGATCACGAACAGGCGCCGGCGGCCGAAGCGGTCACCCAATGCGGCGCCTGTCAGGAGCAGGACGGCAAAGGTCAGGGTGTAGGCGTTCACGGTCCATTCCAGGCCCTGCAGCGATGCGTGCAGGCTCCTGCGGATGACCGGCAGCGCCGAGGTTACGACGAGGTTGTCGAGGGTGACGATGACGAGGCCGATCGACGTGATCAGCAGCGTCCAGCCCGTACGAACCGAAAAGGTGCTCATGTGTTTCCTTCCTCTTTTTCGTCGAAGGTGCCGAGGCGACGGTGGGCACGGCAATTACTCGCCGGGTAATCGCCCTGCCGCACGCCGGCGGCCAAGCTGTGGCTATGGAGCGCCGATTTCATGCGCCGATCCTGGCTTCCGCAGACAAGGCTTCGCCTCGTGGCGCAGCCCCAGCGTTTTCCCTAGTGTTTGAAGTGACCCCCAAGCGAGGCACGCGCCATGCACGCGCGCGTACGCTTGTGGAGGGGTTGATGGTCGACACCGCCTACGGAACGGACGCCGATCGGGTTGTCGTCGAGCCGACCGGCACGCACGCCGCGCTGCTCGAGCGCGACGCCGAGCTGACGAGCGTCCAGGCGCTGATCGGTAGCGTGTCCGGCCACGGCCGGCTCCTCGCGATCGAAGGCCCGCCCGGAATCGGCAAGACGTCGCTCATCCGCGAGACGCGGCTCCTCGGGCAGCAGGCGGGCATGGAGGTGCTCGCTGCGCGGGGCTCCGAGCTCGAGCGCACGTTCTCCTTCGGGATCGTGCGCCAGCTGCTCGAACCACCGCTGGCCCAGCTCGCCGACGAGCAGCGCAACGACCTGTTCTCGGGAGCTGCCCAACTCGCCGTGCCCCTCTTCGAGCCGACCCAGCTCGCGACCGACGAGCGACCCGACATCCCCCTGGCGATGCTCCACGGCCTGTACTGGCTGACGGCCAACTTCGCGGCCCGGCGGCCTTTGCTCCTGATCGTCGACGACCTGCACTGGTGCGACGCCCCGTCCCTGCAGTGGCTCGCCTATCTGCTGCCGCGCATGGAGGACCTCGAGGTGACGATCGTCGCCGGCGTCCGGCCGTCCGAGCCGGGTGAGGACCCATCGCTCGTCGGCCAGATCCTGGCCGACCCGCTGTCCACGATCGTCCGCCCCTCGCCGCTGAGCACACGGGCGGTCGGGCAGCTCGCCCGAGAAATCCTCTCCGCGGACGCCGACGAGGACTTCTGCCTGGCCTGCCACGAGGCGACCGGCGGGAATCCCCTGCTCGTCCACGAGCTCCTGAAGGCGATCGCCGGTGAGGGGGTCGAGCCGACTGCGGCGAGCGTGACCGAGCTGCCGGCGCTCGCGGCCCGCGCGGGATCGCGCGCGGTGACGGTCCGGCTCGCGCGCCTCCCCCACGCGTCGACCCGCCTCGCACAGGCAGTCGCCATCCTGGGCGACGACGCCGACGCGCACCAGGCAGCGGAGCTCGCGGGGCTCGACGAACAGGCGGCATCGGAGGCGAGCGCGGATCTCGCGCGGGTCGACATCCTGCGCCCGAGCCCGCCGCTCGGCTTCGTACATCAGCTCATGCGGGCCGCCGTCTACGAGGGGCTGACGGCGCTCGAGCGGGAGCGCGGTCACGCGCGGGCGGCTCACCTGCTCTCGGCAGTCGGCGCGGAGCCGGAACGCGTGGCGGCTCATCTGCTTCGGACGGCCCCCACCGGCGACCCCGAGGTGGTGTCGGTGCTCAGGGAAGCGGCCCGCCGGGCGGGCTCCAACGGGGCCTCGGAGGGCACGGTCGCGTACCTGCGCCGCGCGCTGGCGGAACCTCCGCCCGCGGAGGACCGCGCCGACGTCCTGCTCCAGCTCGGCTACGCCGAGGCGCTCGTCAACGGCGAGACGGCGGTCGAGCACCTGCGCGAGGCGCACGGGCTCCAGGAGGACGTGATCCAGCGCGCCAAGACGGCGCGCATGCTCGGCCGCCAGCTGTTCTTCCTGCGTGTCGACGAGTCCGTCGCCGTCTTCGAGCAGGCGCTCGGCGAGCTCGCGGGCGAGGATCGCGAGCTCGAGCGCGTCCTCGAGGCGGGACTGATCATCAATGCGCTGTTCGACACGGAGCTCTATCCCGAGGCCCGCTGGCGGCTCCTCCCCGTCCGCGTGCGGCCTGCGGACTCGACCGTCGGCGAGAAGAGCCTCCTGGCGCTGCTCGCCTATCACGACGCACGCGCCAACGTCCCGTCAGGAAGGGCGGTGGACTACGCGCGCCGCGCGCTGGCCGATCGGGCGCTGCTGCCGTGGGAGGTCTCGTCGGGCCCGTTCATCCTCGCGACGATGGTCCTGGCCATGGCCGACCTGGACGAGGCTCTGGTCCTGTACGACGCCGCGGTGGCCGACGCGGTCAGGCGCGGTTCGATCATCGCCTTCGCCGCGGCGAGGACGCACCGCGCTGAGGCGTTCCTGTATCGCGGCGACCTGGCGGAAGCAGAGGCCGAGGGCCGCGAAGCGCTCGACGCCTGCGATACGTGGGGCATGTCGGCGGCGTTCCCGGCGCTGCTCGCCGCCTTCCTCGCGGACGCGCTGATGGAGCAGGGCAAGCTCGACGAGGCGGAATCGGTGTTGACCCGCGGCGGCTTCGGCGAAGCACCGCCGGGAACGATCCAGCCCGACGCGTTCCTGGACCGGAGGGCACGGTTCCGGATCCTGTCCGGAGACCTCCAGGGAGGACTGGACGAGATGCTCGCCGCCGGGCGCCACTTCCAGTCGCTCGGCGGAGACAACCCTGCCTTCATGCCCTGGCGCTCGCAGGCCGCGCTTGCCCTGGTGCAGCTCGGGGATCGCGCCGAGGCCGGCCGGCTCGCGTCCGAGGAGCTCGAGCTCGCGCGCATCTGGGGAGCGCCGCGCGCGCTCGGTACCGCGCTTCGTGTCGCCGGCGTCGTCGAAGGCGGCGCGGAAGGGCTCGCGCTGCTCGAGGAGTCTGTCGAGGTGCTCGCCGACTCCCCGGCCAAGCTCGAGCACGCCAAGGCTCGCACCGAGCTCGGTGCCGCACTGCGCCGGGCCAACCAACGCGCCCATGCACGCGAGCACCTCCGCCACGCCGTCGAGCTCGCCACCATCTGCGGCGCCCCGCCACTCCTCACCCGCGCCGGGACCGAGCTCCTGGCTACGGGCGCCCGCCCGCGACGCGTCGCCCTGAGCGGCGTCGCCTCCCTCACCCCCAGCGAGCGCCGCGTGGCCGAGATGGCCGCTCAGGGCCCCACCAACCGCGAGATCGCGCAGGCCCTGTTCGTCACCCCCAAGACCGTCGAGGTGCACCTCTCCAGCACCTACCGCAAGCTCGGCATCACCTCGCGCTCACAGCTTGCAGCTGCCCTTGAGAACAGCTAGGGGGTCGCGCTCAGGCGGCCTGGCGCCCGCCCTGCGGGTACTCGCTCGCCAGCCACTCGCCGAAGGTCGGGCCGGCGAGCGTGGCGTCCCGCCCCGGCAGGAGCGCGCCGCTCTCGTACAGCCCGGACATCGGATCGCTCGGGTCGGACACGCTCTCGATGCGGATCGGGTCGCCGCGGCGGGCGACGAGGAGGGAGGCAGCCTCTCCGAGCCTCTCCTCCCGGGGGCCTGCGATCTCCGGGATACCGCACGGCACCTCGGACTCGGCGTCGGTGGCCATGTCCGCGAGCTTCTCGGCGACGACGCGGGCGGCCACGAGCTGCGTGCGCATCTTCGGCACGTAGCTGACCTCGCCGTTGCGTCCCCAGTCCACAATCTGCTGGACGAACTCGTGGAATTGCGCGGCGCGCAGCACTCGCGCCGGGACGGGTCCCGCAAGCGAGACCTCCTCGTGCGCGAGCTTGGCAGCGCCGTAACCGACGGGAAAGCGATCGGTGCCGATGATGGAGACCACGACGATCCGCTGCACGCCGGACTTCGTTCCGGCCGTCTGGAGATTGCGCGCAGCCGTCGTGAAGAACGCCGTTGCAGCGTCCTGTTCCGGTGACGGGCCGGTGGCGGCGTCGACGAGCGCGTGGACGCCGACGAGCGCCTCGTCCAGGCCCTCGCCAGTGATGACGTCTACGCCTTGCGAGCGCGAAATCGGTACGGCGTCGTGGCCCCGCGCCTCCAGCACGTCGACGACGTGGCGTCCGACGCGTCCCGTCGCCCCGGCGACGGCAACCCTCTTCGGTGCTTGCATGTCGCGCTCCTTTCGCATCACGCCGCAGCCGGCGCGTCCTCGCGACGCTCCGCCAGGCGGTCGTAGTTGAGTCGCATCAGGTCGATGACGTCGTGGACGTCGTCGATGTCCTCCATCCGGCGAGAGGCGAGGCCTTCGCGGTCGGGGAAGACGGGGTGGGGGTCGATCCGCCCCTGGGCGCGGAGCTGGCGCCAGACGGGCTTGGGGAAGCCGAAGTGGGCGGCGCGGCTGCCGTGCAGATGGCCGATCTCGCGGCCGCCGACCCTGAAGGAGAGCTCGCCGCGCCAGCCCAGGCCGGCCACCACGCCGGGCCAGGTGGTCACCTGCTCGGTGATGTACTCGCTTGCGGTTTGGTCCCTGCTCATGCTGCCTCCTCGAATCGTGGTTCCGGTGTGAAGAGCGGATCGACGACAGCCTGCGGCGCGGCAGGCCGCGGCGGACGGAGCGCGAGAACGGCGACGACCGCGCCGGACAGGAGCATCGCGGCGCCCGCGTAGAGGGCCAGGTGGTAGCCGTCGACGAACTGCACGGCATAGCGCGGGCCGGCAGCGCTCGCGCTGACCTGCGTCGCGACGAGCGTGCCCATGATCGCGATGCCGAGCGATCCCCCGACCTGGCGGGTGCTATTGATCACGGCAGAGCCGACGCCGGCCTTGTCCACCGGCACCGAGCTCATGGCCGTCGCGGTCGTGGGCGCCATCGTGATCGCCAGGCCGAGCCCGCCTACGACCAGGCCGGGGAGGATGTGCCAGAAAGACGAGTGCTGGTCGAGCGTGCCGAAGAGCAACAGGGAGCCCGCGAGCAGCGTCATCCCGCCTGTGATCAGCCAGCGCGGCCCGATCCGGTCGCTGAACCGGCCCGCGACCGGCGCCCCGACCATGATCAGGAGCGTCATGGGCAGGAAGGTCGCCCCGGTCTGGATCGCGCTGTAGCCGAGGACGCTCTGCAAGTAGAGCGAGTTGAAGAAGAAGACGCCGAACATCGCGACGCCGACGAGGCCCATGACGGTGTTCGCGGCGCTGAAGCTCGCGTTGCGGAAGAGCGACAGGTCGAGCATCGGGAGCCGCTGGCGGCGTTCGAGGGCGACGAAGGCCGTCAGCGCGACGGCGGCGATCGCGAACAGCGCGACCACGCGGGCCGATCCCCACGCGTTCGTGTTCGTTTCGATCAGTGCGTAGGTCAGCGCGAACAGGCCCACGCCCGATGTGACGAGCCCGGGCAGGTCGAGACGCCGCTCGCGTGAGGTGTCCCTGCTCTCGTCGATGAAGGCTCGGGCGGCGACCACGGCGACGACGCCGACCGGCACGTTGACGAAGAAGATCCAGCTCCAGCTGACGCGCTCGGTGAGCACGCCTCCGACGAGCGGCCCGATGGCCAGCGCGAGGGCGGAGACGCCGGCCCAGATGCCGATCGCCGTGCCGCGCTGGCGCGCCGGGAACGTGGCGGTGATGATCGAGAGCGTGGCCGGGTTCATCAGGGCCGCTCCGACGCCCTGGACCGAGCGGGCGGCGATCAGCGACGCGGCGCCGTCGGCGAGGCCGCACCAGAGCGACGCGCCGGTGAAGATCACGAGGCCGGCGATGAAGATGCGCCGCCGGCCGAGCAGGTCGGCGAGCTTGCCGCCGCTGAGCAGGAGCACGCCGAACGTCAGGGCATAGGCGTTGACCACCCATTCCAGCTCGGAGACGGAGATGCCCAGGTCGTCGCGGATCGACTGCAGCGCCACGTTCACGACCGTGTTGTCCAGCATGATCATGAACAGGCCGAAGGAGACGGCGGCGAGCGTCCACCACTTGCGAGTTTCCGCCTCGAACATGCCTTGATCGTGCTTGCGCGAGACCCCGGCTCGCATCGTGAGACCCCCCAGAACAGACCCCTAATGTTTCGTCCGGGCCAAGGTGCTCCGGAGTACCCTGAGCCGGGTGAATGCGGCAGACGGGCGGGCCGCCTCGATCGCCTCGAGGCTGCTCGAGCGTGAGACCGAACTGATGGCGATCGAGGCGCTGACCGGCGCCGAAGGCGGACGGCTGCTGGCGATCGAAGGCCCGCCGGGGATCGGCAAGACGGCGCTCCTGCTGGAGACTCGCGCGTTTGCCGAGCAAGCGGGCATGCAGGTCCTGAGCGCCCGCGGCTCGGAGCTGGAGCGCTCGTTCTCCTTCGGCGTCGTCCGCCAGCTGTTCGAGCCGCTGCTCGCCTCCCTGCCTGCCGAGGAGCGCGCTGCGCTGCTCTCCGGGGCGGCGGAGTTCGCGGCGCCCCTCTTCGATCCCGCGCAGCTCGTCGCGGAGGCGTCGGAGAACGCGTCGATGGCGACGCTCCACGGCCTGTACTGGCTGACCGCGAACGTCGTCGCGCGGGGGCCGCTGCTCCTCGCCGTCGACGACCTGCACTGGTGCGACCAGGGCTCGCTGCGCTGGCTCGCCTACCTGCTGCCGAGGATCGAGGGCCTCGACCTCCTCGTCGTCGTCGGCCTGCGACCCGCCGAGCCCGGCGAGGACCCGGCGCTCGTCGGCCAGATCGTCTCCGACCCGCTGGCGACGACGATCCAGCCGGGGCCGCTGAGCCCCGAGGGGGCGGCCCGGCTCCTGCGCGAGACCCTTTCTCCCGACGCCGACGACGCGTTCTGCGCCGCGTGCCGTGACGAGACGGGCGGCAATCCACTGCTGTTGCGGGAGCTCGTGCACACGATCGCGGACGAAGGCCTCGCTCCGGTCGAGAACAGCGTTCCCGAACTGCAGCGCCTCGAAGCACGCGCCGGCGCCCGGGCCGTCTCGCTGCGCCTGTCCCGCCTCCCGGAAGAGGCGACCGCCCTGGCACGCGCGGTGGCAATCCTCGGCGACGACGCCGATCCTCGCCTGGCCTCGGCGCTGGCCGGCCTCGACGAGCTCGATGCAGAAGAGGCGGCGAGCGCGCTGGCGCGGGTGGACGTTCTCCGTCCGCAACCGCCTCTCGGGTTCGTCCATCCCCTGATCCGCACGGTCGTCTACGAGTCGCTGACACCGCTCGAGCGTGACGCCGCGCATGCCGAGGCCGCCGACCTGCTCACCGCGGCGGGCGCGGAAAAGGAGAAGGTGGCGGCGCACCTCCTTCGCGTTCCGCCGCGCGGCGATGGCAACGTCGTGGCGATCCTGCGCGACGTCGCCCGGCGGGCCGGCAGTCGGGGCGGTTCCGAGAGCACGGTCGCCTACCTGCGGCGTGCGCTGGCCGAGCCTCCCGGCGCCGCGGAGCGCGCGGGAGTGTTGCGCGAGCTCGGCTCGGCCGAGGCCCTCGTGAGCGGCGACGCCGCCGTCGAGCACCTCCGTGAGGCGCACGCTCTGACCCGCGGCCCGGTACCGAGAGCCGAGATAGCGCTCCTGCTCGGCCGTCAGCTGTTCCTGACCGGCGGCGAGGAGTCGGACGCCGTGCTCACCGAGGCTCTCGGCGAACTCGACGGCGACGACCCGGAGCTCGAACGCCTGCTACAGGCGGCGCTGATCACGAACGGCCTGTTCTTCGTCTCGGCCCACGATCGCGCCCTCGAGCGCCTCGACCGCGTGCGCGGGACACTCGGAGACACGACGCTCGGCGAGAAGATCCTGCTCGCGCTGCTCGCCTACCACGCGGCGCGTTCCGGGCGTCCCGCCGACGAAGCCGTGCCGCTTGCCCGCCGTGCGCTGGACGGGGGCACGTTACTCCGCGAGAACTCGTTCGGGGTCGCGTTCGTCCCGGCTTCCGGGGTGCTCGGCATGGCCGACCTCGACGAAGGGCTGCGGGCGTTCGAGGATGCGCTCGGCGAGGCGCACCGGAAGGGATCGACCCTCTCGTTCGGCGCCGCAAAGGTCTTCCGCGCGCAGGTGCTGCTGTGGCGCGGCGATCTCGGCGAGGCCGAGGCCGAGGCGCGCGATGCCCTGGCCGCCGGGGGCGCATGGGGCGCCTCCTCTCGCTTCTCGGGTCACGCGGCCGCGTTCCTAGCCGATGCGCTCATGGAGCAGGGCAGGCTCGGCGACGCCGCCACCGTGCTGGCCGGGACGGGCCTGACCGAGCCGTTGCCGGCCAGCGCACGCCTTCTCTATCTCGCCGACAGCAACGCGCGCCTGCGGCTTCTGCGCGGCGATCTCCAGGGCGGTCTCGACGAGATGCTGGACGAAGGACGCCGCTTCGAGGCCGTCGGCAGCCGCAACCCGGCCTTCATCGCGTGGCGCTCGCCGTCCGCCCTCGCCCTGCTCCAGCTCGGCGAGCACGACGAGGCGGGCCGGCTTGCGTACGAGGAGCTGGAGCTCGCCCGGACCTGGGGCGCTCCGCGCGCACTGGGTGCGGCGCTCCGAACGGCCGGCCTCGTCGAGGACGGCGCAGGAGGGCTCGAACTGCTCGAGGAGGCGATTGGCGTTCTGGACGGGTCACCGGCGAAGCTCGAGCATGCGAAGGCGCGGACCGAGCTCGGCGCGGCGCTGCGGAGAGCAAACCGCCGCTCGGAGGCACGCGAGCACCTCAGGCGCGCGGTCGAGCTGGCGACGATCTGCAGCGCGTCGACGCTCGCGGCGCGCGCGGAGACCGAGCTCCTCGCAACCGGCGCACGTCCGCGGCGCGTCGCCCTCAGCGGCGTCGCCTCACTGACGCCCAGCGAGCACCGCGTCGCCCAGATGGCCGCCGAGGGCCCAACGAATCGACAGATCGCGCAGGAGCTGTTCGTCACCCAGCGCACCGTCGAGGTGCACCTGACGAGCATCTACCGCAAGCTCGGAATCACCTCCCGCACACAGCTCGCGGGCGCCCTGGCCGAAACCTAGGGGTACGCGGGGCCAGGACTAGGCATCGAATTTGGGGATGCCCACGATGCGATGCCCGGGATGTGGCGGCACCATCGAGCCATGTTCCCGTTTCCCACAATTCACGGTGACCTCGCGCGCGGCAGACAGATGGAGCTGATCGCCCGGGCAGAGCGTCATCGTCCGCCTCCGGACACGCCGCGTGACTTCGCAGCGCGTTCACAGGCTCCGCGCCGCAGCTCGGCGCGCCGCCCTCGGCCGGCGACGAAGGAGGCGACGGCGATGCCGCGCACCTTGACTGCGAACGCAGAGCCGCGAGAGCTCGCATTCCGAGCCGACGACGGGATCGAGGTGTCGCTGGTCTGGAACGAGCTCGAGGATCGGCTGACGGTCACCGTCTTCGACTCGCGTTCAGGCGAGGTGCTCGTGCTGGACGCCGGGCACGACAACGCGCTCGACGTCTTCTACCACCCGTACGCGCACGCCCGCCCGCAAGCTGCCGGGTAGGTGTCGGCCGAATGCGCTCCGACCAAGGAGGAGACATGCGTGGCAGAACACCGATGCCTCTAGCGGCGGCCATTCTGGGCCCGGAGGTCATCGACGTCGACCCGGAGGACGGAACGATCGAAGTCGCCTTCGCGGCCGCCGAGGACTTCACGACGCCTCGCGGCGACGTCCTCGAAGGTTTCCTCGCGGCCATGCTCCACGACGTGCTGGGGCCGGCGGTGATCGCGACGCTCGAGCCGGGACAATCCATCACGACGCTCAGTCTCGACTTGCGGTTCCTCGCGCCGGCGTTCCCCGGACGGCTCGTCGGGCACGGCCGCGTCATGCGCCGTCACGGCAACGTCGCTTTCGCCGTCGCCCAGTTGAGGAACCCGGACGGTGCCGTCGTGGCGACCGGCACCGCCACGATCCGCGTTGTGCAGTTCGGAGTCCTCGGCGGTCGCGCCCGCAAGGCCGCCTGACCCCGCGATGCAAGCAAGGAGGACAGTCTGATGCGAGTCTTCAACGCTCTCACTGCGGTCGTTTCCCTGCTCCTGGCAGCCGCTTCGCTCGTGCTCGTCGGTGTGGGTGCGATGCTCTCGTTGTTCATCTTCTTCCCACTGTTCCTGCTCGGCCTGGTCGGTGTCCTCAGTGAGGTCGACGACCGCACGGTGCGCCAGCACGAGGTCTCGATGAACCCGCGGGCCTGGCGCGAGGGCCCGTAGGCTCCACCGGGTGCTGTCGTTCGTCACCGCGCAGGAAAAGGGGATGGAGGCGTTCCTGTCCGTCTCCTCCGCGTCGCGCTATCAGCCCGAGCTGCGCGGGTACGCGGACTCGCTCGTGCAGCAGGGCTACACGAAGCTCGACTGGTGCGTGGTCGGGCTGGAGGTCACGGCTCCGGCGGCGCGCGCCGCGATGTGGGCGCCGCCCGGCGAGACGGTTCCGACCGATCTCGTCCTGATCGAGATCGACTGGGGCGGCGAGGCCCTTGCAACCGGCCAGGAGCTCCTTGCGGGAATGCACGCGTTGGCGACGCAGCTTGGGGCCGAGAGCCTTAGCCACTCCATCGACAGCCCGCCGACACCGCCGCAGTACCAGGAACACGACGATGCCCGAGCCCGTTTGATGACGGCGGCGGGCTACGAGCTGCTTCGGGACGGCCTGCGATGGAAGCGCCTGAAATCCTCGGCCGCCGCGGAGCCGCCGGACCGGACGCTCTCCTTCCGCTCGTTGCCGGAGCTCGGCGAAGAGGCATTCGTGGAGGCGCTCGCTGCCACGTATGACGGCACGCGCGACGCCTGGATCAACCGCACCGTCGGCGAACACGGCCTGCTCGGCGCTGCACGTGCGGATTTCGTCGAGTACCAGGGCCTCGACCATCTGCCCGAATGGTGGGAGCTCGCCTACGACCAGGACGGGGCGCTCGCCGGGATCGTCATGGCGGCGCGAACCCCGAGCGTGTCCGTGATCGGGTACGTCGGCGTGGTTCCAGGGCAGCGTGGCCGCGGGCTCGCAGTGCAACTCGTTCGGCGCGGCACGGAGCAGCTCGTGAAGGGCGGCGCCGACGAGATCCGCGGCGACTGCGACCGCGACAACATCGCGATGGCCAGGGCGTTCGAACGCGCGGGCTACGAGCAGTTCGCGCGCCGACGCACCTACAAGCGCGTGCTCTAGGACGCGGCCGCGAGCTCGGCCGCCTCCTGGTTCCTGCCGCGGCTCTCGAGGAAGCGGGCGAGGTGCCACACGACGAGCTCGTGGATCCAGATGGGAGCGAGGTCGGCCGCCTGGTCGGCCGCCGTCCGCAGCAGCGCCTCGGCCTCGGCGTCCCGTCGCTGCGCAGCGCGGACGAGCCCGAGGCTCATCTGCGTCGTCGGAATCGACGTGACGTCGTTCGGGCCGACGGTCTCGACGGCGGCCAGCGCGTAACGCTCGGCCTCCTCGATCCTGCCCCGCCGGAGGAGGATTTCGGCGAGGACGCGCTGGCTCTCGCACAGGTAGCCGCGGTCGCCGAGCGGCTGGAGCAGCCGCACGGCCTCGCGGGCGAGCTTCTCGGCGCGGTCGACGTCGCCGCGGTGCAGCAGGAGCTCGGACAGGTGGTTGTGGTTGCGGCCCATCTCCAGCGCGGCTCCGGACTCCTCGAAGAGCTTCAACGCCTCCTCGTACCGGGCAATCGCCGTTTCGGGCTGGTCTCGCAGCTGGGAGATGTGCGCGAGAATGTGCAGAGCCTGGCCACGGGGCACGACGGCGCCGCTCTCCTCGGCCAGGCGCTGCGCGTCGAGCGCGAACTTCTCGGCGTCGTCGAGCTCGCCCGACCAGAGCAGCGCGTTCGCGAGCCCGTTCGCGGCCCAGCTCATGAAGTCCTTGCGTCCGGCCGCCTGGGCGGCGACGAGCGCCTGCTCGGCATACCGTCGTGAGCCCGGTTGGTCGCCGACCCAGCGCGCGAGCGTGGACAGCTGCCGGAGAGCATCGAAGCGGCCGACGAAGTCGTCGGGCTGGAGCAGCGCGAGCGCTTCCTCGAGCAGCCGGCGCGAGCCCGGCGTGTCCGAGTCGCGGAAGGCCGTGACCTCGCCGAGCGCGATCAACGCGCGCGCCTCGATCCAGCGGTTGCCCGCCTCGTGGGCGTCGGTGCGGACGAGGTCCATCTCCACGGCGACGGACGGAATGTCCGTCAGCCGCCACGCAGCGCGTGCCGCCTGGTACCTCCGCTCGAGCGTCGGCTCGAGCTCCAGGGCGCGCAGCAGCAGCTGACGTCCGGAGCGGTTCGCCTCGCGGGCGAGCGCCCGTTTCCCCGCTGCTTCGAGCGCCGAGGCCGCCTCGGTCACGAGCTCAGTGGGCGCCGCGCCGTCGAGCTCGGCCAGCAGCGTCACGGCCTGGTCGAGATGGTAGGCGCGGATCTCGACGAGCTCCTCGGCGCCGCGGTCGTGCAGCCAGGCCGCGAACCCGGCGTGCAGCTCGGCCCGTGCAGACTTTGTGAGACCCGCGTAGGCGACCTCGCGGATCAGGATGTGCTTGAAGCGATAGGCGTCCTCGCCGCTGATTGAGGAATGCGGCTCGCGGAGGACGAAGTCGCGCCTGAGCAGCGCCTCGAGCGCCTCGTCCACGTCCTCGCCCTCCCCGGAGAGCGCCGCCAGGGCGCCGCGCCAGAAGACACGGCCGACGACTCCGGCACGCTGGAGCGCCAGCTTCGACGAGCGGGGCAGCCCATCGATCCGGGCGGCGATCAGCGCCTGGACGGTGTCGGGGATCGGGGCGATTCCGTCGTCGCCCTCGGCGAGCATGCGGACTGTTTCCTCGACGAAGAGCGGGTTGCCTTCGGCCTTGTCGAGGACGTCTGCGCGCAGTTCGGATGGCAACCCGTGGTCCGTGAGCAGGGTGTCGACGAGCGTCGCGGCGTCCTCGTGTCCCAGCCCACCGAGCTCGATCGTTCCGCCGCGCGTCCTCCCCGCGCCCCATCCCGGATAGGCATCGAGCAGCTCGGGGCGCGCGAGGCAGAGGATGAGCAGTGGCCCGTCCCGGACCCAGCTCGCAAGGTGTTCGACCAGGCGCGCAAGCGGCTCCTCGGCCCAGTGGATGTCCTCGAACCCGAGGACAAGAGGCTGGGCCTGGGCCAGGCTCTCGGCCCACTCGCGCGCGGCCCACGCGATTTCCTGCTGACTCCGGTCCGTGTCCACTGCCTCGAGCAGGCCGGCGGCGAGCGCAAGCAGGTCGGCGACGGCCTCGTCGTCACAGAACGCCATCAGCTTCTTGCGGGCTTCTTCGGTCGGGTCGTCGTCGGAGATCCCTGCCGAGGTCTTCACCATCTCGGCCAGCGGCCAGTACGTCACCCCCTGGCCATAGGGAAGACAGCGTCCGACGAGCACGGTCACGCGTTCGAGGCCGGCGACGAAGTCGCGCGCCAGCCGGCTCTTTCCGACGCCCGGGTCGCCGTAGATGGTGACGAGATGGGCTCGGCGGTCGCGCACGGTGCGCTCGAACGTGTTCGTGAGCAACGCCAGCTCGGTGGCCCGCCCGACGAGCGGTGCGGCGAGGAACCCGAGCGGGCGGCCGCTGCGTTCCGACGCCGAGAGCGCACGCCAGATGGGTGTGTGCCGGAACTCGAGGATGCTGCGCATCCCTGCCGACTCGAGCTCGACCGCCTGCGCGGCCAGACGCTGCGCCCCTGCTCCGACCAGGATTTCGTTCGGCTCCGCGACCTCCTGGAGCCGGGCCGCGACTGTGACCGCCTTCCCGGTCGCATACGACGACTCCGAGTCCTCCGCCACGATCTCGCCTGCCTCCACGCCGATCCGGGACTCGACGCCCAGGTCGCGGACCCGGGCCTGGATCTCGAGCGCCGCCCGCAGCGCCCGCTCCGCGTCGTCCTCGTGCACCCGGGGGACGCCGAACACCGCCATCACCGCGTCGCCGGCGAACTTCTCCACCGTGCCGCCGTGCGCGGCGATGACGCCTGCGACGAGCTCGAAGAACTGCGTCACGCGCCGACGCGCGACCTCGGGATCCGACGCGGCGAGCAGCGCCGTCGATCCCACGAGGTCGACGAAGAGCACCGTTGCGAGCTTCCGTTCGACCACCGAAGTATGCGGGTTCACACCTGCTTGACTTGACAAAGATATCTTTGCAAAGATATCTTTGACAAATGCTCGACGAACTCGACGTTCGCAGCGTTCGAGCCCTCGCTCACCCCCTGCGGTTGCAGCTCCTCGACCTCTTGCGGTTCGAGGGGCCATCGACCGCGACGCTCCTCGCCCGGCGCGTCGGAGAGTCGAGCGGTGCGACGAGCTACCACCTCCGGTTGCTGGCCAAGTACGGCTACATCGACGACGTGCCCAAGCAACAGGGAGGCCGTGAGCGTTGGTGGTCCTACCGGGACCGACGCGTCACGCTGCCGCCGGACAGTGAGGGCTCGGGCGACCGCGAGCTCCTCGCCGAGCTCCTCAGCCGGGAGGCGCTCGCGCTCGACCTCTTCCTCGCGAACCGGTCGGACTCTCCCGAGTGGGACGACGCCTCGTTCATCCAGGCGCAGGCCTTCCGTCTCACGCCGAACGAGCTGAGCGAGCTCCAGCGAGGGATCGAAGCGCTGCTCGCCCCGCTTCGCCGCGCCGACGCGGACGACGGTCCCAGCGATGCGCGGCCCGTCCGATTCGTCGCCTTCGGATTCCCGCAGATCATGGAGGACACGCAATGAACACCGACGCTGACACGGCGACACTGGTCGACGACCTGCTCTCGCACCTCGCCGAGGGCTACATCTTCCCGGAGCGTGCCGCCCGCGCGGCGGCCCTGATCGACTCGCGCCTCGAACGTGGTGCCTACGCGGACACAGACGGCCTGGAACTCTGCGACCTCATCTCTGCCGACCTCTTCGAGGCCTGCAACGACCAGCATCTGCGCCTGGTCTGGCACGAGACGCCGATCTCCAGGCGTGACGAGGCCGAGCTGCATGCTGCCCTGCGCGAGCAGATCCGGCTCGAGAACCACGGCGTGCGCCGCGTCGAGCTGCTACCCGACAACATCGGGCTCATCGAGCTGACGATCATCCCCGAGCCGTCGAGCGGCGGCCCCAGCCTCGCTGCCGCGATGCGGCTCGTCGAGAACACGCACGCCCTGATCTTCGATCTTCGCCCCACCCGAGGCGGCAGCCCCGACGGAGTCGTGTTCCTCGCCAGTTACCTGTTCCCGGACGGCGAGGTCCATCTCAGCGACTTCGTTCAGGGGCCGAGCGGCCCGACGCGCCAGTACTGGACCTCGGCGTACCTGCCCGGGCCGCGCTACCTCGACCGGCCGGTCTACGTCCTCACGTCCGCGACCACGTTCTCCGGCGGCGAGGCACTCGCGTACGACCTCCAGGCGACGGGACGCGCGGTCGTCGTCGGCGAGACCTCGCGCGGCGGAGCGCACCCGTCGGTGATGGTCCCGTTGACCGAGCAGATCGAACTGCGCCTTCCGGTGGCTCGCACGATCAACGCCGTCACGAACAGCAACTGGGAGGGTGAAGGCGTGCAGCCCGACATCGAGGCCCCTGCGGCGGAAGCGCTCGAGGTCGCCCGCCGTGACGCGGCGGCGGTCAAGGCAGCCTGACGGTCAGCCGGCAGGCCGCGGGAAGCGGACGTGCATGTGGTTGTCGTGGTTCGGATACGGGATCACGACGCCGCTCGGGCCGTGGAGCCTCGTCGAGTACCCGACGAAGATCATCTGCGCACCCGCGCGGACGAAGCGGTTGAGCAGGTCCTGCGCGAGGTAGTGGTCGATCTGGCTGACCGCGATCGGGGCACGGAGGAGATGGTCGTGCCGCGGGTAGTACACGTCCACGTCGAGCCCGTTCTGATGGGAGACGTGGTCGTCCATCGGGCCGCCGTCGCGCCGGCTGATGTCGCCGACGACGACGCGCGGCGCGTTCGGGTGGGCGGCGCGGTAGGCGGCGATCACCGAGACGACCGTTCGTATCGTCCGCTCGTTCCCGTACAGCCGGTCGGGATGGTTGGGGACGCTGTCCGTGATCGGATCCCAGGTCACCCAGTCCGGCCCGCTGACGGGAAGCTGGGTGCCGCCGATCAGATGACCCGAGTACGGAAGACCGACGGATGTCGCGCGGCGCCAGTCGATCCCGGCGAGGTCGCCCGCACGCCCGGACGTCGGAACCGGAGGGGCTCTCAGGGTGGAGGCTGCCCAGCTCCCGACCGGAACGTCGACAGCCTCCGTCAGCTTGCTCAGGAGGCTGTCGAGCCGATAGGTCAGACTCGGCGGGTCTTCTTGCAGCGGACCGGCTCCCCGTGCGGCCTCGTTGTGCCGAAGCCAGGCGATCGGCAGCATCGTGGCGGAGCCGACGACGAGGGCGACGGCCGGCACGGTGCGTGTCGCGAGCTTCTTCCGTCGCCGTGCCGCCTGGGCCGCCAGCCGTCGTTGTCGTGAGGCCTCGAGGCCCGTCGGAGCGGGCAGGAACATGGCCGCGTCGAACCCATCGGCGGCCAGCGCGACCGACTGCTCGCGGAACCAGAGCACATCCGCGTCCAGCCAGAGCTCTCCTGCTCTCCAGGTCATGGACCGCACTCCTTCGCCCGCCGGGCGGGGTGTCCTGCGCTACGCGGACTCGACCGCGTCGAGCTCGAGCCACGAGGCCAGATCCTCGAACTCAGCCTGCACGGACTTCATCATCGCCTTCGTGAACTTCACGTCCTCGTGGATCGCGTTCACGCGCAGCACGCGGGCCTTGCGATCTGCAGTTGCGTCGAGCTTCCCGACCAACCGGTCGTGGTGGAGGATCGGGAGCGCGTAGTAGCCCCACCGCCGCTTCGTCGCAGGCTTGTACATCTCCAGCGTGTACTCGTAGTCGAACAGCTCCTCGGCACGGACCCGGTCGTGGATGAGCCGATCGAAGGGGGAGAGCAGCGCTGTCCGCCCTTCGAACTCCCCGCCGAGCAGCGACGGGTCGATCCGCCATTCGCCGGGCACGCCCTCGACCACGGCCGGCTCGCCTGTCTCGCCCACGTCGCCCGGCTCCATCGGCAGGACCGCGCGCTTCTGGCGGGCGATACCGAGCGAGCCGAGGCGGCGCTCGTTCTTCGTCCGTTCAGCATCCTCGGCGGTCGGAAGCACGACATCGGACGGATAGACCCGCTCGGGCAAGTCCCACAAGCGCTCGCGGCCGACCCGTCCGGAGATCGCCACCTGACCCCGCATCAGCAGAACCTCCAGCATCTGGGTGACGTTGCGGTTGTTCGTCCACCCGGTGGAGGCCCAGGGCACGACGCAGGTGTCCGGGATGTCACGCGAGGTGAGCGGGCCGGACGTGCGGAGCAGATCGACGATGTCGCGCCGGAAGCGGTCGTTCTTCTCGAGCCAACGGCCGACTCTCTCGTATCTCGGCCAGTCGCCACCGGCGAGGTACAGGCCGAGGTCGCTCATCGGGCGGATCATGGCGTTGAGCTCGAACAGGGTGCGGTCCTGCTCGACGGCCCGCTTGAGATCGTCGGGCCGGTACGACGAGCCGAGACGGCTCCAGAGAACGAGGTCGGCGCTCGGCGCGATGGCGGCGGTCGGGTCGATCTGCAGCAGGGTCAACCGCTGGACGACCGCGAGCAGCTCGGCCGGCCGCCGCGCATCGAGGAGTTGCGCCCGCACAGCGATCCGGCGCGCCTGATCCCTGGTCAGCTCGTGCACCGCCATGAGGCTAGCCCGACCGCCGGTACGTAGGCAGCGCGGACGATAATCGGCGGCGATGACCATCCAGGGACGGCCAGCCTTCGCCCTCGGTGACGAGACGTTCGCCTGGGATGACGTCGTCGCCTACGCCCAGCTGCGCGGAGACTGGCAGGCCGTCGAGCAGTCCGCCGCACAGAGCCTCGCTTGCCTCCAGCGGGTGACCGCCAGCGGAGAGGAGCTCGACACGCGGGGGATCGCGGACACGGAGGTCGAGTTCCGCCGCAGGAGGCGCCTGCTCTCGGGCGAGGAGACCGTCGAATGGCTGAACCGGCGCGGGCTCGCGGTGTCCGAATGGCGCGACTACCTGCGCAGAGCCGTTGCCCGCGAACGCTTTGCCGGTGAGCTCGAGGAGACCGTGGCTCGGTTTCCGGTCGCCGAGGACGAGGTCGCCACCGTGCTCTGGTCAGAGGCGACATGCTCGGGCGCGCTCGACAGGTCGGCGTGGCGCCTGGCCGGCGACGCGGCGCTCGCCCTCGACGCGGGTGAGACGCTTGCCGGCGACCGCGCGCCTGCGCTCGGGCGCATCCGCGCGGCCGCAGAGCTGACTCGTGCAGCAGCGCTCACCGAGGACGCGATCGCGGAGGAGGTCGACCGGCGCGGCCTGGAGTGGCTCCGCGTCGAGGGGCTGCAAGTCGAGGTGCCCACGGAAGGAATGGCCAGGGAGGCCGCGTTCCTCGTCCGTGACGACGGCCGGCCGCTCGCCGACGTCGCGGCGGAGTGCGGAACCAACGCGAGTCCGTGGCGCCTCTACATGGGCGAGGCTGCCCCGGAACTGACTGCAGCACTCCTCGGAGCGGACGAGGGCGAGCTCGTGGGGCCGCTCGAGCACGACGAGAGCTTCACGCTCCTGCTCGTCGAGTCGAAGACGCGGCCGAGCGCAGACGACGAGGACGTGCGCCGCAAGGCCGAGCAAGCCATCATCGAACGCTTGACCGACCGCGCGATCGCCGCGAACGTGAGCTGGCATGAGCCTCTCTGAGCCCACGATCGACGTCCACGCGGCGCTCGAGCAGATCCCCGCCCTCTCGCTCCTCGGCGACGACGTCCGCAAGCTCGTCGAGGCGAGCTTCGAAGCCGTCGAGTACACGCTCGGGGACGAGATCGTGCGCGAGGGCGAAGCGGCGGACGCCTTCTACCTGCTCGTCGACGGAAGCGCGCGGGTCGTGAAACAGACCGCGAGCGGCGACGAGGTCGCGCTCAACGTCCTTCACGGCGGCGACAGCTTCGGTGAGATGGCGCTGCTCGAGGATTCCACGCGCATTGCCACGGTTCGGGCCAGCGGTCGGGTCGAGGCGCTGCGGCTCGACCGGGCGATGTTTTCCGCGCTGACTCGGTCCCATCCCGAGGTCCGCACGACCTTCGAGGCGCTCGCCAACGAGCGCGCCCTCTGGAACTTCTTCCGCGTCCAGTCGAGCTTCTCGAAGCTGCCGAACGAGGCCCTCGCCCTCGTCTGCTCCGAGCTCGAGCGCATCGAGGTTCCGGCCGGGGAGATCATCGTCCGCCAGGGCGATCCGCCTGGCCCGATGTACGTCATCGAGTCGGGGCGCGCGAGCTCGTTCCGCGCCGACCAGGACGCCGGGGACCACTCGGGCTACTTCCGCACGGGAGACTTCTTCGGCGAGCGCTCGCTCTTCCACGCCGAGCCGCGCGCGGCGACCGTCGAGGCGGTCACCGACTGCGTGCTCCTCGGCTTCCCGGACAAGCTCTTCGAGCGGCTCGTGTCCGAGTACCCCGAGTTCCGCGAGCGGGTGCAGCAGCGCGTCGAGCAGTACGACTACCGCACTCTCGCCCGCGTCCCGTTGGACTTCGCCGAGGAGATCCTCCCGGCCGAGGCGTCCGTGTTCGAGACCGTCTCCCCGGACCAGGCCGAGCAGCTCGCCGACGACGCAGCGTTCGCGGACGCGCTGGCCTACGAAGGAGACGGTCAGCCCGAGCGCCGCGCCCGCATCCGCCGCTTCCCGCACATCTACCAACTCGACGAGATGGATTGCGGGGCCGCGTCACTGGCCATGATCTGCCGGCACTTCGGCCGCGCGGTCAGCATCTCGCGCGTCCGCGAGGCGGTGCACACGTCGACGGACGGCACCAGCCTGGCCGGCATTACGAGAGGCGCCGACGAGCTCGGCCTCCGGGCGCGGGCGGTGCGGGCATCGAAGAGCAAGCTCGACCAGTTGCCGCTGCCGGCTGTCGTGCACTGGGAGGGCAACCACTGGATGGTCCTCTATGCCGTCGACGACGGCCACGTGCGTGTCTCGGACCCGGCGCGCGGGCTGCGCAAGATCCCGCGCGACGAGTTCCTGGAGAAGTGGAGCGGTTACGCGGCTCTCGTCGCGCCGACGCCGCTGCTCCAGGAGATGCCGGAGTCGAAGCCGAGCCTCGCCTGGCTGAAGCCGTTCGTCCGCCCGCACATCCGCACGATCACGATCGCCTTCCTCATGGCCTGCATCGCGGCGGGGCTCACGCTCGTCCTGCCGATCCTGACTCAGGTCGTCGTCGACCAGGTGCTGCCGAAGGACAACCTGAACCTCCTCTACGTGATCATGCTGGCGATCGCCGGCGTGCTCCTGGCCATGACCGGGGCGACGCTCGTCGAGCGCTACCTGCTCAGCAAGGTCGCGGTCACGTTCGACGTCTCGACGCTCGACTTCGTGACGGGGAAGCTCCTCGACCTTCCGATGAGCTACTTCAACACGCGCCGCACGGGAGACATCGAGCGGCGCCTGGAAGGCGTGCGCCAGGTGCGCGAATTCCTGGTGCAGAGCGGCGTGCAGGCGCTCACCTCCGTGACACAGCTGGTCGCTGCGCTCGTGCTCATGTTCGTCTACAGCTGGACGCTGGCCCTCGTCTACCTGGCCACGGTGCCGCTCTACGCCTGGCTGATGCGCTTCTCGGCCAAGCGTCTGCGACCGATGTACGACAACCTCGAGGAGGCGTTCGGGAAGTATCAATCGGCGCAGATCGACGCGATCCGCGGGATCGAGACGGTAAAGGCGCTCGCGGCCGAGCAGGTGTTCCGGAGCTACATGCTGCGCCAGTTCCAGGGCCTTGCCGACCGCGTCTTCCGCTCGCAGTTCCTGGTCATGATCTACCAGGGAGGCCTCCAGCTCGTCACCTTCGTCTCGCTCGGTCTCTTCCTCTTCGTCGGTTCGTACGAGGTCATCCACAACAACCTGACGCTGGGCGAGTTCGTGTCGTTCAACGCGCTGATCGCGCTCGCGAATACGCCCCTCCTGCTGCTGCTCGTGCTCTGGGACCAGCTCCAGCTCGCGCAGATCCTGCTCGGGCGCCTCGAGGACGTGCTCGACCACGAGCCGGAGCAGGGCGCCGACCACTCCGGCCTCCGCGCCGTGACGACGCTCGCGGGCGCCGTGGAATTGCGCAACCTCGGCTTTCGCTACGGCGGGGCGGAGTCGCCGCCGATCCTGGAGGGGATCAACCTGGCGGTCGAGCCGGGAGAGGCGGTCGCGATCGTCGGCCGCAGCGGGTCGGGGAAGACGACGCTGATCAAGCTGCTCGCCGGGCTGATGGAGCCGACGGAAGGCACGATCGCCTACGACGGGCTCGACCTGCACACGCTCGACTACAGGACGCTCCGCCGACAGGTCGGCTTCGTGCTGCAGGAGAGCTACTTGTTCGACGCCACGATCGGCCAGAACATCGCCTTCGGCGAGGGTGATCCCGACCCGGAGCGGCTGCTCTGGGCCGCGCGGGCCGCCAACGCGCACGAGTTCGTCCAGCGACTGCCGCTCGGGTACGAGACGAAGGTCGGCGAGGCGGGCATGCGGCTTTCCGGCGGCCAGCAGCAGCGCATCGCGATCGCCCGCGCGCTCTACCACCGGCCTCCGATCCTCCTCTTCGACGAGGCGACGAGCTCGCTCGACACCGAGTCGGAGCGCGCCGTAAAGGAGAGCCTGGACGAGCTGCTCTCGAACCGCACCTCGTTCGTGATCGCCCATCGACTGAGCACGATCCGCGACGCCGACCGCATCGTCGTCCTCGAGCGCGGCCGCCTGGTCGAGCAGGGGACGCACGACGAGCTCATGGCCCGCCAGGGGCTGTACTTCTACCTGGCGAGCCAGCAGCTCGAGCTGTGAGCGCCTCCGGCGATGATCCCGGTGTGGGTCCGTGGAAACCACTTCTCGCCGGCGCCAACGCAGACGAGGCCGTCCGGGTCGCGCGCGAGGTCGGCATGAGGCTTCGCGAAACCGAGCGGCTCGAGAGCGCGATCAGGTACCGGGCAGGGGTGGCGGAGAGCCATCCGGCGTTCGCGATCGCGTTCGCTCAGCTCGATGCCTGCTTGCCCGGGGAGGGCTGGGACGACGCGGCGCTCGAAGAGATCGAGTCGAGCGCGGCCGCGTTGCGCGGTGCCTCGCGTGTGCCGACCGGGCTCTTCGCGGGGCTGGCGGGAACAGCCTACGGCGCGGATTTCGTCGACCCGGAGCGATACGCACAGCTACTCCGAACGCTCGATGGACTGATCGCGCGGCGTCTCGAGCCGCTGCTCGCGCGCCTCGTCGCCCGGCGGGACGGCTGCGCCGAGTACGAGATCGACGTCGTCTCGGGCCTGGCCGGAATCGGCGCGTACGCACTCAGCCGCGGGGACGAGCCGATGTTGCGGCCGGTCGTCGAGCGCCTCGTCGGGCTGCTGGGTGCCGAGGGAGACACGCCTGCCTGGCGCACGCCCCCGGAACTCCTCGACGACGACGTACGGGACGAATACCCCGACGGGCGGCTGAACTGCGGGCTCGCCCACGGGATCCCCGGGCCGCTCGCGCTCCTCTGCCTCGTCCACAGCGCAGGGTTTCACGCGCAAGGGCTCGAGGAGGCGATTCGCCACACCTCGGGCTGGCTTGTCGAGCACGCGATCGAGGACGAACGGGGTGTGGACTGGCCCTACTCCGTCCCGGGCGACAGGCCCGCGCGGGCGGCCTGGTGCTATGGCGCTCCGGGGATCGCCCGCGCCCTGAGGCTCGCGGGAGAGGCGCTCGGAGACCCGGAGCTCCAGGCGTTCGCCGTGTCGGCCCTCGAGTCAGTCTTCCTGCGGCCTCGCGAGGAGCTTCGCCTCGACGGCGTGACCTTCTGCCACGGCGTCGCGGGCGTGCTTCAGATCACGATGCGGATGGCGGCCGACTCGGACGGCGACCGGCTCCGCGAAGCAGCGTCGGGCCTCGCGGGAGAGCTCATCGAGCGCTTCGAACCCGATGCGCCCTTCGGTTACCGCGGGCTCGACCCCGACGGTCAGCCGGAGGATCAGCCGGGGCTGCTCGAAGGCGCAGCCGGCGTCGCGCTGGTGCTGCTCGCGGCGGCCACGTCCGAGCCGCCGCGCTGGGACCGGGTCTTTCTGCTCGCGTAACCGCTGGGGGCGGACGATGATAGGCCCGTGTCCGAGCCGCTCGTCCCTTCCGGCTTCTTCGCCTTGCGGACGCCGCTGCTGCCGTTCGGCGAGCTGCTCGGCTGGGCGGAGGGCGCGGTGCAGGATCGAGAGGTCCTGCGTGCCAGACTGCGGGAGATCGTCGCGCGGCCCGAGGTGCGCGAGGCGATCTTCGTCTCCTCGCCCTCGCTCGAAGCGCTGATCGACGCCTGGGCGGCGGACCCGGACACGCCGCGGAACGCCGAGTGCGAGCGGGCGCTCGTGCGCTTCGTCGCGCGCATGTGCGGCAGGCCTACGCCGTTCGGGCTGTTCGCGGGCGTCTCGACGGGCATCGTCGGCGCGAAGACGAGCCTCGTCCTCGACGGCCGCGAGGCGTACCGCCGCCATACGCGCCTCGACGCGTCGTTTCTCGTCGACGTGGTCGAGCGCCACGAGCCGTCCACCTACGTCCCGAACCCGTCGCTCTACCGATCCGCCGACCGGCGGCGCTACGTCCGCAGCCGGCCGGGCGCCGACGAGCGCCGGCACCTGCTCGTCTCGGTGCGCGATTCGCACGCGCTGGCGGCCTGTCTGGCGGCAGCCGACCGCGGCGCGACGACCGCCGCCATCACGGAAGCGCTCGCGGAGAGCGGCGTCGACATCGAACGGGCCGGGAGATACGTCGACGACCTCGTCGAGCAGCAGGTGCTGGTGCCCACGGTCGACCTGCAGATGACGGGCGCGGACGCGGTGTACGGGCTCGGCGACGCTGTGCCCGCCCTGGCGCAGGCCGGCTCCGACCTGGCCGCGCTCGACGAAGAGTCGCTCGGCATCCGCCCCGAGCGGTATCGCGCCATCGCCGCAACGCTCGAAGGACTGACAGAGGAGCCGCAGCTCGATCGCCTGTTCCAGGTCGACATGCGGAAGTCGAGCACCCGCGCGACGCTGGGCGAGGAGGTCGTCCGCGAGATCCTCCGCGCACTCGAATTGCGGCGGCGCATCGCGCCCGCGAACGAGGACTCGGCGCTCCGCCGTTTCGTGGAGCGCTACATGAGGCGATTCGAGGGCCGTGAGGTGCCGCTGCTCGAGGCGCTCGATCCCGACCTCGGTGTCAGCTTCGACGACGACGACGCAGGCGCCGCACCCCTCCTCGACGGCCTGCGGGCGGCCGAGCCCACGACGCAGGCCGAGCGCTTCGGCAGCCGCGAGGAGCACCTGCTCTTCCGGCTCGTCGAGCTGCAGGCCGACGGACGCCGCGAGCTCGTGCTGGACGCGAGCGACGTCGCACGACTCGAGAACCCGGCCGCCGAGCCGCTCCCCGAGGCAGCAGCCGCGATCGCGGTCGTCGCGGCGCGCTCGGAGGAGGCGCTCGCGGGCGGCCGCTTCCGCGTGCTCGTCTACGGCGCGGACGGGCCGTCGGGCGCCCGTCTGCTCGGGCGCTTCTGCCACGCCGACCCTGTGCTCCGCGCAGCGGTCGAGGAGCACCTGCGCGCCGAGGAAGCACTCGACCCCGAGGCCGTCTTCGCCGAGGTCGTCCACCTCCCGCGGGCGCGAGACGTCAACGTCGTGGCGCGACCGGTGCTGCGCGAGTGGGAGATCGCGTGCCTGGGCCAACCGGGTGCGCCGCCCGAGCGGCAGCTCCCCCTCGACGACCTGCTGGTCTCGATCCACCGCGGGCGCGTCGTCCTCCGATCGCAGCAGCTCGGCCGCCGCGTCGTTCCGCGCATGACGACGGCGCACAACTTCCACCAGCGCGGCGTCTCCGCCTACCGCCTCCTCTGCCGGCTTCAGGAACAGGGTCTCTCGAACGGCGCGGGCTTCTGGGGCCCGCTCGCGTCCGTGCCCTGGCTGCCGCGCGTGCGCAGCGGCCGCATCGTGCTCGAGCGGGAGCGCTGGCGGCTGACCGCGGACGAACTGGACGGCGCGGACGGCAAGGATGCCGCGGTCGCAGCGGTGCAGGACTGGCGCCGGCGTCTCGGCGTCCCGCGCTTCGTCTCGCACGTCAGCCCCGCCGTCGAGCTCACCGTCGATCTCGACAACGTCCTCGCGGTCGACGGGCTCGTCCAGGCTCTCCGCGCGCACGGCACCGCGCGGCTCGCGGAACAGTTCCCGCCACCGGAGGAGCTGTGCGTGCACGGGCCTGAGGGGGCGTTCGTCCACGAGCTGGTCGTCCCGTTCGTCCGCAGCCGAGCTCCTGTGCGGTCACGTGAGCGGATCTCGGAGGCACGCATCCGACGGACGTTCCCGCCCGGCTCGGACTGGCTCTACGCGCGGATCTCCACCGGGGCGACGATCGCGGACCGGATCCTCGCCGACGAGATCGCCGGGCTCGTCCGCGACCTCCTCGGCTCCGGTGCCGCCGACCGTTGGTTCTTCCTCCGCTTCGCGGACCCCGACTTCCACCTCCGCATCCGCTTCCACGGAGATCCTGCCCGACTGCACGCCGAGGCACTGCCCGCGCTCGAGGCGTCCGGCGCGTCGGCGCTCGAGCGGGGGCTCGCGTGGCGGATCGAGCTCGGCACGTACGAGCGCGAGGTCGAGCGCTACGGCGGTCCCGAGGCGATCGAGCTCGCCGAGCGAGCGTTCCATGCCGACAGCGACGCCGTGCTCGCCATCCTGCCGTTGCTCGAGCCGGGCGACGCGGGCCAGGAGGAGCGTTGGCGCCTCGGGCTCTGCGGCGCCCACCGGCTGCTCGTCGACCTCGGCCTCGACCTGGCCGAGCGGCTCGAGCTCACCCGCGGCCAGGCGGAAGCGATCGCCGGCGACCGCGGCTGGACCAAGGAGGCGCGGGCCCGCGTCGGCGAACGGTTCCGCAAGGAGCGCGCCACGCTCGAACGCCTCCTCGACCCCGACCCCGCCGCGCCGACCGGGCTCGAGCACGGCCTCGAGATCCTCGCCGGCCGCTCGCGGGCTCTCGAGCCGATCGGGCTCGAGCTCGGTCGACTGGAG
>Ga0066903_100000304_pt1 | contig 29166 bp, 21 predicted proteins | sample PanSoiMetaGPlot1_FD_67491 | JGI IMG/M metagenome (GOLD analysis project Ga0066903, IMG submission 67491) | Tropical forest soil microbial communities from Panama analyzed to predict greenhouse gas emissions - Panama Soil - Plot 1 (version 2) | ecosystem: Environmental > Terrestrial > Soil >... | reverse complement strand
GCGCAGCTCGGGCACGCGGTCTTCCGTGTCCAGCGGGTGCATCTCCAGCGCCGCCGTGTGCACCAGAAAGCGCGGGCCGATGAACTCGTCGTGCTTGTGGTGATCGCGCAGCACGTGGCAAACGTCCTGGCACAGGAAGCACTCGATGCACTTGCGGAACTCCTGCACGCGCTCGATGTCCTCCTGCTGCATGCGCCAGGTGCCGTCCTCCGCGTCCGGGGGGCGCGGCTTGAACGGCTTGATCTCCTGCTTGACCCGGAAGTTCCACGAAACGTCCGTCACCAGGTCGCGGATCGACGGGAACGTGTGCATCGGCTGCACGGTCACCGGCTGATTGAGATCCAGGTCCGACAGCCGCGTCATGCACATCAGCTTCGGCATGCCGTTGATCTCCGCCGAGCACGACCCGCACTTCCCCGCCTTGCAGTTCCACCGCACCGCCAGATCGTTGGCCTGGTCGGCCTGGATCTGGTGGACGGCGTCCAGAACGACCATGCCCTCGTCGACCTTGGTGTCGTAATCCTTGAAGGCGCCCTTGCCGTGCTCGCCGCGCCAGATGCGGAACGTCGCCGTGGATGCCATCTACTTGTTCTCCTCGACGACCTGCTTCAGGTCGTCGCGCATCGCCGGGATCGTCTCGCGGCGCAGCTCGGGCCGCCCGCCCGCGCCCTTGCGAACGACCAGGTTGAACTTCTCGAACGCGGGGTCCTTGGCCGGGTGATCCTCGCGGAAGTGGCCGCCGCGGCTCTCTTTACGCTCGAGGGCGCACATCGCGATCACCTCCGCGCACGTCAGCAGGTTCGACAGGTCCAGCGCCGTGTGCCAGCCCGGGTTGTACTCACGGTTCCCGCCGACCGCGACCTTGGCCGCGCGTGTCTTCAGCCCCTGGATGCCGTCCAGCGCCTTCTTCATGTCGGCGTCGTTGCGGACGATGCCGACGTTGGCCTGCATCAGATCCTGCAGCTCGTACTGGATCTTGTAGGGTCCTTCGGCGTCGGCCGTCCCCGCGCCCCGCTCGAACGGCGCCAGCGCCGCCCGCGACGCCGCCGCGATCTGCGATTCGTCGACGGAGACCGCCCCGCGATCCTTGGCGAACTTGGCGGCGTGCTCGCCGGCGCGCTTGCCGAACACCAGGAGGTCGGACAGCGAGTTGCCGCCCAGGCGGTTCGCGCCGTGCAGCCCCGCCGCGCATTCGCCCGCCGCGAACAGCCCCGGCACCGTCGCCATCTGGGTGTCGCCGTCGACGCGAATGCCGCCCATGATGTAGTGGGTCGTCGGCCCGATCTCCATCGGCACCTCGGTGATGTCGATGTCGGCCAGCTGCTTGAACTGGTGGTACATGCTGGGCAGCTTCTTCTTGATGTGCTCGGCGCCGCCGGGCACGCGCGACTTGATCCACGCGATGTCCAGGAAGACGCCACCGTGCGGGCTGCCCCGCCCCTCGCGCACTTCCTTCATGATCTTGCGCGCCACGTGGTCGCGCGTCAGCAGCTCGGGCGGGCGGCGCGAGTTCTTGTCGCCCTGGGTGTACTTCCACCCCTCTTCCTCGCTGTCGGCGGTCTGCGCTTTGTAGTTCTCCGGGATGTCGTCGAACATGAAGCGCTTCCCGTCCTTGTTGCGCAGGACGCCGCCCTCGCCGCGCACGCCCTCGGTCACCAGGATCCCCTTCACCGACGGCGGCCAGACCATGCCGGTCGGGTGGAACTGCACGAACTCCATGTCCATCAGATCGGCGCCCGCGTCGTAGGCCAGCGCGTGCCCGTCGCCCGTGTACTCCCAGCTGTTGCTGGTGATCTTGAAGGCGCGGCCGACGCCGCCGGTCGCCAGCACGATCGCCTTGGCCTTGAACAGGCGCAGATAGCCCTTCTCGCGGTCGTACCCGAGCGCCCCGGCGACGCGCCCCGCGTCGACGAAGATCTTGGAGATCGTGTGCTCCATGTACACCTTGAAGCCCTGGTGGACGCCGTGGTCCTGCAGCGTCCGGATCATCTCCAGGCCCGTGCGGTCGCCGACGTGGGCGAGCCGCGGGTAGCGGTGGCCGCCGAAGTTGCGCTGCAGGATGCGCCCGTCCTTGGTGCGGTCGAAGACGGCGCCCCACGCCTCCAGCTCGCGCACGCGCGCCGGCGCCTCCTTGGCGTGCAGCTCGGCCATGCGCCAGTTGTTCAGGTACTGGCCGCCGCGCATCGTGTCCGCGAAGTGGACCTTCCAGCTGTCGCGGTCGTCCACGTGGCCCATCGCCGCGGCCACGCCGCCCTCGGCCATGACCGTGTGCGCCTTGCCGAGCAGCGACTTGCAGATGAGACCGACCGACACGCCCGCCGCCGACGCCTCGATGGCCGCGCGCAATCCGGCGCCGCCGGCGCCGATGACGATGACGTCGTGCTCGTGAGTCTGCAGATTCGTTTCGCCGGCCGCCATCAGATGATCCTCAGGTCGCGGATGACGCCCATTGCGCAGAGGCGGATATAGACGTCGGTAAACCCGACGAAAACCAGACTGAACCACGCCCACTTGGGGTGGTGCCGGTTCAGGCAGCTGACGCAGTCGTAGGCTTTCTTGCGCGTCGGGGCGCGCGACAGCGTGTCGAGCACGCCGCCGACCAGATGCCGGAATGAGTGGCAGCCGAGGGTATACCCGCCGATCAGCACGACGTTGATCAGCAGCACCAGCGAACCGATGCCGATGCCGAATGTCGCGTGCCCGGTCTTCGGATCGTTGAAACGGAAGCCCTGCACGACGTCGATCGACAGAAGGACGATGAACAGGAGCGCGAAGTAGAGCGCGTAACGGTGCAGGTTCTGGATGAGCAGCGGCCACTTCGCCTCGCCCCGATACTCGTTGCGCGGCTCGCCGACCGTGCAGTTGGGCGGGTCGCCCCAGAACGCCTTGTAGTAAGCGCCGCGGTAGTAGTAGCAGGTCATCCGGAACGCCAGCGGGAAGACCAGGATCAGCATCGCCGGCGAGTAGCCGACGAACGGGATCGGCCACTTCCAGCGCCAGGGGCCGAAGATCGCGTGCGGCGAATTGCCGAACAGCTCCGGTGAATAGAGCGGCGAGAGGTAATTCCCGTAATGGTAGTGCTCGCCCTGCAGCAGCGCCCAGGTGACATAGACGACGAACGACGAAAAGACGATGAACGTCGTCAGCGGCATCGCCCACCAGAGATCGCGGCGTTTGGTCTGACCGAAGCGGACTCTTTCTAGCGGAACGTCGACGGTGGCCATAGCGCGCGTGGAGAATAGTCGGGCGCGGCGAAGAATTCAAAGCCCGATCTATGCCGGCGTGCTGTTCGGTGGCCGCGGCCGCTCCCCTCGCGACCCCGAAGCCGGACCGCGCCCCAAGCACGGAATAGTAGTATATTTACTACATTCATGCAGCCCTTCGGGGAAACGGTCCTGGCCTGGCGCCTCGCGCGCGGGATGACGCAAGCCGAACTGGGCCGTGCCGCCCGGATACCGCGCCCGAACCTGTCTGCGATCGAGCGCGGCGATCGAGAGGTCACCCTCAAGACGCTGCGCGCCCTGGCGTTGGCCCTCGACGTTCGGCCCGGCGTCCTCGCCGACGGGATCCCACCTGAGGCCGGTGGCCGCCCGCTGTCGCGGACTCGGCTCGAGCGGATTGCCCGCGTGACCGTGCGCGGTGGTGGCGCGATCAATCCGCGGGAGGCGGCGCTCGTCGGCCACCTGCGCCGTACCTTGTCCGCCACCATCGACGTGCCACGAACGGGTCGCAAGGCCCGTTCGCCGGCCGCTGCGGATCGGGCCTACTTCCAACTCAGAACCAGCGAATCGGCCGAAACGGTCGCCAGCCTGGTCGACCGTGTCCGACTGGAGATCGAACGGAGATGACCCGCCGACGCATCGAGGATTTTCTCGCCATTCTCGCGCGTGAATTGAAGCGCCCGGCGCGCGCCTACGTGACGGGCGCCGCCGCCGCCGCCTTGTGGGGACGCGTTCGGCCCAGCGTCGACATCGACATCGGTGTCCAGCTGATCGGCAGACGCGGCGCCGCGGATTGGCAGGTCGTCGAAGAGGCCGTGAAGAGAACCACTCGACTGACGGCGATCCCCGCCAATGTCGCCGAGGACATCGACCGCTGGGGCATGATCACCCTGCTCGACTACCGGCGATCCTCCCGCCGTTACCGACGCTTCGGCCAGCTGGAGGTGCGGCTCCTCGATCCGATCAATTGGTCGATCGGTAAGTTGACCCGTTTCCTCGGCTCGGACATTCGAGACGTGGCGGTGGTGTTTCGCAAGAAGGGCATCCGCGCGGCTGCCGCGGCGAGGATCTGGGGCCGTGCCCTGCGGGCCAGCCCGGCCTCGACGAGTCAGTTCCAGTTCCGGCGCAACGTCGAGCAATTCCTCGCCACCGAGGGGCGTGCGATCTGGGGCCGCGAATTCGAGGTGGCCCCTGCCCTGGCGGTCTTCGACAGAGCGTCCGACACCCGACGGTCGAGCGGACGCTCCGGCGCGGCTCAGCGCCAGCAGGAGCGGCGGTAGGTCGCGACGGTGGTCAAATCGCCGCCCGTGTCGACGCCGCCCGTATACCTGAAGTAGACGAAATCGTCGACGTTCGCCGTGTACCCGTAGGTCTGCTCGCTGAAGGACGTGCCGCAATCCCAGGAGACGAACGTCAGAACGTGCCCCGCGGCGCTCATCGTCGTGTCGTAGGAGAACGTCATCTCGTTCTGGGCGGAATCGCGGTTCAGCGCGAACCACTCGAAGTACGTCCCACCGTTGTAGATCCGGACCGTCCGATTCGTGGTCGCGGTGGACGGCGTGCACGATCCGTCAGCGTTGGGGACGCTGTTCTGGTAGCGGACCAGATTGTAGTCGCCGTCGAGGATCTTGCCACCGACGGGCGCGGGCCCGCCGACGAGGCCGCCGTCGACCATCGTGAAGCACTCGTTGGCAACGAAGGTGCCTATCAGGATCGTGTTGCAGCCGCTGGTGGTGGGACCGGGGCCGGCGTCGGGCGGAGTGCTGCCTATCGCGCACGCGGGCAGCCCGTTGGGGTTGCTGCTCGCGCCGCTTCCGCCGGTCCCGGTCGCGCCGCCGCTCCCGGCCGCCCCGTCGGGGCCCGCCAGGCCGCCGCCGCAGCCCGCGAGGACGCAGAGCAACCCCGCCACCCGCCCAACACGCCACGTCGATGACCTCGGCATGGCGACAGCATCGCCCAGAAGGTCGCAGCTGTACACGCGACGGCGAACCGGTCCGGGCGGCCCGACGCCGGCTAACCGCCCGACGGCTCGAGCTTCTCCAGCGCCTGCCGGGCCAGGGCCGCAATCGAACGGTTCGGATCGTGCGCCAACCGCGCCAGCGCGTCCTGGGCCTGGGCGTTGGCGGCGCCGCCCAGGACCGTGGCCACCGCGGATCGGACGGTCTCATCGGGATCGCGCGCGATCGAAGCGACCTGACGGACGGCGTTCGGCGATCGGGTCGCGCCGAGCGCCAGCACGGCGGCTCGCCTCAACGCCGGATCTGAGCTGCCCAGCTGGCGAGCCAGAAACGGCTCCGTGGCCGGGTCGCGAATCTCCTTTAGGACGTCGATGATGGCGAGCTTGGCTGGCATCTTTTCCCGTTCGAAAAGCGCGAGCAGGAACGGGACGACGGTCGCCTCACCGAGCCTGCCCAACGCCTGCACGGCGTCGACGACCGTCTCCGGATCCGTCTCGGCCTGGTTGGTGAGAAGCTGCTTGACCCGGCGGCTGCGGAAGCCGCCCAGGATGGTGACGACCGCGCGGCGCACGTCCGGATCGGCGTCGCGCAGCAGAGGTTCGAGCGTGCCGACCACATCGACGGTCGGCTGGCGGGCGAGCGCCTCCACTGCTGACCGCCGCACGGGCGCCGACGCGTCCGTCAGACAGGTGACAATGAACGGGTGATAGGATCGGTGCGGATTCGCGCGCGCGACGGTCAGGGCGATCCGCGGCGAAAAGCCGGGGGTCCCGACCAGCGACAGCAACGTCCCTGCGACGATCTCGACGTCCATGCAGCAGAACGCGGCGACGGTCGCCTCGCGCACGATCGACTGGGGATCGGTCAGGCACGCGCCCATCGCCGGGATTGCACCGTCGCAGCCGAGGCGCATCAGCGCGTTCACGGCGGCGGCCCGCACCGGCGGGTCGGGATCCTCGATCAGCTTCTCGATCATCGACGCCGCCGGGACCTGGCCAAGCGCTCCCAGACACTCGCACGCCAACATGCGAACCGCCGCGTTGGTCGATGCGAGGCCCTGCAGCAGCATCGGCACGATCTCGCTGCCGATCGAAACCGCACTGAACTCCAGGACCTCGCGCAGCGTGGGATCTCGGCCCGCCAACACGAGCGCCGTGTAGAGCGGGCGCAGCTTGAGCGCCTTCACGATCGTCGCGGCAGACTGCCGCGAATCGAGCCCTTCGTCGCCAAAGCTCCCCTCCTCTGCCTCCGACGCCAGCACCTGTCCCAGCCGCTCGTGCAGATCGGCAGACGAAGGAGACGCCAGCTCCGTCCATTCGGCGATGTGCTGCAGGGCCTCCTGGTTGGGCTGGAAGTCGAGCGCCTCGCCGATGGCGCGCAGACACTCGGCGAACGTCGGCGTGTCCTGGCTCTCTCGAAGCACGCGGAACAAGACCGCCAGCGCCTCGCGCGAGCCGATCTTTCCCATCGCGCGGATGACCGCGCCCCGCACCAGCTGATCGTCGATCAAGGGCGCCAGCGCCGGCACCGCGCGCTGGTCGCCGATCTCGCCCAGGGCGTGGACGGCCGCAAAGCGCAGCCACGGGTCCCGGTCGAGCACTTTGACAAGGGCCTCCACGGCCAGGGTCGACCGAATCTGCGACAGACCGTCGATCACCTGCTGCACGACGTTGATGTCCTCATGATCGAGCAGCGAGACGAGGTGCGGAATGGCGGCGGGGCTGCCGGTTCGCGCCAGGACTCCGGCCGAAAACATCACCACTTCGCAGTCGCCGTGCCGCAGCCCTCGGATCAAGGCGGGTACGCTGCGCGCCCCGCCGGTCGCCAGCGCATCCATCGCGGCGTTTCGGCGCCGGGCGTCCGCCTGATCGGCCACGGCCTCGACCAACAAATCGGGATCGACCATCTCGGCCGCACCGGCGATGGCGCGGGCCCTCTCGGTGCGATCGCTGGCGCCCAGTGCTTCGAGCAGCGATGCGGTGAGCGAATCCGGACTCGGGGCGCTCGCGTCTTCGGGCTTGGGCGCGGGGACGTCCCCCTGACTCACGAAGTGGCCCCAGCCCTGATCGGGTGGGCGAGCAGTCCCTGCAACAGCTCGATGAGCGACTCTGGCGTGAACGGCTTCTTGAGGTACGCGCTGGCCCCGGCGTCCAGGCCCCGCTTGTAATCGTCCTCGCGGCCCTCGGTGGTCACGATGATGACCCGCGCCGGTGGCGTCTTCCTGTCACCTTTGAAATGTCCGAGGAACTCGAGACCGTCCATGACCGGCATGTTGATGTCGAGAACGACGACGTCGGGCATCCCGCTGGTCTCGATGTGGTCGAGCGCCTGACGTCCGTTTCTCGTGAACGTCAGCTGGTATCCCGGCATTCGAGCGAGGATCTGCCGGTAATACATCTGCAGCACGTTCGAATCTTCGACGATCAGAACCTTCGGCATCGGTGCTTGCCTCCTGCGCTCGCCCAGCCCGCGCAACGATCCTTAGGTCGCTGGATAAGGATCGGGCGGTACCCAATCCATCGGACCGAAAGGTCGAACCTTGAGTCCCGTGTGGGTGCTCATCGGGTCTCGTCGGTACGCCTCACCTCGGCAGTAGCCCTGTCGGGAATATGACTTGTGCCGATCGTCATATGACCAGGTGTGACTGTCGCGCCGCTAAGCACATGACTAACGCGCGCCTTCGGCGAGCTCATCCAGCATCGTCCCTGAGCCGACAATTTGGTATGGCCGTTGCTCGATCGCTGCGCCGCGTGGAAGGCTCGATCGTCGAGGAAGCGATCGAGTGTCTATGGAACTCCATTAACGAACGCATGCCGTATCCAGCCAAACGAATCATCAGGGGGAGACAGGACTCAGTCCGCAATGAGGTTGGTCGAAGCGCACGTAGAGAAGAGACAGTCCGAGTTTTCTAAACACGCCTTCTTCGCAGAGAACAGGTCGCGCACGGGCCTATGGGGCCTGCTGTCATTCGCCCCTGACCTGACGTTCTGGGTGATGGCATTTCAGGACATCCTTCGCCTGAATGCCTCCCTGACCCGGGATCCCCAGATGCGGAAGATCGTCAGGCATCACCGCGCCGAAGACGCGGGCCACGATCGGTGGTTTCTCGATGATCTGACGGCCATGCAGATCCCCGCACCCGACGTCCGGTGGCTGTTCGGCGAGAGGCACTCGCCGACCCGGGATGCGGCCTATGCCCTCGTGTCGGAGGTCTACCGGACGACGGACGACCGCCTTCGCCTCGTGCTGGTCAAGACGCTCGAGTCGGCGGGGCACGTGTTCTTCGGCCGCATAGCCGCGATCGTGGAGCGCGCAGGATTGAGCAAGGTCCTGAAGTACTTTTCGTTCTCGCACCTAGAGGTCGAGAAGAATCACCAGGTCTTCGAGGACGAGATCGCGCGCACCGTCTCGGCGATCAAGCTGCCGCCCAGAGTTCGCGCGGAGGCGAAGCGCCTCGTCGACCGTTGTTACGTGGCCTTCAATACGATGTTCGATGCGATCTGCGACGGTGACGCCTGGCATCTGCCGGTGGGCGCGACGTCGGCGGACCGGCCCGTTCTGGCTCCGGTGAGGAGCCGGACGGCCCACACCGGTATGGCCCTGACAGCGCTCGCCCCCGCCCGCCTCGTTCGCACCCGCGCCTGATTCAGGTCGCACGGCGCAACCAGCCCAGGCAATGAACGAACCCTCTTGGTCCGATGAGGATGACGCCGCCCTGGCGACGTCCGGCGTGTCGCTCCGGAGAGATACGGCTTCCCGATCCGCATTCGCCGAAGATTTCGGACATGTCATCCGGGCAGAACCGTGGGCAGTCGCCAGCCCGCGCAGCATCGATGAGCTGGCGTCGATCATCCATTTCGCAGCAAATCGGCGACTGCCCTTGTGCGCGCGCGGCCGTGGCTACAGTCAGTCGGGTCAATCGCTGTTGGCAAACGGCCTCTCGGTCGATCTCTCCAGGCTGGATCGGGTGGGACCGATCGCGCCGGATCGCTCGCAGGTCGAATGCGAGCCGGGCGTGCGCTGGCGCGAGCTGACGGCGGCGGCCCTGCGCCAAGGCCTGGTCCCGCAGGTCCTGCCGCTGAACCTCGATATGTCCGTCGGGGGGCTGCTTTCTGCCGGAGGCATTGGGGCCAACTCGCACCGACACGGTCCCGTGGTCAACCAGGTGACGGAGCTGCACGTCGTGACCGGCACGGGACATACCGTCCGGTGCGACGGCACGCGCAACGCTGACCTATTTGGGGCGGTCCTCGCCGGGCTGGGTCGGTGCGGGATGATTGCCCGTGCGTCCGTGCGACTGCGCCCAGCGCCCGCCCGGGTGCGAACCTTCCACCTCGTCTACGGCGAGATCGAGGGATGGCTGGCTGACCAGGACCGGATGGTCCGCGACCAGCGCGCGCAGTACCTCGAGGCCATGTGCTGGATGGGCGCCAAGGGTTTCCGCCGCGGCGTCTCCGGCGACCGCTCACGTGCCCAATGGCTTTACGGCATCCAGGTCGGCTTCGAGTACGACCGAGAGGCGCCCGACCAATTGGAGGCCCTCCGGGCCCTCTCACCCTGGCGGGTGGTCCACGTCGACGACGAATCCGTGAGCGAGTTCGTCAATCGCTACCAACCGCGGTTCGACGGCATGCACCGATCGGGCGCCTGGCAACAGTCGCACCCTTGGTTCGAGTGTCTGCTCGCTCCCGACCGCCTGCCCGCCCTCTTGCCCGCGATCCTCGACGACCTTCCCCTCTCACTCGGAGATGGGCATCGCCTGCTCCTCGTCGCCACGGGCAAGCGGCCGCCGTTCTTCGCGGCCCCCGAGGGAGAGCAGGCCGCCTGCTTCGCCGCGCTGCCGACCGGGATCGCCGACGGGGAACGCGGAGAAATCATCCCTGCCCTGGCGAGAGTCGATCGACTGCTCCGCGAGGCGGGCGGAAAGCGCTACCTTTCGGGCTGGCTGGGACCGATGGACGAGGCCCGCTGGCGCGAGCACATCGGCGAGGCGTACGAACGCTGGCTGGCCCTCAAGCGCCGCTTCGATCCGGCGACAATCTTCCGGTCGGTGCTGTTCCCCGAGGGTTGATGACCTACTTCTTGAACACGACATAGGTGCAGCTGCGGCCGCCCTTTGTCCGGCATTCCGCCGTCGTCTGGTCATGCACCGCGAGCGAGGCGGTGCCGAGGCGCCGGAGGGCCCCGCCGAGGATCCCCTTGTCGAACGAACAGGGATACGGGTTGGCGCACTCGACGAAGTAGCGGGTCTTGTCCTCGCCCTTGTACTGGAAGTTTCCGATGCCCGGGGTCATGGCGCCTGTCTTCGGATCGAACATCGGCTGTCCGTTCTTACGATGGTGCATGTGGTAGCCGGCGTCGATGAACCGGACGAGGCCCTCGACCGAGGTCATGCCCGGCGGCCATTCGATGTTCTGCATGACGCTGGCGCCGATCTGGGTGAGGACGGCTGGGCCGACCTCCTGCCCGATCCGGCCGAAAGCCCTAAGCCAATTTTCGAGCGGGTACCATTTCTGGGGGTCGATCGCGACCGTTCCGTCAGCCGCGGCCGTGCCGATGCCTTCCGACACCAGGAACCGATTCGACATCGACTTGTACTGCTGAAACGCCCACAGGGTTCCTGCGACGCTCTGTCCGGAGACCTCGATTCCTTTGAGTGTCTCGTTGTTCATACCGTTCTCCCTCCAGCGTTGTTGATCGGAAACAACGCTCCCGTCCCCCAAACAGGAGCGCTGACTCCATCGGCGGATTGCGGCAGGAGGTTGAGCTGGGAACGGCGCCGGGCCTACCCGCTTCCCTCGACCGTCCGCGGTCCCGCGATCGCGGGGACCCGTTGCAGGATCCCCGCCGCAATGCGGGGCAGCGGCAGCACCACGTCGACGGCGCCGCGATCGATCGCTTCCTTCGGCATGCCGAACACGACCGACGTGCTCTCGTCCTGGGCGATGGTGCTGGCGCCGGCTCTCTTCATCGCGACCAAGCCGTCCGCGCCGTCCGCGCCCATCCCCGTGAGGATGACGCCGAGGGCGCGGGGCCCGACCGCCTCGGCCACAGATCGGAACAGGACGTCGACGCTCGGGCGATGCCGGCAGACGGGGGGCCCGTCGTCGAGATCGACGACGAGCTCGAGGTTGCGGCGGCGAACCCGGAGGTGCCGATCGCCCCGCGCCAGCAGCGCGCGTCCCCGCACGACGCGATCGCCGTGAGCGGCCTCGCGCACCTCCATCTTGCAGACGTCCGCGAGGTGCTCCGCGAACGCCGCCGTGAAGCCCGCGGGCATGTGCTGGACGATGACGATGCCCGGCGCGTCGTACGGCATCGCACGCAGGATCTCCTTGAGCGCCTCCGTGCCGCCGGTAGACGCGCCGATCGCGATGACCACGTCGCTGGTGACCAGGTGCGACCCGGTCACACCGCCAGGCGCGCGACCGCCGGCCAGCGGGCGCTGGCGCGCCGGCGCGGGCATCCAGCCCGGTAGCGTGTTGGACCGGGGTGCCCTCGGCGGGCCCACCTTCGCGTGCGCCGCCGCCCGGACGACGTCGCAGAGGCCATTGTCCTCGGCGACGCCGGCTGCGGACACCCGCGGCTTCGGCACGATGTCCACCGCGCCCGCCGCGAGCGCTCGCATCGCCAGCATCGTTCCCGGCTCGGCGAAGCCGGAGCAGACGACCACCGGGATCGGATCGGAGGCCATGATCTGCTTGAGAAACGTGAGGCCGTCCATCCGCGGCATCTCGAGGTCGAGCACGATCACGTGCGGCCGGTGCCGGCGCATCTTCGCCATGGCGACCAGCGGATCCGAAGCGGAGTGCACATGCATGCCAGCATGACGTCCGAGCAGTCCGCTCATCACGTGGCGAACGACCGCCGAGTCATCGACGATCAGGACTTCGATGGGCGCCTGCCGGGCGTGAATCACGGCGCCCCCTTCCGATCATTTCCGGCCTGCCCGGCCTGCCCGGCGTCCGCCTTGATTCGGGCGAGGTCGGGGTTCGTCTTGGTGGTGTAGACCGCGGGCGACGCGAGGCGCATCCCCTCGAATCCAGTCAACGCCTCGGCGTCGCCCAGGAACAGGTACCCGTTCGGGGGCAACCGCCGCACGATGCGCTTGAGGACGCGTTCCCGACGTCGCGCCTCGAAGTACATCAGTACATTTCGGCAGAACACGAGATCGAACGGTGGCTCGGCTTCGATTGGCCAGTGCTCGTCGTTGAGGTTGAACCGCCGAAACGTGACGAGGTTCCGGATCTCGGGTCCCGCCTTCATCTTCCCGTCTTGCGCGCCCGTGCCGCGCAACATGAAGCGCTTGAGATAGCGAGGCGGGATGTCGCCGCTCTTGTCGATTGACCAGGTGGCGGCCGCCGCACGTTCCAGCACGCGGGACGACAGATCCGTGGCGAGGATCTGGATGTCCCATCCCGGCAAACCGTCGAGCAGGACCATCGCCAGGGAAAACGGCTCCTCGCCGCTCGAAGAGGCGGCGCTCCATGCCGTCACCCGCCGCGGCCGCCGGCTGTCGCGGGCCTCCGCGAGCCAGGCTGGGCAGAGTGTCTCCCGGACGAACGAGAAATGTTTGGGATTGCGGAAGAACCAGGTCTCGTTGGTCGACACCGCGTCGAGCAGCCGCACCATCTCGTCCATCCGGTCGTTGATGACGCAGCGGTAGTAATCGCCGAAGGAAGCGAGCTTCAGCGCGTTGACCCGCCGCATGAGCCGGCTCACGAGCATCGGCTTCTTCGACGGCGCCAGGTGGATGCCCGCCTCCCGGCAGATGAGCGCTTGGAAAAGCGCGAACTCGTCGTCGCTGATCTCCGTCACCGCCGGGGCGGCCGTTGCGGCGCGGGCGGCGCGGGCCGGGGTCACCCTGTTTCCGGCCTCCCCGCCTCGCCGCTAGACGGCACGCGCTTCGCTCCCGCGTCCGTCTCGTCCGCGAGAGCTGTGATGCGCAGGAGCTCGGCGGGCGAGAGGAGGCGTTCCGCATCCAAGAAGAGGACGAAGCGACCTTCGATCTGACCGACCCCGCGCAGGTATTCGGATTGAATGCGCGTGCCGAAATCCGGCACCGGCCTCAGATCGTCGGCCTTGACGTCGATGACGCGACCAAGCTCCGGCGTCAGCAGGCCGAGGCGCACGGACTCCCCGCTCCAGACGAGGTCCACGACGACCACATACGTGCCGACAACCGAAGTCCCGGGCAGCCCGAACTTCACCGGAAGATCGACGATCGGGACGACCTGGCCGCGCAGGTTCATCACCCCCCGCACGACAGGCGGCATCGATGGGATCGCCGTGATCCGTTCGCACTCGATGATCTCCCGGACCTGCTCGATCTGAAGCGCGTACTCTTCACCCATGAGGCTGAAGGTGACGTACTGGCGGATGGCGAAGGACGAGACCATGTGGCTCAGAAGGGCTGGAATTCGGAGTCCGACGGCGGGGTCGGGGCGGAGGCCGGGGGCGGGTTGACCCCGTTGCCGGAACGCAGATGCCCGCCGCTGGTGCGCACAGAACTGGTGGTTAGAGCGCTCTTGTGAAACGACGAGACAAGATCCCGAAGGGCGTGCGCCTGCACGGTCATCTCCTCGGCCGTCGAGGCGAGCTGCTCGGCGGCCGTGGCGCTGCGCTCGGTGACCGAGTCGACCTGGCTCATGGCGCGATTGATCTGCTGAACGCCGGTCGCCTGCTCGTTGGAGCCGGCCGCGACCTCCTCCACGAGCTCGGCAGTCTTGCGGATCGACGGCAGCAGCTCACCCAGCAGCGAGCCAGAACGTTCCGCGATACGGACGCTCGACGTGGCGAGCTCGCCGATCTCCTTCGCAGCAGACTGGCTGCGCTCCGACAGCTTCCGGACCTCGCTCGCGACGACCGAGAAGCCGCGGCCGTGATCGCCCGCGCGCGCGGCCTCGATCGCCGCGTTCAAGGCGAGGAGGTTCGTCTGCCGGGCAATCTCCTCGATGATGCTGACCCGATCCGCGATCTTGTGCATCGCCTTGACGGTCTCCTGGACCGCCTTGCCCCCCTCCTCGGCCTCGTGCGCCCCCTTGACCGCGATCCGCCGCGTCTCGCCGCTGTTGGCGGCGTTCTGATTGATGATGGCGTTCATCTGTTCCAGGTTCGCGGTGATCTCCTGCACGGAGGTCGCCTGCTCCGTCGTCCCCTGAGACAGCGCCTGTGACGCCGAGGACACTTGCGATGACGCCGCGACCAGCGCGTTCGCAGCCGAGCGCACGCTGGTGAGTACCCGCGTCACCTCCCCGACGAATTCACCGAACTGACGGGACATCCGGCGGAGCTCGGCGATCGATCCGAACTCGGGGACTGGCGCGTCGAACTCGCCCTTCGCGAGCCGACTCAGGGTCTGCGACACCTGCTCTATGGATTGCACCAGCGCGCGCGTGAGACGCATCGCGAAGATCACCGTCGCCGCGAAGCTCACGAGGAAGAACGCCAGCGCCTCCATCCCGCGTTCCGGCCAGCTCAGCATGATCCCGGCCGCGGCGCCTGCGGCCAGCGCCAGCAACACCAGGATCGACAGCCTCATCACGACCGATTTCATTTGCTCACCGCCTTCTTCGCCATGTTGCGACCGCCTTTCACAGCTCTGCGGGTCCCCTGATGGCCGTGGTATCTGGTGGAGCACCGACGGCGCTCGGCCTGGCCGCCGCGCGGAGCAACCGCGCGATATCGATCACGAACGCGACCCCACCATCAGCACGCATCGTCGATCCCGAAATGCCAGGCACCGACCGAAACAACCTGCCCAGAGGCCTGATCACGGTCTGCCGCTCGCCGTGAACGGCCTGGACGCCGAGTCCGATGCGGCTCGACCGGTAGCGCACCACGACAATCCTCTCCACGGCGCGCGCCTTCGATCCGTTGTCCAGGACGCGAGCCAGGTTGACGTACGCGAGCGGCTCACCTCGGAGGTCGATGATCCCTTCGCTCTCCGCCCGGTCACGCCGGTCGGGCGGAAGCTCCAGGCACTCGACCACCTCGTCGAGCGGCAACACGTAGTCGACTGCCGCGACGTCGACCCAGAACCCTTCGATCACCGAAAGGCTGAGGGGGAGCCGCAGCTCCACCGTCGTGCCGAGCCCCTCGCGGCTATCGATTTCGACGGTCCCGTGCAGGTCTTCCACCCTTCGCCGGACGACGTCCATCCCCACCCCTCGGCCGGAGAGGTCGGTCACCTTCTCGGCGGTCGTGAATCCCGGTTCGAACACCAGTTGCTGAAGGGCCTCGACGGACATGCTGTCCGCGTCCCGACGACCGAGCAGACGGGCCTTCGCCCGAATCTTCGACACGTTGAAACCCGCGCCGTCGTCCGCCACCTGGAGGATGACCTGGTTTCCGTTCTGGAACGCGCGCAACGTGACGGTGCCTTCCGGGTCCTTGCCCTGCGCCGTTCGCTGGGAGGGAGGCTCGATGCCGTGATCGACCGCGTTCCGGACGAGGTGGGTGAGCACGTCCCGGGCGCGCTCTCCGATGCCGGTGTCGACGCGCACCCGTTCTCCTTCGATCTGGAGGCGCACACGCTTGCGCTGGGCGCTCGCCGCGTCGCGGATGGTCCTCGCGTGCGACCGGAAGAACATCGAGATGGGGAGCATGCGGGTGTCGATCACCCAGTCCTGCATATCCATGAGCAGGCGCTCGCCCTTCTGATGCAGCTCCAGGAGATCGCCGTTTCCGCCGGCGGCCTCCATCAGCCCCGCGCCCATCTGCCCGTGCAAGACCAAAGCTCTCGATGCGAGATCGAGCAGCTGGTCGATCTTGGCCATCTCGATCCGCAAGGCCGGCCCCCAGTGACCATCGGCGGCTGGCGTCGAAGCCTCCTCCGTCGACGACGACGCCACCCCGGCCGTCTCGTTGCTGGCCGCCGGTTGGCGCCCGGCGGCGGCAACCCAGCCCGCAAGCTCGTCTTCGAGGGCCTTGCGCTGGAGGGGATCATCGGACCCTCCCGCGCGCAGCGAGGCGACCATCTGCCGAAGCGTGTCGACGGCCCTGAGCAGCAGGGTGGCGAGCTCGCTGGTGACCGGCGCCTGCCCGCTCCTCACGGCATGAAGGAGGTCCTCGAGCAGGTGGGCGAACTTCGCGAAGCCGTCCAGAGTCAGCATCGCGGCGTTGCCCTTCACCGTGTGGGCCGACCGGAAAAGTGCATCGACCGTGGCCGCGTCATCGGGACGGTCTTCGAGCACCAAGACCGCCGCCTCCATGCGAGCGAGCTCTTCCTCCGAGTCGGAGACGAAGAGCCGCATCAACGCGGCGCGGTCGATATCCATGACGCCCGCGCGTAACATCGGATCTTTGCCCGCGAAACTGGAGAGGGCTGCGGCTCAACTCCCCACCCCGACCTTCCGATACAGGAGACCAGGTCCGGTGAACCCTTCCCGGGAGATAGGTCTCGCTCAGTCGCTCAATGAGGCGATTCTGCTCGCGCTCGCGGACGTCGACCGCCGGCAGCGCGAGCGCGCCATCGAGAACGCGGCCGAGACGGTCGACCCCGACCAGCTCGTCGAGCTCATCTCCGCCGATGATGCGATCCGTCGGAACGCCGCGCTGGAGGCCCTGACCAAGGGTGGGCGACGCAGCGTGCCTGCCTTGTTGCGGGCGCTGCGCGATCCGGACCCGGAGGTGGTGATGTTCGCGGCGAACACGCTCGGCAAGACGCGTGATCGGTCCGCCATTCCCCACCTGGCCGGGATTCTGAATCACGACGACGTCAACGTCTGCCAGGCGGCCATCGAGAGCCTCGGCGAGCTGCGCGCCGTGTCTACCCTGGATGCGCTCGCCGCCCTGCTGCGGGGAAACGACGCATGGCTCCGCTTCGCGGTCGTTCACACGCTGGGCGAGATCGCGGATCCGCGCAGCGTTCCCACTTTGATCGGGCTTCTGGACGACGAGCAGCTTCGCGACAGCGCGATCGACGCGCTCGGCAAGATCGGCGGCCCGGCCACGATCGAGGCGCTCGTGGGGCAGCTCGAGGCGAGGCAATCGCCCGCGGATTTTAGGTTCTGCCTCGAAGCGCTGGGGAACGCGCTGGTGACCCTCCCGACCCCGGAGGTTCTTCGGAGCCTGCCGTCATGGGTGGCGCTGACCCGGAGGGCGGGCAAGACGCTGGCGGCCCGCCTGAGCGAGCTCTTGCGGCTGACGGGAGAGGAGGCCAAGGGCCCCGAAGCGCTCGTAACCAAAGAGGCGGCGGTCGATCTCGTGCGTTGTCTGCGGCTCGAACCGTGCTACCCGGATCTGATCGCGGCGGCGATGGACGATCGCCTGGCCGAGGTGCTGTTGTTCGCCGCCGCCGAGATCGGTCGCGGGCTGGAACCCCATCTCACCGCTGCCATCGCGCACGAAAACGGCGACGTCCGAAAGTTCGCCTGCCGAGCCCTGGCGGCGGTGTCAGGTGAATCGGGGGCCAAGGCTCTGACGTCCCTGCTGTCGGACAGCGATCCCACGACGCGCGCTGCCGCCGTCGCGGTACTGGGACGCCTCCATCAAGCCGAGGCGCTCCCCGAGATCATCGAGCGCCTCGCCGATGAATCGAAGGTCGTCCGCCGCGCGGTGGTCCAGGCTCTCGCGCGAATGGACGCCCGGCTCGTGACGATCGCCCTACTGCGCGCCCGAAAAGTGCTGGCCGCGCGGCCGATCGAGGTGCTGTCGGTGATGCGCAACAACCCCCACCCGCTGCAGAAAGGCTTCGTCGAGACCTGCCTGACCCACGCGGACGACGAGGTCCGTGGCGCCGCCATCGCCGCGTTCGCGGCCCAGGGATCGGATATGGTCGAGACGCTCGAGCCTATGGTCGCCGATCGGTCGGCCGAGGTGCGGCGCAGCGCGGTCACCGCCCTCAGCCACTGTCCGAGCGAGCGGACGCGCCAGCTCCTGTTGAACCTGCTCAAGCGCGACGGTGAAGTCCGAATCGAGGTCATCCGGGCGCTGAGCCGGGTCGGCGACGCGCGGGTCGTCCCCGAAGTGATCGCAATCTTCGATTCCTGCTCCCCCGAGGAGCAGGTGTACGCGATTGACCTCCTCGAGGCGATCGAACCGGCCGGCGCTGAGCCCTTCCTCGCCCGCCAGCTCGGCCACAAGGATCCCCGCATCCGACGCCACGCGGTCAAAGCCCTGGTCCGCATCGGCACCACGTCGGCGTTGCGCCTGATCGCCATCGCGCTTCGCGACGAGAATCCGCGCGTCCGCATGACGGTTTCGAAGGCGCTCGCCTCCTGCCCGCATCCAATCGCGCGCAACACCCTCGACCGACTCAGCGTCGATCCCGTCGACAGCGTCGCGGCCTTCGCCCGCTCCCAGCTGTAGACGACCGCTACGAAGCGCCGGGGGTGCTCTCGACCGCCACGTGGCGCAGCGTGGTGGCAATCGCGCGCATGCACTGCAGATGCGTCCGCTGCCAGTCGGTCTCCGAAAATAGGACCAGGATTCGGGAGCAGATTCCGTCCAGCGTCTTCACGAAGTTGATGAGCGGCGAGACAGTCGCCGAGTTCATGTACTCCAACCGGCTGAAGTCGACCGTGACCTCCGCCCCCTTCATCTTCTCGGACAGATCGCGGAGAACCGGCCGCAAGAAGATCCCGGGCGTGCGGGAGTCGCTGACGCCGCACCAGGCGACGGTGCCCTTGCCGTTCGCGCGCGAGGCGTTGATAACCAACCCATCTTGTTCGAATTGCCATTTCTGCTCAGGCATCGGCTTTCCTCGTAGCGGTGACGCTGACCACGTCGTTCATGTAATTGAGATCCAGATCGAATCCCCCCTCGAACCCGATCCGGTAAATTCCCAACTTGCCACTGTCGTCTGCATCGGCGAGAAGCTGCTCCAGGCGGGAGAGGTACAGCGCCTGCCGGTCTTCGGCGCTCCGAAGCTCGCGCACCCGGCGGCTGAGCTCGGCGACCCCCAGCGAGTTGGTGGAGCCGTTGACGACCCGGATGCAGAGCATCGTGGGCGTGGCTTCGAGCACGAACGTCACGCTGCGCGCCGCCGGCACGCTCTCACCGTATTTGATTGCATTCTCGACCAGCTCGGAGGCCGTCATCATCGCGGCGCTCCGCAACGGGGCCGGGCAGTCCTCCAGCGCGTCGCCTACGCGCTGGCGAATCTCCCGGACGTTCGGCCACATCGGCTCGAACGTGAGCTGCAAGTGCGCCTGCATCGTCTTTATGCCGCCTGCGTCGGCATGTAGCGCACCGCCATCATGGTCACGTCGTCCTGCGGAGCGGAGCCCTCGACGTTCTTCATGATGCCCTTGAGGATGCTGCCGCTGTCGTGACCGCCGGCGGCCAGCTCGCTGAACGCGGCCGCGAGGCCGTCCGTGCCGAAGCGCTTCCCCCCGACGACCGCCTCCGTGATGCCGTCGGTGAACAGCAGCACGATGTCCCCGTTGGCCAGCTCCAGCGTGTCGTCGCGCAGCAGCGGTCTGATGTCGTCGACCGGGCCGATCCACATCCCGCGCGTCTCGACCCGTTCCACCGCGCGTGAGCTGGCGCGGTAGATCAAGATGTCTTGATGCAGCCCGGAGTACCGGACGGAATTCCCTTCCAGCTGCAGGCCCGTGATCGTCATGTAGTGGTCTTCGCTGACCTTCTGCAGGTTGCCTCTGACGGCCGCGTTGACCCGGCTCAACACCTGGGCGGGTGTGAGCCGCGCCGCGCCTTCCGGGCCGCTGAGGACGACGGTCCGGATGGCGGTCTGGATCATCATCATGGTCAACCCAGCTGTGACGCCGTGGCCCGACACGTCGCCGATCAAGACCCAGTCGGCGCCGTCGGTGCGAATGATGTCGTAGTAGTCGCCGCCGACCGTCGAGGCGGGCAGCATCATCGCCGAGACCTCGTAGTCCCGGAAGCGCGTCTCGTTCGGCAACAGGACGGTCTGGATCTTCCGCGCCAGGTCCATCTCGCTCCACAGCTCGGCCAGCGTGCGGCGCAGCTCCTCGGTCCGCTGCGCGACCTGCGCCTCCAACGTGTCGTTCGTGCGCCGGAGCTGGTCGGTCGCAGAGCGCAGCTCGCCGTACAGACGCGCGTTTTCGACGGCCACCGCCGCCTGGGCCGCCACCAGTTGCAGGATCTCGACCCGCTCTGGGCTGAACGCGTTCGTGGCGGCGTTGTTCTCCAGATAGAGTACGCCGACCAGCCGCCCCTGGTGCATCATCGCGATGCAAAGCAGCGACTTCGGGCGCCGGCTGGCGATGTACCGGTCGCGGGCGAAGCGCGGTTCCGTGCCGGCATTTTCGAGGACCACCGCGTCCTTGCTGCGCGCGACATATTGCACGACGCTGGCCGCCAGTTCGGTCGACTGCTCGATCGGCTGGCGCACCCCCAGCTGGATCCGATACGGCTCGACGGTCACGAGGGCCTCGACCTCGAGCCGGCCGCCGTGGTTGAGGACCAGGATGCCCTTTTGCGCGCCGGCGTTCTCGACCATCACCCGCATCAATCGTTCCAGCAGGTTGCCGAGCTCGAGCTCTCCGGCAAGCGCCTGCGTGGCGCGCACCGCGGTGACGAGGTCCAGCCCGCGCGATGAATCGGTGCTGGTGGTCACCGCTGCGTCGCTGACCAGGGTCAGCGGTTCCGCCGTCGGCGCCGGCGTCGCTTCGCCCAGCAGCGACCCATACGTCTGGACCAGCTGCCTGACCTTGCCGTGCGCGCCCCAGTGGCGATAGCCGTACCAGGCCTCCTGCAGGTAGCCGCGCGCCACCTGGGTCCGCTGCCTGCGCAGGTGAAACTTGCCCGCCAGCTCGTTGGCGAGCGCCTCGAACTGGATGAAACCGTTCTCCCGGGCCTGCCGGATCGCCTGATCGTACAGATCGATCGCGCGCTCCTGCTCCCCGGCCAGGCCCGCGATCTCGGCCCCCACCAGGGCGTGGCGGTGCGCATGGTTCGACGGCGAGGCCGCCGCCCAGGTCCGGAAGGTCTCCTCCTCCTTGCGCAAGAGCTCGATGCCGGCGGCGCGGGCCTCGCCCGTCTCGTCGGCCAGCAGCGCCGCGCGCGCCAACGATCGGTAGAGGGCGTGCTCCGTGACGAAGTACATGCCCGGCATCAGGGGCAACGCCGTCTCCGCGAGCTCCAACGAGCGCTTGAACTCGCCCGCGAGGAACACCAGCGGCTGCTTGAGGACGTGGTAGTAGACGTGAAGGACGCGGATGTTCTTGGCGCTCTCGACGAACCCCGCCTCGTCGAAGCCGTCCCCGTCCATGCTGGTCGGGCTCCCTGTCAGGCCGCTCAGCGCCTTCAGGTTCTGCTCGAACACGCGCAGCAGCCCCTGCGCGGCCGGATTTTCCGACCGGCGCAGCAGCTCCATGGTCTGGGGCGTGTCGGCGAGAAGGTCCTGAATGTTCTCGCCCCGGTAGAAACGGTAATACATGGCGATCATCGCCGCCCAGGCGACGTGCAGATACGCGCCGGTCTCGAGCGCGGCCTTCACAGCGTGCCGGAGGTGGTCGAGGCTCTCGGACAACGGCCGTCGCCAGTGGCAGTTGAAGGCCCCGAACAGAAAGTGGGTCGCCCCTTCGATCTCGCCGTACCCGGCCTTCTCGACCAGGTCGATGCCGAGGCGCGCGAAGCGGTAGCTGACGTCCAGGTCGCCGCCGACGGCGGTGTTGATGATGCCGTAGTTCCCGTAAAAGTAAGGCGACTTCGGGGCGTTGCCGTGCTCGATCGCCAACCGCACCGCCTTGAGACCGATCAGCGTCGAGGCCTGCGGCTTCGACATGAACGCGGACGCGTTGGTCTTGAACAGGACGTCGATCAACGCGCGCTTCTCCGGATCCGCCACCTCCGGCAGATCGAGCAGCGATTCCACGCTGCGGCTGGCGAGCAGACCCTTGAGCGCGCCGAGCTCCGCGCCGATCGCGGGACCCAGCTGAGCATCGTCGGTGGGGAACTCCGCACCCAGCATGCGCGCCGTGTCGACGCCGCAATCGACCGCGTCGCGGAGGCGGCTGATGTTCGACGACAGCACGATGACCCTGATCTCCCGGCCTGCGACCTTCTCGAGGAGCGTCTTCGCGCGAGCCTCGGCGGCGTCGAGGAGTTGCAAGGCGGCCGGCGGGTTGCCGCTCATCCATTCGCACTCCGCCAGCGCCAAGTGGGCGCGATGGGCGGTGGCGTGATCGGCCGCCCAGGCGTCAGGCCCTAGCAGATCGAGGCAGTGGCGCAGCAGGCCGAGCGCCGAGACATGCGCGCCCGAGCTGGCGATCTTGAGCCCGATCCGGAGATTGAAGCGCGCCAGACGGTAGCGCTCCTGGCTCTCCGTGATCGACGCCGCGCCGAGGTTCATGTGGCGCACCACCTCGAACAGCGCCTCTTCGCTCGGGTTCTTCCCGGCCTTTTCCAGCAGGAGCCGGCCGATCCGCGCGTGCAGCTTGCCGCGCTCGCCGGCGTCGATCAGCTCGTACGCGGCCTGCTGGACCCGGTCATGAAGGAAGCGGTAGTACGAGACCAGCACCTCGCTGATTTCGTCGTCCTCCGACGGCCTCTCCGCGAGGAAGCGCGAGCGCGCGTCGAGCGGCGTCAAGAGGCCCTCGCGTAGCGCCTCCCAGATCCCGGACATCAGCTCCGAACCTGGCCGAGGCGTGATCATGGACAGCGTGCCGAGGTCGAACTCGTGCCCGACGCAGGCGCCCAGGTTCAGCGCTTCCCGGGCCGTATCGGAGAGTCGTCGGATCCGCGCCACCAGCAGATCGACGACGTTGTCCGAGGCGACGGCGGCCTCGACCTTGGCGGTCTGCCAGGTCCAGCGCCGCTGATCGGCGTCGAACTGCAGCAGCTTCTGCTCGTGCAGCGCCGTCAGGAACTGCTGCAGGAAGAATGGGTTACCGTCGGTCTTGCGGAGCAGCACGTCCGCCAGCGGACGGACCGCGGCGGCGTCCAAGCGCAGCGTGTCGGCGAGCAGCGCGACGATGTGCTCCAGCGTGAGCGGCGCGAGCGTCAGCTCGTCGACGCGAACACCCGCCTTGCGCAGCTCGTCGATCGTCAGGAGCAGCGGCTGAATCTGTGCCGTGTCGTTGTTGCGGTAGGCGCCGATGACGAGCAGGTGCGAGCCGTGGCCGCCGGTCAAAATCTGCCGAAGCAACCGCAACGACGCCGCGTCGGCCCACTGCAAGTCGTCGAGGAACAGCGCGAGTGGATGTTCGGGGCGCGAGAACACCTGGAGGAACTGCCGGAACACGAGCTCGAAGCGAGCCTGGGATTCGGCGGGCCCGAGCGTCTGGACGGGCGGCTGCGGGCCGATCACGACCTCGAGCTCCGGGACGAGGTCCGTGATCAGCTTGCCGTTTCGCCCCAGCGCCTCCCGCAACCGGCGGGCGTAGTCCTCCAGCACTGCCGCCGGTTCGGCCAGCACGGAACCGAGCAAGGCGCGGCAGGCTGACGCCACCGCCGCGAACGGCACCGATCGATTGAGCTGGTCGAATTTGCCGGCCACGAACGCGCCGCCGCGCACCACCTGCTTCTGGATCTCGTTGACCAGCGCGCTCTTGCCGATGCCCGAGTAACCGGCGATGAGCAGAAGCCCCGAGCCGCCCCGGCGAGCCGCCTCGAACGCCTCGAGCAACGTGGCGACCTCCGCGTCCCGCCCGTACAGCTTCTGCGGGATCGACAGCTCCCCGGAAATATCGTTGCGTCCCAGCGGAAATGGCGCGATCTCGCCGCCATTGCGCAGCTGGGTCGCGCACTCCTCAAGATCGACCTTGAGGCCGCTCGCGCTCTGGTAGCGATCCTCCGCAGCCTTCGCCATCAGCTTCATGACGATGTCGCAGATCTGGCGCGGCGCCTGCGGCGCCAGCTCCTGGATCGGCCGCGGGACGCGGGCGATGTGCGAGTGAACCAGCTCCAGCGGGTCGGCCGACTCGAACGGAAGATGCCCTGTCAGCAACTGGTAAAACGTCACCCCGAGGGAATAGAGATCCGTCCGCCGATCGAGGCTGCGGTTCATGCGACCGGTCTGTTCTGGCGACATGTAGGCGAGCGTGCCGTCCAGCAGGCTGGCGCTCTTCGCGACCTGCGTCTCGGTCGAGAGCCGCGTCGCGATGCCGAAGTCGATCATCTTGATCTGATCGCCACTGACAATGAAATGGTGCGGCTTGATGTCCTTGTGAATGATCGCCTGCCGATGAATCGCGGCCACTGCGCTCGCCATGCAGATGGCCAGCTCGAGGAACCGCTCCGGCGAAGGACGTTCGTGACGAAACATCGACTCGAGCGATATGTCGCCCAGGTCCTCGAGGATGAGGGCGAGACCCCGACCGTGTTTGACGAGACCGAGCGCGCGGACCACTTCGGGCCCTTGCAGGGACGCAAGCACCGCATGCTCGTGTCGCAGTCGCGCGATCTGCGCCGCGCTCGGGTGTTCCGCCCGCAGCAGCTTCACGATCACCTGCGCGCCGTCCGCGTTTCGCGTCCCACGCCGCAGGGTGATGCCGTGGGTCTCGCGGACAATGTCGGTCAGTGCGTAACCCTCGAGAGCAGTGTTCACTGGCTCATCCCCCCGTATCGCTCATTACGGCGGAAACAAAAGGTGGCTGAAGCTGAGCCGTGCGAACTGCGCAAGGTGCGGGCGCCGGTGTCGCCGATTCAACCGTAGCGGATCACCACCACCGTCATGTCGTCTGAGCGCGCCGGTGTGAAAGCGCGCACCTCGGCCAGGATCCGATCGCGGATCGCGTCGACATCGGCGTCGGCCACCTGCTCGAAGGCGCGACACAACCGATCGAGGCCGAACATCTGGAGCGCGGCGTTGCGCGCCTCGGTGATTCCGTCGGTGTGCAGCAGAATCGTGTCTCCCCGATGGAGCACGAGCTCGCGGTCCGAGGTCGTACCGGCCGGATAATTGAGGTCGATGCCCGCCCACACGCCCGGCGTCGGCAACCGCTCGACCAGGCGCGTCCCGGCCCGGTGGATCGCGATGACCTCGTGGGCCCCGGCGTAGACGCATCGGCCGCTGTCTTCGTATCGAATCAGGGTCAGCGTCGCGTGCTCGTCCCGTTCGAGTCGCGAGCGGACGTTGTCGCACAGCACGGCGTTGACGGCGGCCCAGACCTGGGCGGGCGACGCGTCCGGGCGATCGTGGGTAATGGCCGAGACGATGCTCTGCATCATCATCATGACGAGGCCCGCGTGCAGGCCGTGCCCGGCAACGTCACCGATGCCGAGCCAGCACCCGCCCGGAAACGGAAGGATGTCGAAGTAATCGCCCCCGACTTCGGTCGCTGGAATCATCGAAGCGGCGATGGCTAGACCCTGGACCTGCCGGTCCTTCGGCAGGATGCTCGTCTGGATGCTCGCGGCGAGCTCGATCTCGTGCTCCAACCGCGATCGCTCGGCGCGCTCGCGTTTGGTCGCCTCCGCGATCAGTTGCTCCTGCAACATCGTCGCCTTGAGCGCGGCGCTGATCTGGGGCGGAATGGTCTCGGACACCGCAGCGCGCGGCGGATCCATCTCGAGCAAACACCAGCCCAGCGCTTCGGTCTGGAAGCAGAGCGGCTGCACCATCAGCGTGTGGCGCCGCGGCGGCCGGAACGCGGGCGGCAGCAGCTCGCCGGCGCGGAACGTTGTGCTCCCGTCGAAGGTCGACAGACCGCGGTCGTGATCCCAGGCGATGATCAGGCGCGCGGCGGCCTCGCCCGTCGGGTCGCCCCCCGCCTCGTGGAGCACCACGGCGCAGCTGCGGACGCGCAGGCCCGGCAGATGCTTCGCCAGCGCCAGACCGATCGACGGGCAATCGAGGGAGGTCCGCACGTCGGTTCCAAGCTCCTCCAGCGCCCGCGACGCCTCCTCCGTTTCGAGGCGGCGCCGACCCTGCGTCCGCTCGGCATGGTCGCCGATGAGGATGTGGGCGCGCTCGAACAGCGACTCCGCGACGGGCGCGGTCCTCCAGCTGAGGTCGGCGACCACTGTTCGCCGCAGCGTCGCGACCGGCTGATGCCAGGCGCTGACATTCCCCAACTCCGCGGCCCCACCGACAATCTCGTCCAGCGTACCGAGAAAGTGGTCGCCGCTCTCGCCGGCGAGGTCTCTCCGGATTGCGTTCACCATCCGCTCTGCCCAGTCGACCGGCAGCGACGGGTCAGGCGCCGGGCCGCGTGCTGCGGTGACTTGCGCCCAGGCCGCGTAGTCCGGACCCACCATCGTCCGTTCCGCCGGCTCCGCCGGCTCGGGCTCGCCCTGCCGGGTTCCGCGAAAGCAACCACACGACTGGCGGATCTGGGGCACGGTCTCGAGCACGACGTCGCCGCGCGACTCGCCTCGCGCCAGCGCCAGCGCCAAGCGCACCGCCTCCACGCCGAGGCGGCGGGGCGCTTGCCTGACCGTCGTCAGAGGCGGCGTGGTAAACCGCGCTTCATCGACGTCATCGAAGCCGACGACCGCCACGTCCTCGGGCACGCGCAAGCCGCGAGCCCTCAGCGCCTCGAGGGCGCCGAGCGCCATCCAGTCGTTCGCCGCCACGATGGCGTCGCAGCCGCTGCCCCCGTCGAAGAGCCGGACCACGGCGTCCTGTCCCGCCGAGAACCGGAAATCGCCCCGGATCGTCAGCCGGCCGTCGGGGTCGATGCCCCGGTCGCGGTGTCCGGCTCGATAACCTGCCAGGCGCTGCTCGGCCTCGCGGCCGTGGCCCGTCACGAAGGCGATCTGCCGGCAATTGTGCTTCTCGATCAGATGGCGGGTCAACGCGCGTACACCGCTCGAATTGTCGATCGCGACGCACGGCACGCCCGGCTCGCGCGCGCCGATCATGCAAATGGGCAGCGGGCGCAGCCGCTCGACCAGCGCGGCCACGGTCGTATCCGTGTCCTCCGCCCCCATCGTCCCCTTGACGAAGATGGCGGCGTCCAGATTGTGACGGTCAGGAAGCGCGTAGATAAAGTTGCGAGGGTCGGCGAGCGTGACGTTGCCGCCCGAAAAACAATCGAGGTCCGCACCGCGCACCGAGCACTCCTGGTGGGCGCCGACGATGACCTCGTCCTGGTAGGCGTAACTCCCGCCGCGGAGAAACAGACCGACCCGCAGCGAGCGCGCGTTCACGGAAAGGACGGGTGAAGAGAAAGAGACACGTTAGCCAGCCGTGCAGACATTCCATCGGCCTCGCCCGCGACGGCCTTGAGTTTCGGCGCCACCGCGATGCTCAAGCTCCGCCCTGACTCGGCCGAGATGAGCGTTGAGGAACGAGAAGCGTCGTGGGTGTGGGTGACCAAAGCGGTCGATTGCGACGTCCGTCCGTCGCGCCCATCGAGGGCGCCGACTTCAGCGCCGCGAGCGAACGTGACCAGGCGCGTCTCTGCGTCCGCCTGCGCGGCCACGCGGACCTGGGTGCGAAGCGCGCCTTGGAAGGATTCGTAGCGGCGGTCGATCACGCGGCGCGCGTCGATCGGGTCGATGAGGTCGTCGTCGACATGCGCCGCCTCGATTTCATGAATTCGTCATGCCTCAAGACGCTCGTCACCTGGCTCAAGAAGGTCCGCGAGCGCCCGGCGACACAGCAGTACCCGATCCGCTTCCTCCGGGACCAGAGCGCATATTGGCAAGAGCGCAGCCTGGACGCGCTCAGGGCATTCGCGCCGGGCATCGTCAACGTCGAGTGACGCGCCCGGGGAGACCCGGCGATCAGGCGAGGGCGTTGGATCCGGTCGGCGGGCGCGAGCGGCCGTCCGGGTCGCCGACGGACCGGGCATCGGCGGATCCTGTGTCGACGGGCCCTGACCGCGTGGCCCACTCGTCGGCGAGCGCGAGGATGCGCGCGTTGACGGGAACCGCGTGCAGGAAGCGGTGACACCAGGAGGGATCCTCGATGCGCTGGGCGCGCGCGAGCAATCGTCGGTGCGCCACTGCCAGCGCGCGGCGCGCCTCGTCGCGCCGCCCCGACTGCTCCAGCGCCTCGGCGAACGCCAGCCGCACCATCGACTCGCCCTCCTCGATCTCGCCCAGCCGCTCGAGCGCATCGTGGGCGGCACGACCGGTCCCGAGCGCGCCCTCGAGGTCGCCGCGGGCGAGCCGCGCCCGCGCCGCCACGCCCAGCGCCGCGACCTGCAGCGACGGCGCCACGCCGAGCGTCTCGATCGCGGCCGCCGCTTCCCGTTCCGCGGCCGGGTAATCGCCCGCCGCGATCAGGATCTCCGCCAGATAGGTCCGCGCCGCGCCCTGCAGGCGCGGATCGCCCTGACGACCGAACTCGTCGACCGCCCGTCGCTCCAGCTGCTCGGCTTCCGCGAGCTCGCCGCGCAGACCGAGCACGCGGCCGAGGTTGTGCAGCACGGCCGCGGTCACGTCGTGAAGCCCCATCCGATCGGCGGCGCCCAGCGCCTGCCGCAGCGCCGCCTCGGCGCGCTGGAAATCGCCCAGCTCCGAATAGACGTAGCCGAGGTTCGCGCGAACCGACAGCGCGTTGCGCAGATCGCCCGCCTGATCGAACGCCTGCAGCGCCGCTTCCAGGCCGGAGAGACAGCGGCCGAGATCGCCGGCGGCCGAGGCGCGCGCCGCGCGCGCCTGGTGGACCAGCCCCAGCGCCTGCGGTTCGATCTGCGCGAAGTCGCCCGCCAGTCCGGCGATGCGCGCGATCAGCGCGTCGGCCGCGTCGTTGCGGCCACCGAACACCAGGTAGTTGGCGGCCCAGGACAGGCAGATCACCTGGGCGTTGCGCGCGGTCGCGTCGGGCGCCGCCGCCGTCTCGCCGACCAGACCGACCTGCCGTTCGACGACGTCCAGCCGCCCGTGTTTGCCCGCGGCGATGATCGCCCCACCCTGCGCGCGCAGCCAGGGCGCGCCGCCCGGGGCCAGCAGCTCGGCGGCGGCCAGAGCCTGCCGTTCGGCCTCGGCCAGCTCGCCGCGCCAGACGTGCGCCTCGGCCTGGATCAGGCGCAGCGCCCCCGCCTCCTCGGCCTGCGCGCCGCTCGAGATCCCCATCTCGGCGCGTCCGATGGCGGCGCCCAGGTCGTTCGCGTGCAGCGCCTCCGCCGCCGCCCGCTCGTACCAGCGCACGGCCCGCGCCG
>Ga0066903_100000302_pt1 | contig 29202 bp, 27 predicted proteins | sample PanSoiMetaGPlot1_FD_67491 | JGI IMG/M metagenome (GOLD analysis project Ga0066903, IMG submission 67491) | Tropical forest soil microbial communities from Panama analyzed to predict greenhouse gas emissions - Panama Soil - Plot 1 (version 2) | ecosystem: Environmental > Terrestrial > Soil >... | reverse complement strand
GACATCCTGGTGCTGGCCTTCGCGATCAGTGTCATCGGGGGCCTGGGCAGCATCGTCGGCTCCGTCGTCGGGGCCCTGATCGTGGGCGAGACGATCTCGTTCGGGCTGGCCAACTCCTACACGAACCAGTTCGCCCTGGCCTTCATCTTCATCATCATGGCGGCCGTCCTGACCCTCAGGCCGTGGGGCCTCTTCGGGGTGGCCGAGCAGTGAGGTCGGTGCTCCGGATCTCCCGGGACGCCCGCGTCCGCTGGACGCTCGCCGGGCTCCTGATCGTCTTGGTGCTCCTGATCCCGCCTCTGGCCGGCCTCTACGAGCAGTCGAACCCCGACGTCAGCTCTCGCTTCTACCTCTTCCTGGGCACCGAGGCGCTGGTCCTGGCCCTGTGGGCCGTGTCATACAACCTGATGCTCGGCTACGCGGGCATGGTCTCGTTCGCCCACGCCGCGTACTACGGCGTCGGCGCGTACACGGTCGCGCTGCTGTTCCAGGACTTCCACCTGCCGGTGCTGATCGGCCTCCTCCTGGCTCCCATCACCGCGGCCGTCTTCGGCCTGGTCACCGGCCTGGTCGCGCTGCGGGCGGTCCGGCTCTACTTCTCGCTGCTGACGCTCGCCATCTCACAGCTGCTCTACTCGATCGCATTCAATGCGTACGGCTTCACGGGCGGCGACAACGGCATCCACGGCATCGAGATCCCCGACGCCCTGACCGACTACACGACGATGTACTACTTCGTCGGGGCGGTCGTCGGCGTCTGCCTGGTCCTGATGTTCGTCCTCACGCGCGCGCCCTTCGGGGCCGCGTTGATGGCGATCAAGGAGAACCGCGAGCGGGCCCGATCCATCGGCATCAACGTCCGTGCCTACGAGCTGGCCGTGTACACGATCGCCGCCACGTTCGCCGGTGTCGCCGGCGGGCTCTTCGCGATCTACCAGCAGCAGGCCTTCCCGGAGATGATGTACTGGACGGCGAACGCCCAGCCGGTGGTGGTCGCCCTGCTGGGCGGCACCGGGGCCTTCCTCGGGCCGGCGTTCGGCGCCTTCGTCTACACCGAGCTGAGCAACCTGCTGAGCAAGGACTTCCCCAATCAGTTCGACGTGCTGCTGGGCGCGATCGTGCTGGGGGTCGTCCTCGTCGTGCCCGGTGGCCTGGCGTCGCTGCCGAACCTGTTCACGTCGCTGCGCAGCCGCTTCCGCGCCGAGCCCGAACCGGCCACGGTCGAGAGCTCCGGCGAGTCGATCGAGCGCGCGGACCTGGCGAAGGTGGTGCGGATCGAGGCCATCCAGGCGGACCCGACGCCCGTCGAGCGCGGCGAGCCGCTGCTCGTCGTCCAGGGGCTGTCCCGTTCGTTCGGCGGCCTGCGCGCCGTCCAGGACGTCGACCTCGTCGTCCACGCGGGCGACCGCCACGCCATCATCGGCCCGAACGGCGCCGGCAAGTCGACCCTCTTCAACTTGATCACGGGCCGGCTGAAGCCCGACGCCGGCCGGGTGACGTTCGCCGGGCGCGACATCACGGGCAAGCCGCCGCACGTGATCGCCCGGGCCGGCATCGGCCGGGCTTTTCAGATCACGATGATCTTCCCGAGGCTGACGGTCATCCAGAACCTCCAGTACGCGATGCTGGCGCACCGCGGCTACACGGCACGCCCGTTCGGCATCGCCGACCGGATGTTCCGCGATGAGGCGATGGAGCTGCTCGAGGCGGTGGGCCTGGACCAGTACGCCGCTCTGCCCGCGGGTCAGCTCTCGCACGGCGACCAGCGCGCGATCGAGCTGGCCATCTCGCTGGCCCTCGGCTCTCGCTTGGTGCTGCTGGACGAGCCGACTGCCGGCATGTCGGCGTTCGAGACCCAGAAGGCGATGGAGCTGGTGCGGCGGGTGGCGCAGGAGAAGCGGCTGACGCTCCTGTTCTGCGAGCACGACATGGAGGTCGTCTTCGGCACCGCCCGGACGGTGACGGTCATGCACCTCGGCCGGGTGCTCACCGAGGGCACGCCAGACGAGGTGCGCGCCAACCCCGACGTCCAGAAGGTCTACCTGGGCCAGCTCGAGGAGGAGGCGGTCGGATGAGCGATGCAAGGGCGGGCAGGATGGCCGGCATCGGATGAGCCTCGCGGTCTCGCGACTCAACGTCCGCTACGGCAAGAGCCACGTCGTGTTCGACCTCGACCTGGACGTCGGCAGCGGCGAGCTGGTGACGCTGCTCGGTCGCAACGGGGCCGGCAAGACCACGACGATCCTCGGCGTGGTCGGGCTGGTCCCGGGCGCCACGGGCGACGTGCGCGTCGGCGACCAGCGCATCGGCGACTGGCCGCCCTACCGGCGGACGAAGGGCTTCCTCGCCTACGTTCCCTCGGGCGCCCGCTGCTTTCCCAACCTGACGGTGCAGGAGAACCTGGAGCTGACCGCCCAGCGCGACGGCGCGGCGGGGTGGGACCTGCGCCGCGTCTTCGAGCTGTTCCCGAGGCTGGAGCAGCTCCGCCGCAACCTGGGGGGCGGTCTGTCAGGCGGCGAGCGGCAGATGCTGGCGGTCGGCAGGGCGCTGATGAGCAACCCGAGGGTGCTGCTGCTGGACGAGCCGACCGAGGGCCTGGCGCCGGTGGTGGTGCAGTCGATCACGTCGCTCCTGCGGACGCTGAAGGAGACGGGCGTCTCGATCCTGCTGGCGGAGCAGAACCACCAGGTGGCGCTCCGGGTCGCGGACCGCGCCGCCTTCCTGGAGAAGGGCCGGATCGTCGACGTGCTCCCGGCCGAGAAGGCCCGCGGCAGCGAGGTCCTGCACCGCATCCTGGGCGTCTGACGCAGGGGGGGTCGGGCCCCTCTTCCAGGCCTCTCCACCCGCCCCACCGGCCCTGGACGCCGACCACCTTCTGACAATTCCATTAAACCTGTAAACAGTTAAATCACTGTACGATCACGGCCGTGGTCGGCATGGCTGCGGGGTGGTGGGGCATCCACTGGCTGAAGGCCTCGGCGCTCGCAGCCAGCGTCGTGGCGGCGGGCGGCGCCGGCCTCTGGGCCTTCACCCCCATCCCGTCGACGGGCCAGCTGCTGGACGCGGCCGGCCATCCGGTCCCGGGCGCGGCGGTCACCTCCGCCTCGACGCTCGTCACGCCGGCGGCCCAGGCGCTCACCGACGCGGACGGCCGCTATCGCATCGGCGCGCGCCGGTGGCCGTACGGGCCGCCCGAGCTCACGGTCCAGGCGCCCGGGTTCCTGACCGCATCGACCGGTGGCGGAAGGCTCGTTCTCCACCGGTGGCCGCGCCTCTCGGGCCGCGCCGTCGACGACGCCGGCACGCCCGTCCCGGGCGCCGTCGTCACCGTCGCCCTCTCCGGGACCGTGATGGCGGCCGCGATGACGGACCTCGACGGGCGGTTCGCCGTGGAGCTGCCGGCCGCTCGCGGCACCTTCTCGGCCACCGGCGTCGGCGACGAGCACGACGCCGGCACCCAGGACGTGCCGCTCGCGCTGGACCAGGCCGCGACGATCACGCTGACCCTCCCGCGCCAGTTCGGCGTCCTGCACATCGAGAGCAACCCCGCCGGCCAGGCGCCGCAGGTCGACGGCGCGGCACCGCCCGACTGCTCGGCGACGCCGTGCGACGTCAAGGTGGAGGTCGGCGCGCACCAGGTGGCGTTCGGGAACGACCTGTACGTGCCGTGGAAGGCGGACGTGCAGGTCGACAAGGGCGCGACCACCGCGATCACCGCGCCGCTCGTGCGCAAGACGGGCACGCTCACGGTCGGCGCGCCGCAGGGCGGCGAGCTCAGCGTGGACGGGCAGGCCGTCAGCGGCAGCACGTGGAGCGGCGTGGTGCCGACGGGCCAGCACGGAGTCTCCTTCCGCTCGGGCGCCACGTGGCCGATCTTCCAGCAGTTCGGGGTGGCGTGGAACCAGACCACGCAGGCGACGCTGGCACCGACCGGGGTGTCCGGCGCGGGCGACCCCGCCGGGTTCACGGCCGGGCTGCGCGCATACCTGGCGGCGCAGGGCGGCGGCAGCTACGGCGTGTACCTCGAGGAGCTGGGCAGCGGCGCGACGATCGGCGTCGGCGACACGACCGGCCTGGAGGCTGCCAGCGTGATCAAGGTGCCGGAGGCGCTCTACCTGCTCCGGCAGGTCGACGCCGGCCAGGTCAAGCTCGACGACCAGGTCACGCTGGAGGACGGCGACTTCATGGGCGGCACCGGCAGCCTGTACGGCACGGCCAAGCCCGGCGACCAGTATTCGTACGGGCAGCTGCTGACGCTGCTGATCCAGCAGAGCGACAACACCGCGTGGCTGGCGCTCCGCCGGGTGCTCGGCGACGGCAATATCAATGCCTACGCGGCGTCGATCGGCGCGGGCGACTGCGACCAGGTGACGGACTGGTGCTCGGCGCGGTCCGCCGGCCACTTGATGGCGCAGCTGGCGCGCGGACGCCTGCTCAGCGCGGCTTCGACCCGGATGCTGATGGGCCTGCTGGAGACCACGATCTTCAACGACCGGATCAACTGGTACCTCCAGGGCATCACCATCGCCCACAAGGTCGGGATGGACGCGTCGGTGCGGAACGACTGCGGCGTGGTGTTTCTGTCCGGCGACCCGTTCGCGATCTGCGTCTTCACGACCGTGGACGACGTCGACCAGGGAACGCAGGTGATCCGCGACATCGCCAGGGCCGCGGCCTGGCACTACTCGCACTGACGCCGGCTGCTCCCGGCCTCAGCCCGGTCCGAGCGCCAGCGCCAGGCCGACCAGGGCGGCGGTGTCCGCGCGCAGGTTGCGCGGCCCGAGGCTCACGACGCGGTCGCCGGCCGCCGCACGTTCGGCGGGCGACCAGCCGCCCTCGGGGCCCACGAACAGCGTGGCCGGCTCCGGCAGACGGTCCAGGGGCTCGCCCCCGCGGTCCAGCAGCCACGGCCGCTCGGCCTCGGCCCACGCCCGCGCGAACGGCACCGGGCCGGCCACCGCGGGCACCACCAGGCGGCCGGCGAGCATCGCCGCCTCCCGGCAGATGGCGGCCCACCGCTCGGGCTTGCTGCCGCGCGCCACGCTGCGTGCGGCGCCGACCAGGAGGAACCCTGCCGCGCCCGCCTCGGTGCAGCGCGACAGCGTCAGCTCCAGCCCGGCCGCCGGCAGCATCGCCACGGCGAGCGTGACCGCCACCGCGGGCTCCGGCCGGTGCGCGACGTCCGACTCGACCCTGCCCCGCACCAGGTCGTCGGCGACCGTCTCGAGCCTCACGGCCAGCATCCGGCCGGCCGGCTCCACCACCGAGATCAGCTCACCCGGACGTGCCCGGAGCGATCGGGACAGGTGTCGGGCATCCGTCCCGACGATGTCCACGCGGTCCCCGGTGCGCTGGGCAAAAAAGTAAGGCACTCTGTGGATCGCTCCAATCTTCGGCGCGTACCCGTTAGACTGTCCCGGCCAGCGCGCTGAACCATCGGCCCCGGAGGCCGTCAACACCTGCAACGGGGGATTTCATGAACCTCATCTCCATGGTCATGACGACCAACAAGGAAATCGCGATCGGCGTCGTGGTGGTGGTCATCATCGCCGCCGCCGCCTACTTCTGGATGCGCTCGCGCAAGTCGACGGCCTAACCGTCGAGCCTTGACCCGGGCGCCGGCACGGCGCCCGGGTCGACGTCGACCCACAAACGCCGCTGCTCGCCCAGCGCGGCCAGCGCTCGCGCCAACCGGTCCCGGTTGGCGGGGTCGTTCAGCCAGCGGCTCTGCCCGGACGGGTGGGGCAGCGGGATCACAAGGGGATCGCGACCGTACGTTCGCCCGATCCGCTCCTCGAGACTGCCCGGACCCAGGAAGCGACGAATCGCCAGCTGCCCGACGAGGACCAGCACCCGAGGCTGCAGGAGCGCCAGCTCCGCCTCCAGCCAGCTCGCGCAGTTGCGCATCGCGCGACCGGACGGCGGCCGGTCCCCATTCCCGGACGGCAGCCGTCCCGGGAAGCAGCGCATGACCGGCGCGAGGTAGGTCAGCCGCCGGAACTCCTCGTCGGAGGCGAAGCCGGCACGCTCCATCCAGCGCGAGATCTCCCGGCCCGCCCTGCCGGCGAAGGGCCGCCCCACCTCGATCTCGACCGGACCCGGCGCCTGGCCGACCAGGAAGAAGGGCGCCCCCGCCTCCCCCTGGAAGTTGGGCGCCGCCGCCGGGATGATGCCGTCCCGCACGCACCGGTCGCACGCCCGGCAGGCGCGCTGCAGGTCGGTAAGCTCCTGCCTGGTGCTTCGGCTGGGCCTCATCGGCGACACGCAGGGAAGATACCGGGTGACCGCCCTGCTGGCGTTCGTGTCCGACCGCTTCGCGAGCGTCGACGAGGTCTGGCACGCCGGCGACTGGCAGGAGGAGGAGGTGCTCGACGGCCTGCGGGCGCTCGGCAGGCCGCTCACGGTGGTGAACGGCAACGCGCCGGACGACTCCCGCTACCCGATGCAGGTGCGGCGGCGACTCGAGGACCTCGAGGTGGGCATGGTGCACCGGCCGCCGCACCGGGGCGATCGGTGGGCGGCGGAGCTCGACGTCTGCATCCACGGCCACACGCACCGCTGGCGCGACGAGGTCATCGGCCGCACCCGGTTCATCAACGTGTCCACGCCGACCGCCGCCGGCTTCTCGCGGGAGCGCACGATCGGCATCCTGACCCTGAACCGCGGCCGCGCCGACCTGGAGAAGATATCCCTCCCCCCCGGCGGGGGAGGAGGGCCGGCCACGGCCCGGAGGGGGGGACTGCGTTGAGCGCCCGTCGCGGGGTCCTTTTGAGCGACCCCCCGCCGGCCGCTGGGACGGCCACCTCCCCCGCGAGGGGGCAGGGACTCCTCGTTAGATCATCCGCTCCAGGCGGGGCGCGTCCGTCAGGCCCGGGATGCGGCCGCGCTTCGTGCGCGGCTCGCCGTCCACCTCCTTGATGTCCGCCGTGAACCCGACCGGCGGCGCCGCCGAGATCGCCATGCCCACGCCGAACGAGTCCACCGGCGCGCCCGCCGCCACGAACTGGCGGATCCGCTCGGCGTCGAGGCCACCGCTGACGAAGATGCGCACACCGCGGTGGCCGGCGAGATCCAGCCGCGCCCTGACCTCCTTGACCAGGTCGACGGTGACCCGGCCCCGCTCCCACGGCGTGTCCAGACGCACGCCCTGCAGCCGCTCGCCCATCGCCTCCGCCACGCGGAGCGACTCCTCGGCCTCGTCCTTGAAGGTGTCCACCAGCACGACCCGCAGGACGTCTTCGGGCATGTGCGCGTCGAACGCGAGCGCCGCTTTCACGGTGTCGCCGAAGACCAGGATCATTGCGTGCGGCATCGTCCCCGAGGGCGCCGCCAGGCCGGCCAGCTCGGCGCCGAGCTGGGTCGCGCAGCCGGCGCAGCCGCCCACGACCGCCGCGCGCTCCATGATCGGCCCGACCAGGGGATGGACGTGGCGGGCGCCGAACGAGATGACGCGCTTGCCGCCGGCCGCGTCGACGATCTCCCGCGCGGCGGTGGCCCAGCCGGTGCAGCTCGCCAGCGTCCCCAGCACCGCCGTCTCCAGCCGGCCGAACCGCGAGTACGGCGCGCGGACCCGCATGACCACCTCGCGGGCGCTGATCGGGCTGGCGTCCGGCACCGCCCACACCTCGCCCGCGCCGGCGAGCGAGCGGCGCAGCAGGTGCAGCACGTCGTCCATGCCGCAGAGCAGCCCGGCGCGGTCGCCGAAGTACTCCATGGTGACGACGGGATCGAGGCCGGCCGCGGCCAGCGTGTCGGCGGCGCGCTTGAAGTAGATGTCGGAGGCGGGACCCTGGCAGTACTCCAGGAAGTCGGGGATGTAGGACGTCACGCTCGCGGAGAAGTGTAAGGGCCGCACAGTTCCCGCCCGGTACCTGCTTAGAATCGGAGTCGCCATGCCAGCCCCAAGCGAACAGCAGGTTCTCTCCGCCCTGTCGACGATCGTGGACCCGGACCTGGGGCGCGACGTCGTCAGCCTCGGGATGATCAAGGAGCTCCGCATCTCCGACGGCGGCGAGGTCGCGTTCACGTTCGAGCTCACGACGCCGGCCTGCCCCGTGCGCGACCGGTTCAAGACGCAGGCCGAGGAGGCGGTCGGCGCCCTGGGCGGCGTTTCAGGCGTCGCCGTGAAGATGACAGCCAACGTGCGGCCCGGCTTCATGCGGCAGGCGTCGGAGATGCTGCCGGGTGTCAAGCAGACGATCGCGGTGGCGAGCGGCAAGGGCGGCGTCGGGAAGTCGACCGTGGCCGTCAACCTGGCCGCGGCCCTGCACCGGTCGGGCGCTCGCGTCGGGCTGCTGGACGCCGACATCTACGGCCCGTCGGTCCCGGCCCTGACCGGCACCCACGAGCAGCCGAAGGTCGTCGATCAGAAGCTCGTGCCGCTCCAGGCGTACGGGCTGTCGCTGATGTCGATCGGGTTCATCGCCGGCGGCGACAAGGCCATGGTCTGGCGCGGCCCGATGGTGTCGCGCGCGATCCAGCAGATGATGGGCGACGTGCGCTGGGGTGAGCTGGACTACCTCGTGATCGACCTCCCGCCCGGCACCGGCGACGCGTCGCTGACCATCGCGCAGTCCATCCCGCTGACCGGAGTGGCGATCGTGGCGACCCCGCAGGACCTCGCGCTGGACATCGCGGTCAAGGCGCTGCAGATGTTCCGCACGCTGAACGTGACCCCGCTCGGGCTGGTCGAGAACATGAGCTGGTATGTCTGCCCGAGCTGCGGCCACGAGCACCACGTGTTCGGCCACGGCGGCGCCGAGCGGGCCGCACACCGGCTGGGGGTGCCGTTCCTGGGCGCGATCCCGCTCCACGAGGACATCCGGGTGGAGTCGGACGGAGGCGCGCCGATCGTGGTCTCGCGGCCGGACTCGCCGGCCGCGAAGGCGTTCGTCGACCTCGCGTCGCAGGTGGCGGCGCGCACGTCGATCCAGTCGTTCCGGCGCCTGCCGGTGATCAACGTCCGCTGAAAGACGCCGACCCGTTCCCGACCGCCGTCGACCTCGATCGCGCCGGCAATGTGCTCGAGATCGCGTGGGAGGACGGCGCCCGCACGCGCTATCGCGGCGCCCAGATGCGGTGGGCCTGCCCATGCGCGGAGTGCCGCGGCGAGGGCGGCTCGACCGGCCGGCTGGACACGCTGCCCGAGCTGTCCGAGGACGAGCAGCGGATGACCGACGTCGTGCTGGTCGGCCAGTACGCGCTCCAGATCGGCTTCGCCAGCGGCCACGCGACGGGGATCTACACGTTTCGCTATCTGCGGGAGCTGGCCAGCCCGGGCTGACCTGCTTTGTCCGTCGACCGGCCGTTCAGCGCCACGAGACCATGCTCTAAGCTCACTCGCCGTGGAGCTCCGGCTGGTCGTGGAATCCGCGGGCCGGCCTCCGCGGGAAGTGGCCGTCGAGGCTCAGTCCCAGCACACCGCCGGGGACCTGCTCGCCGCACTGACGCGCCACCTCGACCTCGACCAGCGGTCCGCCCTCCATCTCCAGTGCAGCCGAACGGGCGCCTGGATGAATCCCGGCCAGGAACTCGGCGGCGCCGACCTGCGTTGGGGCGACCGGCTGCGGATCGCCTCCGGCGGGGCGCCGTCTCGCGCAGACCGCGAGGCGGCCGTCGACCTGGTCGTGCTGGCGGGTCCCGCCGCCGGCACCCGTCAGCCGCTCGCCGCCGGCCAGCACCGCGTGGGCAGCACCCGGTACTCCTCAGTCATGGTCGAGGACCCGTCGGTGAGCAGCGTCCACCTGCTGGTCACCGTCACGCCCGGCGGCGACGTCTCCGTCCAGGACCAGGGCTCCGACTCCGGCAGCTGGGTCGACGACGGCCGTGTGGCCGGACCCACCGCGGTTCGGCCGGGGCAGGTCGTGCGCATCGGGGGCACGCTCCTCGCGTTCGAGTCGGCCGAGCGGTGGGTCGGACCGGAGGCACATGAGCCTCCGCCCGACGGGACGGGTCGCGTGCCGTTCAACCGTCCGCCCCGGGTCACCGCCCCGCCCACGTCGATGGACTTCGACCTCGGCGACGTGCCTGTCAGGGAGAAGACGAATCACCTGCCCATCAGCTACGCGGTGGTTCCGACGGTGTTCGCGATCCTGCTGATCCTGGTCTACCGGAACCCGCTGTTCGTCCTGTTCGCACTGCTGACGCCGGTCATGGCGGTCGTGTCGATCGCGGAGATCGGCATCCCGGCCTCGCTGTCGTACCGCAGGGCGGTGCGAACCTTCCGGTCCCACCTGCAGGAGCTGGACCGTGGCGTCGGAGCGGCCCACGAGGCGGAGGTCGCGCGGGCGCGCGCGGCCGCTCCCGACGCACCGACGCTGCTGGAGCGCGCGCGGCGCCTGGACCCGCGACTCTGGGAGCGCCGGCCCGACGACCCGGACTGGCTGTCCCTTCGGGTGGGCTGGAGCGACCGCACGCCGCCGCCCGCGTTCCGCGTGCCCGACCACGGCACGCCCGCCCTGCTGGACCAGGCGCGAGCCGTGCTGCGCCGGCACGAGGTGCTGCCGCGGCTGCCGCTGACCGTGTCCCTGGCGACCGCCCGAGTGATCGGCCTTGCGGGCGACCGGCAGACGGTCGCGGCGCTCGCGCGGTGGCAGCTGATCCAGCTCGCGGTGCTCCAGAGCCCGGAGGACCTGGTGCTGGCCGCGGCGGTCCCGGCCACGGCGCGACCGACGTCAGGACCGTTGCTACCCCGCGCGCCGACCAGGCTGCCAAAGACCTGCTCGCCCGCATCGCGGACGCTCAGAGCGCGATCAAGAACATCGACGGCGCGCTGCACGTGCTGTCGGACACGAACCAGTGGGACGGCACCGCGGCCGTCAACTTCCGGAACAACATCAAGCCCAACTTCCAGGGCACCGAGAGCCCGTTCACGAAGTCGCTGAACGACCTCCACGGCCACGCGCTCAAGATCAAGAAGAACATCGAGGACATCATGACCACCGGCCAGGAGCAGGTCTAACCGCTCGTGGCTCGCCCCGGGCGCGTCGATCTCAGAGGCGCGCCCGGGTCCGCCGCCCTCGCTCAGGCGACGCCGGCCTTCCGCTGTCGATCCCTGAGCGACTCCACGTATTGGGAAGCGGCCACCGCGGCCGTCGTCCCGTCGCCCACCGCGGTGGCGATCTGCTTGGTCAGCTGGGCCCGCACGTCACCGACCGCCCACAGGCCCTCGATCGACGTCTGCATGTTGCGGTCCGTCAGCAGGTAGCCCGCCGGGTCGTGGTCCGCGTGGGCCTTCAACAGGTCGGAGTTGGGCACGAAGCCGACGAAGATGAACACACCTCCGACGGCCAGCTCCTTCTCCTCGCCGCGCTGCACGTAGCGGACGAGCTGGACCTTCTCGTCGCCCTCGATGCTGCGCACCTGCGCGTCGAGGATGAACTCGATCTTCGGGTTGGCGCGGGCCCGCTCCTGCAGGACGGGTTGAGCGCGGAACTGGTCGCGGCGGTGGATCAGGTAGACCTTCGTCGCGTAGCGGGTCAGGAAGTCGCCCTCCTCGAGCGCGGCGTCACCGCCGCCGACGACCACGAGCTCCTGGCCCCTGAAGAACGCGCCGTCGCACACCGCGCAGTAGGACACGCCGCGGCCCGCGAACTCCACCTCCCCCGGCACCTCCAGGCGCCGGGGCAGGCCGCCGGCGGCCATGATCACCGCAGGTGCGGAGAGGTCGGAGCCGTCGTCCATCCGGACGACCTTGCTGCCGTCGGCTGCGACGTCGACCTCGCCCACGCTCTGGAACTCGCGGAGGTCGAGGCCGAACTTGCGCGCGTGGTCGCCCATCTTGACGGCCAGGTCGGCCCCGAGCACGGACTCGAAGCCGGGGTAGTCCTCGATCAGCTCGGTGTTCAGCAGTTGGCCGCCGACCGGGCCTCGCTCCAGGAGCACCGCCTTCAGGTTCATGCGGGCCGCGTACAGTCCGGCCGCCAGCCCGGCGGGCCCGCCCCCCACGATGATGACGTCGAACTGCTCGCTCACGATCGCCTCTAAAACCCTCTGCCGCTCGCCCGGATTCCTGGCGGGGTGAGTCTAACGAAGCACACTTCAGGACCGATGTGCGGTTCCCCAGGCCCAGGAACCGCACTTCTGGACCGATGTGCGGAATCGGCCTGCTTAATACAATCGGCGGTGAAGCACGCGGGAGCTCCATCGGGGGGCTGAGAGGGCTGGAAGGCCGACCGCAACGAACCTGATCTGGGTAATGCCAGCGGAGGGAAGAAGATCGTGAGCACAGCCCGTGCGGGCGCCTCCGAGGCGTCCGGCAGCGACCGGTTCCTCCAGGTCGAGGACCGCGGCATCGAGACTGTCCCGGAGACCGAGCGCCACGGCCGCGCCCGCGAGCTCGGCTTCCTCTGGGCCGGCGCGTTCGTCAACTACGCCAGCCTGCTCACGGCGAGCCTGGCGACCAGCTTCTTCGGACTCGGCGTGTGGGACGGACTGGCCGCCACCGTTCTGGGCACCGTGGCCGGCGCCGTGATCCTCGGGCTGCTGAGCCACACCGGGCCCCGCACGGGCCTGCCCCAGGTGGCGTATACGCGGCGCGTCTTCGGCGAGGCCGGGATGAAGGTCGGCGCATTCCTCACGCTCTTCCTGGCCGTGGGCTGGTTCGCCGTGGACACGGTCATCGCCGCCCAGGCCGGCGTCCAGCTCGTCACGCTGGCCGGGCTGGGCTCGGTCGCGAGCAAGCTCGCGTTCCCGCTGGTGCTGGCCGTCGCCGCCGTCAGCGTGCTGGTCGCGGTCTACGGCCACGCCACCATCAAGGTCTTCGAGACCTTCGGCGCGCTCGCGTTCGCCGCGCTTTCCGCGATCCTCTTCGCGCTGCTCGCGCCGCAGTTCCACTGGACCGGCGGGCCGGCGGCCGGCGGCGGCGACTACGCGGGCGCGTTCGTGCTCGGATTCATGGTCTGCTTCGCCCTAGTCGCCTCCTGGTACCCGTTCGCCAGCGACTATTCGCGGTACCTGCCGTCCGACACGCCGGGGCGGGGCCTGACGTGGTGGCCCGTGGCCGGCGTCACCGTGCCGATGGCGCTGCTCGGGCTGTTCGGCCTCCTCCTCCCCACCATCGATCTCAAGCTGGCGGCCGACCCGGCCGGGGGCGTCCTGGCCGTGATCACGCGGCACGCGCCTGCCTTCGTGGCGCTGCCGTTCTTCGTGTTCGTGGTGCTCGGCGAGATCTGGGCGAACTACCTCGACGTGTACACCGCCGGCCTGGTCACGCTGACGCTGGGCGTCCGGATGCGGCGGTGGCAGACGGCGCTCGGGTGCGGCGTGCTGGGCGCCCTTCTGGCGGCGTACGCGGTCGTGATCCGGGACTTCCACACGGCGTACCAGCAGTTTCTCCTGCTCACGTACCTGTGGGCGCCGGCCTGGGCGGTGATCGTGCTGCTGGCGTTCCGCGCCGGCGGCGAGGTCCGGGCCGCGCCGGCACTCGCCGCCTGGGCGCTCGGCACCGCTGTCAGCCTCCTGTTCGTGAACTACCCCAACATCTACGCAGGCGCGCACGTGTTCAACCAGCCCTTGATCGACGCGCTGCACGGCGCCGACCTCTCGGGCCTGGTCAGCGCCGCGGTGGCCGGCGGCGGGTACCTGCTCCTCCGGCGGGCGGGGCGGTGAAGCCGCCCACCGTCCTGACCATCGCCGGCTCGGACTCCGGCGGCGGCGCCGGCATCCAGGCCGACCTCAAGACGTTCGCGGCGCTCGGCGTACACGGCACCAGCGCCGTCACCGCGGTCACCGCCCAGAACACCATGGGCGTCAGCGGCTTCGTGGAACTGTCGACGGACATCGTGCGGGCGCAGATCGACGACGTGGTCTCGGACCTTGCGCCCGCCGCCGCCAAGACGGGCATGCTCGCCAGCGAGGAGATCATCGCGACCGTGGCCGGTGCGGTGGCCGCCCACGGCCTCGCGCCGCTCGTGGTGGACCCGGTCATGGTCGCGAAGGGCGGCGCCAGGCTCCTCCGCGACGACGCGGTCGAGGCGCTGCGGGCGCGGCTGCTGCCGCTTGCGGCCGTCATCACGCCGAACCTGCCCGAAGCGGAGGTCCTGCTGGGCCGCGGCATCGCCACGCGCGCGGAGCGCGAGCGAGCCGCCGTCGACCTGGTCGGGCTGGGGTGCCGGGCCGCGATCGTCAAGGGCGGGCACGCCGCGGACGACGCGGACGACGTCTTCTTCGACGGCGCCGAGGTGACGTGGCTCGCGGGCGAGCGCATCGACACGCGCAACACGCACGGCAGCGGGTGCACGTTCAGCGCCGCGATCGCCGCCGGCCTCGCCTGGGGCCGGCCCATGAGGCGCGCGCTCCACGACGCCAAGGTGTTCATCAGCGGGGCGATCCTCGGCGCCCTGGAGGTCGGCCATGGCCACGGTCCGGTGAACCCGATGTGGGGGGTCGTACCCTGGCGTCGTGAGTGAGTTCCACTTCTCGCCGAGGCCGAACCGGGCGGCGGAGATTCGCTGGCGGCCGTGGTCCGCCGAGGCGTTCGACGAGGCGAAGGCCGGGGACAGGCCGATCCTGCTGTCCATCTCGGCGGTGTGGTGTCACTGGTGCCACGTGATGGACGAGACCACGTACTCGACCGACGGCGTGATCGACCTGGTCAACCGCGAGTACGTGCCGGTCCGGGTCGACAACGACGTCCGGCCGGACATCAACCAGCGGTACAACATGGGCGGCTGGCCCACGACGGCGTTCCTGACCCCGCAGGGGGACATCCTGACCGGCTTCACGTACGTGCCGCCGGAGCAGATGACGGACGCGCTCGCGAAGGTGGCCGCCTTCTATCGGACGAACAAGCCCGAGATCGTCGCGCGCGTGCTCGAGGGACGCAAGCGGGCGGCGACCACCGTCGCGGCAAGCGCCGGCTCCCTCGAACCGGGACTGGTCGACCGGCTGCTGGGCAACGTGGAGACGGCCTACGACAACGAGCACGGCGGCTTTGGCACCGCCCCGAAGTTCCCGCAGACGGACGCCATCGCGCTGCTGGCCGAGCAGTCGGTGCTGCGGGGCGAGCCGAGCCTGATGGAGATGGCCCGTCACACGCTGGCGAAGATGGCGGGCGGCGGCACGTACGACCACGTGGAGGGCGGCTTCTTCCGCTACTCGACCACCGCGGACTGGAGCGTGCCCCACTTCGAGAAGATGCTGGAGGACCACGGCGGCCTGATCGCCGCGCTGGCCACGACCGGCCAGGCGGAGATCCTGGACGACGCGACGCGGTACCTGGACACGGTGCTCAGGGACCCCGAGACCGGCCTCTACGCCGGCAGCCAGGACGCCGACGAGGAGTACTTCGCGCAGGACGCCGCCGGCCGCCGCGAGCGCACGGCGCCGTACGTCGACCGGCGCGTGTACGCCGCGTGGAACTGCGGACTGGCCGTCGCCTACCTGTGGGCCGACCTATGGCTCGGCCGTGCCGCGCTGCGCGAGCGGGCCGCGGCGCTGCTGGACCGGCTGTTCGCCGACCTGTGGACGCCCGACGGCGGGATGCGCCACACGGTGGACGCCGGTGGCCAGCTCGGCGATCAGGTCTGGGCGCTGTGGGCGGCGGTGCGCGCGGCGGCGACGCTGGGCGAGCCCTGGCGGGCGCGGGCGCTGGCGCTGGCGGCCCACCTGGAGGCCCGTTACGCGGACCCCGAACTGCACGGGTACTTCGACCGCGCGGCGGGGGACGAGCTCGGCCGGCTGGAGGAGCGGATCAAGCCCCTGGCCGAGAACTCCATCGCCGCGATCGCGCTGACCGAGCTGGACGCGCTCGCCGGCGACCCGGCGCTCGGTCTGCGCGCCCGCGCACAGCGAACGCTCGCCTCGGTGGCCGCGCTGCCCCGCCGATACGGCACGATGGCGGCCGTCTTCGCCCGCGCCCTCGACCGCGCGCTGCGCGAGCCGGTGAAGCTGACCACCCTCGACCCGGACCTCGCCCGCGCACTGCTCGGCGCATACCCTTACGCCATGATCGAGCGAGCGGGCGACGAGCGCGGAACCCTCTGCGTCGGAACGACCTGCCTCGCCCCGACCGCCAGCGCCGAGGAGCTGATCGCCTCGGTCACGGCGTCGCGTGCCTGAGAGCCGGCGGCGGTACCGGCGGCGCGTCGACGCCGCGCTGGAGAACCCGCGCCTGCAGGAGGCGATGACGGGCGCGATGACCGCCCTGCGCACGATGCGCGAGCGCGGCTTCCAGTCCCACGACTTCGCGGCCGGCCGCGACGAGCTGAAGCGCCGGCGACAGGCCAACCTGCCCCGCCTGCCGGAGCTGCTGGCGCAGTTCCGCGAGCGGCTCGAGGCCGTCGGCGGGGAGTTCCACTTCGCCACGGACGCCGCCCAGGCTCGCCGCATCATCGGCGACATCTGCCGGCACGCGGGCGCCGGCATCGTGACCAAGAGCAAGTCCATGGCGACCGAGGAGATCGGGCTCAACCGACACCTGGAGTCGCTGGGGATGGAGGTCGTGGAGACCGACCTGGGCGAGTACATGGTCCAGCGCCTCGGCCAGCACCCGAGCCACCTGCTCGCGCCCGCGATCCACCTGACGGTCGAGGACTGGGCCGAGGAGTTGGGAGTCCCGCCCGACCGCGACGCGATCATGGCCCACGCGCGGCGGACGCTGCGCGAGAAGTTCATCGACGCGTCGGTCGGGATCAGCGGCGCCAACGCGGCCATCGCGGAGACCGGCACCGTCATGATCGTCACGAACGAGGGCAACGCCGACCTGACGATCACGCTCCCGCGCGTGCACATCGCGGTGTTCGGGATCGACAAGGTCATCGCCAGCCTCGACGACGCGGTCGCGCTGCTGCGCATGCTGCCGCGCTCCGCGACCGGCCAGGTGATGAGCGCGTACGTGAACTGGGTGACCGGCCCCTCGCGCTCGTCGGACATCGGATTCCAGCCGGTGATGGGTGCCCACGGGCCGCGCGAGATGCACTGCGTGGTGCTGGACAACGGCCGCACGGACATGCTCGCCGACCCCGTCTTCGCGGACGCGCTGACGTGCGTCCGGTGCGGCGCCTGCTCGAACGCGTGCCCGGCGTTCATGGCGGTCGGGGGCCACCAGTTCGGGCACATCTACAGCGGGCCGATCGGCCTCGTGCTGACGCCCTTCCACCACGGCCTCGAGGCGGCCGAGCTCCCGAACTCCCTGTGCACGCAGTGCAACGCCTGCCAGGAGATCTGCCCGGTGGACATCCCGCTGCCCCGACAGATCCTGGAGCACCGCCGCAAGGGGAAGCGGAAGACGCTCGCGAAGCGGGCACTGCTCGAGGTGTGGTCCCGGCCGGGCCTGGCCCAGGCCGGGATGCGCATGGCGGCGCCGGTCAGCCGTGCGCTGGGCGTGGGCCCGATGCCGCTCGCGCCCCGGCCGTACCGCTCGCGCGCCCAGCCGGGCGGCGAGGGCTCGCCGGTCACGGTGTTCGCGTCCTGCCTGGTGGACCGGATGCTCCCGGAGGCCGGCGTCGCGCTGGAGCGCATCCTCCGGGCGGCCGGACACCGGGTCGAGTTCCCGCCCGCGCAGTGGTGCTGCGGCCTGATCTCCAGCAACGCGGGCGACTTCGCGCGCGGGGCGCGGCTGTTCGAGCAGCTGGCCGGTGCGTTCTCGAGCACGGAGGGGCCGATCGTGACGCCGTCCGCGTCGTGCTTCGGCGCGGTGACCATCGACTCGCTGGAGTGGGACGGCGCCGGCGGGTCCCTCGCCGCGATCCGGCTTCGCGAGCGGGTGCGCGACTCCACGCGGTTCGTGCTGGAGCTGCTCGAGGCGCGGCCGGCGCTGGTACGGCCCGCCGGACCGGGCGAACGCCTTCGGGTCGCGTACCACGACTCGTGCCAGTCGAAGCGACAGCTGGGACTGGTCGCCGAGCCGCGGGGGGTGCTGGGGCTGGCCGGCTACGAGGTGGTCGACCTGCCGGACATCGCGAACTGCTGCGGGTTCGGGGGCACGTTCTCGCTGGACTGGCCGGAGGTGGCGGACCGGATGGCGCAGTGGAAGCTGGACGCGGTGGCGCGAACCGGCTGTGCCGTCGTTGCGTCGGACAACCCGGGCTGCCTCGCGCACATCAAGGCGGCGGCCGCGCGCCGGGGCCTGGACCTGCGAGTGGCGCACGTGCTCGAGCTCGTGTCCGAGCGGATGGCGTAGGCATGGAGCTGGACTTCCTGCTCGTCGCCGATCGCGCCGAGGCGGTGAACGGCAAGCTCTACCTGCTCGGTGGTGGCTGGGACCGGATCACGCTGCCGCAGTTCCCCGGCTCGGCAAACTTCGACGTCGCGCTCGGCGTGATGGTCGCGTACACGGAGACGAACGAGCGGCACGATTTCCACCTCACTCTGGAGGACGACGACAACCAGGTCGTCCTCGGCCCGGTCACCGGCCAGCTCGAGCTCGGGCGGCCGCCCGGCCTGAAGCCGGCGCAGGCACAGCGGTTCATGGTGGCGGTCCGCGGCCCCTTCCCCATCCCGCACGCTGGCTGCTTTCACTGGGTGGTGTCGCTCGACGGTCATCGGGCCGGGCACACGACGTTCTGGGCGGACCCGGTGCCGGCCCAGACCGCGTGAGGGCGGGCCATCTCCTGGACTGAGGTTCCGCCCGAGTCCGTGGGCATGGACCCCTCGCTGGTGCGGGCGGCGGCGCGGTGCGCCGCGGAGCGCCTGGCCGGCCACGACGCCGCCGGCCAGCTCGTGGTGCTGCGGCGGGGCAAGGTCGTGCTGGACCGCGCGTTCGGCGCCAGGCCGTCCAGCCTCTTCCTGATCTATTCGTGCAGCAAGCCCTACGCGGCGCTGGCCGTGCACCTGCTGGTCGAGAGTGGCCAGGTCTCGCTGGACGAGCCGATCGCGAAGTGGTGGCCCGAGTTCGGCCGCCGCGGCAAGGGCGCGATCACGGCCAGACACGTGCTCACGCACCGGGCCGGGGTTCCGGACGACTTCGCGGTGTGGACGCTCACCACGGCCACCGACTGGGCCGCCAGCGTGCGGCGGATGGAGGCCCTCGTTCCGCGCTGGCCGGCGGGGGAGGTCACGGCCTACCACGCGCTCACGTACGGCTGGATCCTCGGCGAACTGGTGCGCCGCGCGTCGGGGGAAAGGATCGAGTCGCTCCTGCGCGAGTCCCTGCTGGGGCCGATCGGCCTCAGAGACACGTTCCTCGGCCTCCCCCCCGCCGAGTGGTCGCGTTCCGTGCGCGTGGTGCCCGCGGGGAGCCGCACGGAGCTCGCGAACGCGCTGGTCTTCAACCGCCGGCGGTACCGGCAGGCGGTGGTTCCGGCCGCCACGGTCTGCGCGACCGGCCGCGACGTGGCGCGCTTCTTCGAGATGCTCCGGCTGGGCGGCACGCTCGACGGCGTCCGCGTGCTGCGGCCGGACACGATCGCGGAGGCCCTGCGGCCGGCGACGGTGGGCGTGGACGTGGACCGGACGCTGGGCCGGCGCGTGCGGTGGGCGGAGGGCTTCCACCTGGGCGGCGTGCACTCGCCGGTGGACCTGGCCCGGTTCATGGGCGACCTGAGCACGTCCCATGCGTTCGGCGCGGTCGGCAGCGACTGCTGCACCGTCTGGGTGGATCCCGAGCGGGAGCTCGTGTTCGTCTACCTGACAGGGCTGCTGCTGCCGACGGGCTCGGGGATCATGCACCACGGGCTGGTCGCCGACTGCGTCCTGCGCGCGTGCGGGTGAGGGGCGCTGTCACTCATTCGAGGTCTGCGATCCCGCCTTCTCACGGTGAGGTAACATGCGTGTCTGCGTTTTGCGTGCGAGCTGGGACGAGTTGATCCGCCCTACCAACAGTGCACCCCTTCGTCATGACACCACGCCTGCACACTCCCCAACCAGGCCCGCCGAGCCGACTGCGCACGAATGTGTACGTGGATGGCTTCAATCTGTACTACGGCTGCCTGAAGGGAACGAGCTTTCGCTGGTTGGATCTGCACAAGCTGTTCACGCTGCTGCTGCCACGCAATACCATCCATCGGATTCGCTACTTCACTGCTCTCGTAGCGCCCCGGCCGACGGATCGCGATGGCCCGCTCCGACAGCAGATGTACATCAGAGCGCTCCGGACGATTCCCTGCATATCCGTTCACTATGGCCAGTTCCTGACGAAGCAGGTCGCGGTGCCTCTGGTCGGCACCGGGCCCAACGTTCGCACAACGCTGGCATGGCGGACTGAGGAGAAGGGCTCCGATGTCAACCTGGCGACCCTGCTGCTCCTCGATGCGTTTCGCGACGACTTCGAGGTGGCCGTGGTGGTGTCGAACGATTCCGATCTCGTCCTGCCCATCCGGGTCGTCCGCGAGCAGTTTGGCAAGGTCGTCGGCGTCCTGAATCCGCATCCGAAGCCGAGCCATGCGATCCGCGCCGCAGCGGACTTCATTCGACCGATCCGACGCGGTCCGCTCAGTGTCAGTCAGTTCCCGAGCAGCTTCGTGGACTCGAAGGGCAAGATCTCCAAGCCCACTACCTGGTGAGAATTGAGCTGAGGCCGCCCTGTCGGGCGGCCTCGCGCCCCACCGCCGAAGCGGTGGGGGGGATTGAGCTGATTATAGGGGCGCGGGCCGCAGCGTCAGCCCTCGGGCAGCCGCATTGCCAGCCGGCTCGTCACCACGCCCGTGTTGAGCCCGATGGTCCGAAGGCCCCCGAAGAAGCGCGCGTGCTCGATCTTGCAGCAGCGGTCCATGACCACTCGCAGCCCGGCGTCCCTGGCGATCTCCGCCGCCTCGTGGCTCACCACGCCGAGCTGCATCCACAGCACCCTGGCGCCGATCTCGACCGCCTCACGGGCGATCGGCGGGACCTCCTGCGACGGGCGGAACACGTCCACGATCTCGATGTCGTGGTCGGCGGCCGCCTCCCGCAGGCTCGCGTACACGCGCCGGCCCAGGATCTCGCGCTTGCCCGCCTGGGCGGGGTTGACCGGCACGATGTCGTACCCGTTCGCGTCCAGGTAGATCGCGGCGAACGAGCTGGCGTTGTAGTAGTTCGAGCTCAGGCCGACCATGGCGATGGTCCGGCACTCCGTCAGGATCCGATAGCGGTCCCAGGCCGTCAGGCCGTAGTCGTTGCGCTCGCCGACCGCGCTCATCCGAACAGCCTCCTCTAGCCCTGGTACGGGGCGCCGAACGCCTTGGACAGGATGGAGTGGCCCCTGCCGTTGCGCGAGGCGACCGCCTCGGCCGGCTCCTCCCGCTGCGACTGGGCCAGCGCCTGGTCCAGGTCCCACAGGATGTCGTCCACGTCCTCGATGCCGATCGAGACGCGAACCAGCTCGGGCCCGACTCCGGCGGCCCGCAGCTCCTCGTCGGAGAGCTGCTGGTGCGTGGTCGAGCCCGGGTGGATGACGAGCGACTTGGCGTCGCCCACATTGGCCACGTGGCTGAACAGCTGGACCGACTCGATGAACCGCTTGCCGGCCGGCCGGCCGCCCCGGATGCCGAACGTGAAGATCGACCCGGCGCCCTTCGGCAGGTACTTCCTGGCCAGGTCGTGGTACCGGTTGGAGGGCAGGCCCGGGTAGTTGACGTACTCGACCGTGGGGTGCGCCTCCAGGTGCTCGGCCACCCGCTGTGCGTTCGCGACGTGCCGGTCCATGCGCACGTGGAGCGTCTCCAGGCCCTGCAGCAGCAGCCACGCGCTGAACGGCGCCATGGTCGGGCCGTAGTCGCGCAGCATCTCGGCGCGGCACTTCATCAGCCACCCGAAGTCGCCGAAGTACTCGAAGAAGCGGAGGTCGTGGTACCCCTTCGACGGCTCGGTCATGCCCGGGAACTTGCCGTTGTCCCACGGAAAGCGGCCGCCGTCAACGATCACGCCCGCGATCGTCGTGCCGTGGCCGCAGATGAACTTGGTGGCCGAGTGGACGACGATGTCGGCGCCCCAGTCGAGCGGCCGGCACAGGTACGGCGAGGGGAACGTGTTGTCCACGATGAGGGGGACCCCGACCTCGTGCGCCAGCGCGGCCAGCGCCTCGATGTCGATGACGTCGATGGTCGGGTTGCCGAGCGTCTCGGCGTAGAACGCCTTCGTTTTCGGAGTGACGGCGGCCCGCCACTGGTCCAGGTCCCAGCTGTCCACGAAGCGGACGTCGATGCCCATCTTCCGGAAGCTGACGTCGAACTGCTGGAACGAGCCGCCGTACAGCGATCGCGAGCTGACGAACTCGTCGCCGGCCTGCATCAGGCTGAAGATCGCGAGGTGCTGGGCCGCCTGGCCGGACGCCGTCGCGACCGCGCCGATGCCGTTCTCGAGGGCGGCGATCCGCTCCTCGAAGACCGCCACCGTGGGGTTCATGATCCTCGAGTAGATGTTGCCGAAGCGCTGGAGGGCGAACAGGTTGGCGGCGTGATCGGTGTCCTCGAAGACGTACGCGCCGGTCTGGTAGATGGGCACGGCTCGCGCGCCGGTCACCGGATCGGGACGCTGGCCCGCGTGGACGGCCAGCGTGTCGAAGCCGAACTGTTTCTCACCAGGCATGTCGCGAGTGTAGGGGCGCGGCCGGAAACCTGGCCGAGAGAATTGGCGGCCAGGTGCCCCAGATCCGGCTGCGGCGACGAGGAGCGCAGGGAGCGCATAGATATGCATGACCGAGCACCGCAGGAGCCAAGGCCGGAGATGGGGTGCATGGGCGTCAAGGATCCGGCTGGGTTTCCGGCCGCGCCCCCAGACCCAGCCTGGTCCCCCGATCGCCGGAACCGCCCACTCGGCTCGGCCGTTTAGGCTAGGTAGCAGTGCTCGAGTCGATTCACTCGCCCGCAGACCTGCGCTCCGTCCCGCGAGACCAGCTCGAGGCGCTGGCCGCCGAGATCCGTGCGCTCCTCGTCGACCAGGTCACCCGGAACAGCGGCCACCTGTCGCCCAACCTCGGCGTCGTCGAGCTCACGCTGGCGCTCCACCGGGTCTTCGACAGCCCGCGAGAGGCCATCGTCTGGGACACCGGCCACCAGGCATACGTCCACAAGCTGCTGACCGGCCGCGTCGAGGCGTTCTCTACGCTGCGTCAGCCGCGCGGCATCTCCGGCTATCCGTCGCGCTCGGAGAGCCCGCACGACGTGGTCGAGAACAGCCACGCCTCGACGTCGCTCTCGTACGCGCTGGGCATCGCCGAGGCGCGCCTGCGGGGCGGCATCCCGGGCCATGTCGTCGCCGTGATCGGCGACGGCGCGCTCACCGGCGGCATGGCGTACGAGGCGCTGAACCAGATCGCCCACCTGCAGCCGCCCAACCTGGTCATCGTGCTCAACGACAACGGCCGCTCGTACGCCCCGACCGTGGGCGGCCTGGCCCGGCACCTGGGCCAGCTCCGGATCGACCCCCGCTACGAGCGCGTGAAGGAGGAGGTCTCGCACCGGCTGCGCGACCTGCCGCTGGTCGGGGCGCAGGCCGAGGTGGCGGCGTTCCGGTTCAAGGAGTCCGTCAAGCAGCTCCTCCAGCCGACGACCGTGTTCGACAGCCTGGGACTCAAGTACGCCGGGCCCGTCGACGGCCACGACATCGACGACCTGGAGGACATGCTCCGGCGGGCCAAGCGGCTCAAGGCGCCGACCGTGATCCACGTGGTCACCGAGAAGGGCCACGGCTACGGTCCGGCGATCGACGATGAGATCGACAAGCTGCACCAGGTCAGCGCGCAGTCCGACCCGCTGACCGGCCGGCCGCGCAGGACCGAGCTGACGTACACGAACGTGTTCGGCGAGGCGCTCATGTCGGCGGCCTCGCGACACCCCGACGTCGTCGCGATCACCGCGGCGATGGCCTCTTCGACGGGCCTCCTGAACCTCGCGCGCGAGTTCCCCGATCGGGTGTTCGACGTCGGCATCTGCGAGCAGCACGCGGTCACCTTCGCCGCCGGCCTGGCGATGGGCGGCCGCCACCCCGTCGTGTGCATCTACTCAACGTTCCTCCAGCGGGCCTTCGACCAGGCGATGATGGACGTCTGCCTGCACCGCCTGCCCGTGGTGTTCGCGATCGACCGGGCCGGCGTCACCGGGCCGGACGGCTCGTCCCACCACGGCGTGTTCGACCTCAGCTACCTGCGTCTGATGCCGAACCTCAAGGTCGCCTCACCGGCGGACGCGACCGAGCTGTGCGCCCTCCTGGAGACCGCGCTGGCGACCGACGGGCCGGTGGCCATCCGCTTCCCGCGCGGCACGGTGCCGGCCACCCCGGACCTGCCGGTGGAGCCGATCCCGGTCGGCCGCTGGGAGGAGGTGCGGCGGGGCGGCGACGTGGCCATCCTGGCGATCGGTCGCATGGTCGAGGTTGCCACCGTCGCGGCGGACCAGCTCGCCGCCGAGGGGATCGCGTGCGGGGTCGTGAACGCGCGCTGGCTGAAGCCGATGGACCCGCGCCTCGTGAGCGACTGGGCGGTTCGCTACCCGATGCTCGTCACTGCGGAGGACAACGTGGGCAGCGGCTTCGGGTCCGCGGTGCTGGAGGCCCTGGCGCCGCACGGGCTGGCCGGCAAGGTGCGCGTCGCGGCGCTCCCGGACCGTTTCCTGCCCCACGGCAAGCAGGCGGAGATCCTCGCGGAGCACGGCCTGGACCCCGAGGGCCTGGCGCTGAGCGTGAAGTCGGCGCTGGCCGAACGCACCCGAACCGCGTAGCGACGAGCGGGCTCCGCACCCCGTTCAGACCGGCTTGCGGCCCCGGAAGCCCTCGCCGATGTGGTGCCAGTGGGCCACACGGTCCTCGCCGAGCTGCCAGCACAGCTCCACGAGCTCCCCGTCCCGGTAGGACAGGAAGTCGACCAGCCCCGTCCGCGAGTCCTTGAGCTCCACCCCCATCTCCTGGAGCGCCCCGACCGCCGCGACCAGGTCTTCCTCGGCGCCCCGGAGCGCGGTCGTGCTCTCCTCGAACCGCTCCGCCTCCGACTGGGTCGCGCCCTGGCGACGCATGCGGTATTCGTCGATGCGGACCTGGTCGGTCAGCTCGTCGAGCTGTCCCGACAGCTCCACGATCTGGCCCACCAGCCGCCTGACCTCGGGGAGGACCCGGTTGGCCTCGTGCAGCCGGTACGTGCGAGTCCCCACGAGCCCTAGCATAGGCCGCATTGCAGCGATCACCGAACGGCTACACGCCCTACGTGACGTTCTCGCGGGACGAGTGGGCCCGGCTCCGCGCCACCACGCCCATGACCCTCACCGACGAGGACCTGGAGACGCTCCGCGGCATCAACGACTACGTGTCGCTGGAGGAGGTCAGGGACGTGTACCTCCCCCTCTCCCGGCTGCTCAACCTGTACGTCGCCGCGGCGCAGGACCTCCACCACGTCACGGACCGCTTCCTGGGCAAGCCGGCCCGGCCCGTGCCCTACATCGTGGGCATCGCCGGCAGCGTGGCCGTGGGCAAGAGCACGTTCGCCCGCATCCTGCGGGCGCTCCTCGCCCGCTGGCCGGATCATCCCCAGGTCGACCTGGTCACGACGGACGGCTTCCTCTACCCCAACCGAGTGCTCGAGGAGCGCGGCCTGATGAACCGGAAGGGCTTCCCGGAGAGCTACGACCTGCGCCGGCTGATGCGCTTCATGGCCGAGCTGAAGTCGGGTGCCGACGAGGTGCGGGCGCCGGTGTACTCGCACCTCGTGTACGACATCGTGCCGGGCGAGGAGGAGGCGATCCTGCAGCCCGACATCGTCCTGATCGAGGGTCTGAACGTGCTCCAGACGCCGGACAACGCCCGCCGGCGGTCGATCCGCACGTTCGTCTCCGACTTCTTCGACTTCTCGATCTACCTGGACGCCGAGGAGCACGACGTCGAGGAGTGGTACGTGGCGCGGTTCCTGACGTTCCGCGACACCGCCTTTCGGGACCCGCGCTCCTACTTCCGCCGGTACGGGGACCTGTCGACCGAGGACGCGGTCGCGACCGCGCGCCGGATCTGGACCGAGATCAACGGCGCCAACCTGCGGGAGAACATCCGGCCGACGCGCAACCGGGCGCGTCTGATCCTCCGCAAGGGCGCAGACCACGCGATCCGCGAGGTCCGGCTGAGGAAGATCTAGGAGCTCCGTCGCAGCGTTTCCAGCGCGACCTGGTAGAACGTCACCGTCCGGTGCAGCCGGTAGCCGAGCGCCTGGTTGATCGACAGCATCGGCGCATTGGAGCCGGCGTTCTCGGTGCTGAGCCAGATCGTGTCGGGGTGCGCCCGGCGTATGTGCTCTAGCATCGCCGCCTTGAGCCACTTGCCCAGGCCGCGGCCCCGGGCACGTAGATGGACGCCAGTGAAGTTCTGCCGCACGATGCCCGGCTCGTAATCGTGCTTGATCGTGTCGGTCATGCCCACGATCGTGCCGTCCGCGTCCCGCACCAGGCACGTGGGGTTGATCGTGCCGGTCAGCCGCATGCGGTCGCGCCACTCCAGGACGACCGCCGGCGACGTCACGATGTCGCCGTGGTCCAGGCCCTCGAACGGCATCGTGTTCATCAGCTCGTTCATGGCGGCGCAGTACTCCTCGAGCTGCTCTTCGGGCACCCACGGGGTGTACAGCTCGAGCCGCGCGCCCTCCGCCCCGGCCTCCGACTCCGCGATCCACCGGGCCACCATGTCCCAGTCCAGCGCGCGCAGGTCGAGCCGGCTCTGGCGTTCGACCATCTTCGCCTCCGCCCCGAGGCGGCGCATCAGCCCGTGGCCGGTGTCGTCCTCGGCGTAGCTCGACAGCACCGTCGCCCCGTACTCCTCCAGCAGCCCCACCACGCGTGGCACCCAGGTCAGCGCGATGCCCTGCCGGCGGTGGGCCTGCAGCACGTACCCCGCCGCCCAGAGCAGGTGGCGGTTGGTGGGGTACTCGGGCGACGCGGGCCGGGGCCCCGCGGCCTCCAGCTGGGCCACCACGACGTCGCCCTGCACGACGTGGAAGGAGCGGCTCCAGTTGAACGGGTCCGACCGCTTCTCGCGCACCTCCACGACGTCGTCCGGCGCGAGCGGCTCGTCGGGCCTGAATTCCGCGTTCTCCAGCCGGCGAAACGCGTGATAACGGCCCCATTCAGCGCGCGATGCAGCATTGGGCAGGAATTCGACGAGCTCGGCCATCGTGGGACATGGTATCGATTGGGTACGTTTTCGCCCTCTTGACGGCGGGGACGGGTGGGCGCGAAGCTTTCCGCGGTGTCGGTGACCCCGCAGCTGTACCGCGAGATCATGGCCTGCTTCCCGACCGGCGTGGCCATCGTGACCGCGCACGAGGCGGGCGACCGGCCGCGCGGCCTCACGCTGAGCGCCTTCTGCGCCGTCTCCCTCGATCCGCCGCTCGTTCTCGTCTGCGTCGACAAGAGCTCCAACACGCTGCCGGCGCTGCAGCAGTCCGGCGGGTTCACCGTGAACTTCCTCGCCGGCGGCAGGGAGCACCTGGCGGTGCTGTACGCGTCGAAGGCCGAGGAGAAGTTCGAGGGCATCGCCTGGCGCCGGCCCGACCTGCCCGAGGGCGGACCCGTCCTGCACGAGGACTCCGCCGCGTACGCGGTGTGCGTGACGCGGCAGGCCATCGAGGCGGGCGACCACTGGGTGTTCGTCGGCGAGGTGCGCGACGGCGCGGTCGTCGACGGCCGTCTGCCGCTCGTCTACCACCGCCGGGCGTTCATCGACCTCACCGATCCCGGGTAGACCGAAAGGGGGGACATCGTTGGCAATCGACGCGCAGGCGAAGGCGTACCTCGAGCGGGTGGCCGCGCTCGGCCTCCCGGCCACCGAGGATCAGATCCCCGAGGAGGCCCGCGCCATGGCCGAAGAGCGCGCGCCCGCGCTGTTCGGCCCGAGCGAGGACGTCCACGCGGTCGAGGACTTCGAGGTCGGGGGCGTGCCCGTCCGTCTGTACGCGCCGTCCGCCGACCTCGACAGCCCGGTCATCGTGTACCTCCACGGGGGCGGCTGGGTGATCGGGTCGCTCGACACACACGACGGTCTCGCCCGGGCGCTGGCCAACCGCAGCGGCTGCAGGGTCGCGGCCGTCCACTATCGGCTGGCGCCAGAGCATCGCTTCCCGGCGGCCGTGGACGACTGCTGGACGGTCACACGCTGGGCGTTCGAGCAGACGCCCCGGGTGGCCGTGGCCGGCGACAGCGCGGGCGGCAACCTTGCCGCGGTGATGGCGCTGCGCGCGCGCGACGCCGGACTCGACCTCGCCCACCAGGTGCTCGTCTACCCGGTGATCGACCACCGGTTCGACACGGCCTCCTACGCCGCGAACGCGAGCGACTACGGACTGACGCTGGCCGGCATGCGCTGGTACTGGGACCAGTACCTGGGGGGCGCGGACGGCGCTCACCCGGACGCATCGCCGCTTCGCGCCGGCTCGCTGGCCGGCGTGGCCCCCGCGCTGGTCGTCGTGTGCGGGCTCGACCCGCTGCGGGACGAGGGCGTCGCGTACGCGGATCGCCTTCGGGCGGCGGGCGTGCCGGTAGAGCTGACGGAGTACCCGGACATGATCCACGGCTTCCTGCGCATGTCGGCGGTGATCGACCGGAGCCGGGAGGCCCAGACCGCGATCGCCCGCACGCTGGGATCGGCCCTCGCGGGCGACTGACCTGCGACAGCGCCAGGTGGCGGGCCGGGCGAACGGGCGCCGGGGTACCGTTTGCTGAGGGCTGCGCAGGCGATGGCGGCAGCCATCGCGCGGCAGTTTGGATCCCGGAGCGCCCGGAAAGGCTTGCGAAGATGACCCAGAACCCAGTCCAGACCGAGGCGGTGGTCGAGGCCCGCAGCCTGGTCAAGACGTACGGCAAGGTCGAGGCGGTGCGCGGCATCGACCTCTCCGTCCGGCCCGGCGAGGTCTTCGGCTTCCTCGGCCCGAACGGAGCGGGCAAGTCGACCACGATCAGCATCCTCTGCACGCTGATCCGTCCGACCGGGGGTCGGGCGCTGGTCGCCGGGATCGATGTCACCCGCGACCCCGGCGCCGTGCGCAGCCGGATCGGCCTGGTGTTCCAGGATCCCTCGCTGGACGACCAGCTCACGGCCCGCGAGAACCTCGAGTTCCACGCCTTCCTCTACGACGTGCCGCGGTCCGAGCGGCGCGAGCGCATCGACGGCGTGCTCGAGATGGTCGAGCTGCACGAGCGGGCGGGCTCCCAGGTCCGGACGTTCTCGGGCGGCATGAAGCGCCGGCTGGAGATCGCCCGGGGCATCCTGCACTACCCGCAGGTGCTCTTCCTGGACGAGCCCACGCTGGGCCTCGACCCGCAGACCCGCAATCGCATCTGGGCGTACCTGCACGAGCTGCGCAAGCGCGAGGGCATCACG
>Ga0066903_100000301_pt1 | contig 29243 bp, 18 predicted proteins | sample PanSoiMetaGPlot1_FD_67491 | JGI IMG/M metagenome (GOLD analysis project Ga0066903, IMG submission 67491) | Tropical forest soil microbial communities from Panama analyzed to predict greenhouse gas emissions - Panama Soil - Plot 1 (version 2) | ecosystem: Environmental > Terrestrial > Soil >... | reverse complement strand
TGGGTCATTCGCGTCGTTTTGTTCGCGTCCGCGCAATGTCCGGTTATCCCCCAGAACTCACCGTGAAGGGCAAATCGGCAAGCCTTGCGTTTAGCGCCAGCACTGCGACACCGCGCACGACGCGATTTCAGATCCGGGAAGAAAGATTATCGGTAGTGATCGGGAGCAAGATGAGCGCCGTGCAAGACGCCGGGCGCCTGAAGATACGGCTTGCCGAATTCGGCCTCTTCGACGTAACCCAAAATCGCCCAACCTGCCGGATGATCAGCTGTTGGTTTCGGACGGCCTGAGTTGTGCAATCTGACGCCTCTGTGAGACTGAGGCCCAGGCGCTTGTCGGCTCCGTGGTCCGAGTGGCTAGACAGCAACTTCAGGCCTCTCGCAACGATCGGCTGGCGACAGAAATCCTTGCCACCTTGGTGCCGATGGGAGATCCCGTCATCGTGAATTTCCTAATGATTTCGAAAAAAAATGGAGACGCGTAATGGGCGGCTTCGGATCGGGGCGACGCAGCGGATCGGGACGCAACACGGTGGAAGCCAGCCGATCGATCAACGTGAACAAGCTGCATCGTGCTGGCTGCTTGCACGCTGGATGGGTAGGCGGCTGGCAATGGACGCACGAGGGCGAGAAGGTGGCCTGGATTAATTTGCGCGCTGAGCACGAATGGCTACATCTCACCTATCGCGTACGCTTCGGCGGTGGTGATTGGCAGGACGTGGCAGAAGTCGTCCGAATCGTCCGCGTCGCCTGCCGGTTTGGAGGAACGCGGCCCTACTTCGTCTGTCCCGGCGTCGTAAACGGGATCGCCTGCGGCCGGCGCGTCGTCAAGCTGTACGGACCCGGGCGCTATTTTCTGTGCCGGCACTGCTACTGCCTCGCGCATGCCAGCCAGAGCGAAGGCGCATGGGACCGCGCGCTGCGGTGCGCCAACAAGATTAGGCGGGGTCTCGGCGGCGATGCCGACACGGCTGCGCCCTTTCCGTCCAAACCGAAAGGGATGTGGCGGCGGACCTACGAGCGCTTGCGCGAGAAAGCCATCGATGCCGAGATACGTGCCGACGAAGCCTTCGTGCTCCAGGCCGCGCGGCTGCTGGCGCGGATCAACAACCCCAAGCGCAAAAAGAGTTCCTGGCGGTGACCGAGAGACCAAGCTGACGCAACCAGCCGAATTTTTGCGCTGGAAAGTTTCGTCTAGAGCTGTGAAAAAGCGCCGAGTCAACGTCGCCTGACTGCGACCAGCTTTTTGGCATCCGGGACGTTGAATTCCTTGGCCGCCTCCGCGATTGCAGCATCGGCGTCTGCAGCCTCGACGGTGCCAATCCACTTGGCCTTGGCGGCAGCGCGGTAAATATCCCACCGAAGAAGTGCTTACGGCTTGCGTGCCATCAGATCGTGTCACTCCGCTTCGCTGCTGGCGGTGCTGCGTACAGCCCGGTGATGACCGGCATCGGCGCCGATCCCGAGCACCATGAGCAACGTAACCCAAGCACCAGGGTTCCGACCGAGGCCATAGGATGCCGGTCGAGGGCGCGGAGGTCGATGGCACGACCGCTGCGGCAGCCTGGGCAATACACATCGAGCCATGGCATTCCGGCGAGCAACGCGGCCCGGATAGTGGGTGACCACATGGTGCCCTGCCCGGCCGCGAGCGATGCATTCCATTCCGTGACGACGCGCAGGGCCTCATTACGGGCGGCCTTCTCGGCAGCGCGCTCCCGCATGTAAAGGGCGAGGCGTTCGGTTCGCGGGGGTTCGTGCTCTGGCATGCGGACAGTTAGTGGCGTTCGCGACCATTCCGGAGGTGTCATCGTGTCCCCTGTCGCGAGGTTCCTCCTCACGGCAAGGTTGCTCGAGATCGCTCGGCCGGCCCTGATTAACCCTGCGCCGCAGTTTTTCTCCGGGCTTCCGAATTCCGTGCCACTTTGCGGCGACCCTGAGCCCCAGGAGCCCCAATCCGATGAACCAACTGCGCCAGCCCGATCGGCTGCTCGCCATTCTGCACGCTCATGTCGAGGCGGTCCACGCCGGCAATGTCGATCCGTCAGCGGTGTTTCGGGCCATCGAGGCACGGGTGCCGAAAGTGACATTCGACGAGCTTTACGACGCTGCGCGCTTCGCCAAAGCTCTCGCCAACGACTTGACCATGGCATGGCGATGGAGCGGCACCCGCGAAGGCCGACGTGAGTTTCCAAGCACTGCGGTTCCCGTTGTGGACACCGCGAAGAACCGCGATCAACCACCCGAAAGGAGAAGACAAGAGCCTGAGCGTCGCGCGAGGCTGCGCCGGCTGAAGCGGACGCGAGGAGGACATGGCAGTACTTCGGATATTGATCCTGTTGATGCTCGCAGTCCCCTCTCAACGAGCGCTTGCATGGGGCGATGATGGACACAAGGCGATCGCGCTCATCGCTGAAAAGTATCTCGAACCGGCGGTGAAAACGAAAATCAGTGCCATGCTGGCCGCGGACCCGGACAACCTCACCCCGCACGATCTTCCGAACGAGGCCACCTGGGCAGACAAGTATCGGGACAGCAATCATCGAAAGGACCACTACGACCAGACCAGGAATTGGCACTTTGTGGATCTGGAAATCACGAACCCGGACAGTGCGCTTGCTGATGCGGGTTTCGATATTCTCTCGCGCCTGGGACCGATGATACGAAGACAGGGATCGAGCATTCGGCAGCTTACCCCGGATAGGTGCCTTGCCGGCTCGATGTCGGCCACGGCGGACACTCGTGCCTTTGCGAACGGCGACCACGCGGTCGAGTTGGCGAAACGGAACCATCGCCCTCCGCCTCTGTCGGCTAAGCTCTCTGCCGCCAACGGCTTCGCCGGCCAGGGAGCCAAGGTTTGCCCCGCCATGCGGCGCCGTCGGCATGGCCCGGCGAAATCCTGAAAAATCCTGAGTTGTTTTGGCCCGGGCTTATGAAAAAAGCGGAGTTTTTTGGAGGCCCCAAAGGGCGCGCCCGCGATCTCAGTTTTTGATATTTATGCCATTCGAGCTCCGAAAATTGCCAATTGATTTCGATAATTCCCGAGCGAGGATAGTTGATGGCTCGGCCAGCTTACGGCGGGCGCACCACGTGCGAATCCTGCAAGTCGATCGACGTGCGCCGCTGGCAGCGCGAGGGCCGGCTGCACGCGGGTAAATATTTTTCCTGGGCGTGGGCTTGCGGAGGCGAGCCCTCGGGCAGCATCAGTGTGCGCACGGAACGGGACGCCGTCGTTTTGATGTATCGGTCCCGCAGCTGGGGCGCTGCGGAATGGAAGTCGCTCGAACAGCGAGTGCCGATCACCTGGACGGCCTGCCATCTCGGAGGGCAACGACCTTGGTTCATCTGTTCCGTCTATTCCGGCGGCCGATACTGCGGGCGCCGGGTCGCGGTGCTGTATGGTGCCGGCGAATTGTTCGCGTGCCGGCATTGTTATGGTCTGGCCTACACAAGCCAGCAGGAGGCCCCAATGCATCGGGCTCTCAGCCAGGCGCAGAAGATCAGGATGCGACTGGGGGGAAGCGCGAGCCTGTTTGATGTGTTCCCGGAGAAGCCGAAGGGAATGCACTGGCGCACCTACCGGCGCCTACGAGCGCGAGGCGAAGCGACAGAGGACTATTCCAACGCGTTGACAATGCAGTGGCTGAGTCGGCGCAACCGTTCCTTGAAACAGCGGGGATGACAATTGAAAGAGGGCAGAGATATTGAATCTTCGGGCATGTGGGCTTCGTCGGTGCGTTCCGCATTGAAGGGGCCGGCGGCTCGATCGTGCGTGCAGGCTCGCCATCGAAGGCTTGACCGCGGCCTCGCTCGCGACGACTGACAGGCTCCAGTAGACTGGGTGGCTGCCATACGGATCGCTTCCGATAACGCCACTTCTCGGAAGTGATCCGCCTCGCCTGCAAGTAAGGCAAAAGCTCCCTCATTCAATGCCCAGGACGGCTCCCGCGCGCCAAGACCTGCACCGCTTCCGAGCATTCGCTGTGATGAGGGCGCTTAGGTTATTCGCCGATCTTGCCCTATAATGCCACTGGGAGTTGAACCACCTGGGCGGGCACACATGAAATCCGAAACGAACGACGTTCAGCAGATCTTCCAGGATCGGCGTCAATACCGCGTGCCGTTCTATCAGCGCGCTTATGTGTGGAGTAAGGAAGACCAGTGGGAACCGCTCTGGAACGATATCCGGGAAAAGACCGAAGCGCGCCTGAGCGGGCAGTCGCCCACGCCGCATTTCCTCGGCGCCATTGTTCTGGAGCCTCAAGAACGGCGCGGCCTTCGCGGCGTCGAAACCTACCACATCATCGACGGCCAGCAGCGTCTGACGACGCTTCAATACTTTCTTGTCGCCATGGCTATGCTCCTATGCGACGACGCCGGATCGGCGATCCAGACAGTGATCAAGGGGTGTCTCTGGAACCCGAACCCCGACACCATGGAGCAGCCCGAGATCGAGCGCTTCAAGGTATGGCCGACCTTCCGCGATCGCGAGGACTACCGCGCCGCTATGGAGGCTAACGGCCGTGGCGAACTTCGCGAACGGTTTCCGGGCAGTTTCACGCAGAACGGCACGTTGAAACGCATCGGGATCGACCATCCGCCGGCGCTCGAAGCGATCTGGTTCTTCGCCGACCGGATCGAAATCTGGCTGACGTCCGCGAACGGCAATGGCGACCGCGACGGCGCATGGCTGGAGGCGCTGGCGGAGGGAGCGTTGCGCGACCTGAAGCTTGTCGCCATTTCGCTCGACAAGGATGACGACGCCCAGGTGATCTTCGAGACGCTCAACGGTCGCGGCGCGGAATTGCACGCCACCGACCTGATACGGAACTTCATTTTTATGCGGGCGGACCGGGAGGGCGCGGATGGCGGGAACCTGTATGACAGCCTGTGGACGCCTTTCGAAGGACCTTTTTGGACCGACGGACAAAGACGCGGACGGCTGGTCCGACCGCGCCTCGAATGGTTCGTGCAGACAGCGCTTCAAGCTGAACTCGCCGATAACGTCGAAATCGGTCGCCTTTATACAGACTATCGTCGCTACGGCCTCGGCCAGAGGGCGCCGGTGAAGGCCGAAGATCAGCTTCGCATGCTAACAAGGCAGGCGGACCACTATCACCAGCTTATGCGCGGCGCGGGCGACGACCCTATCGCGCAGTTCGGCAAGCGCATGGCGGAATGGGACAGCTCTCCGACGCACGCACTGGCGCTCCGCATCGCGTCGAGCGGCCTGTCGGCCGACGAGCAAACCTTGATTTTCGAAGACATCGTCTCCTTCATCGTCCGCCGCGCGATGTGCGGCCTGACGACGAAGAACTACAACAACGTGTTTCTCCAGCTGCTGAAGCGCACATCGTCCGATGGCCTGAGCGCCGCCGTGTTTCATGCCGCGCTGTCGGAGTCCCTCAGCGCCGCAGCGCGGTGGCCACATGACGACGAGTTTCGGCGTGCGTGGCTTCTCGACCCCGCGCACGAACGGTTCGGCGATGCGGGCAAAATCAGGATAGTGCTAGGCGAGCTCGAAAACGCCTTGCGGTCTGCCCGCAGCGAAGAGCCTTTCCTAGCCGGTGTCGGCACGCTAGACGTCGATCACATCCTTCCCGACAAGTGGTATGCGCATTGGAAACTGAACGGAGACACCATTACCTCCCAGGAGGCGTCGAACGCGTTCCTCGCCACCATCGGCATGGAGAATCTGGACCCGCGCGTCGAAGCCATCAACCGGCGCGAAAAGCTCAAGGCGACGATTGGGAATCTGACGCTGATTCACTACGGAATTAACCGCTCGCTCCAGAACTCCCCATTCTCTGAAAAACGCGCACGTCTGTTCGCGGAATCGAACCTTCATTTGAACCGGGCCTTAATGCTCGCCGACTCGTGGGATGAAGCCGCAATCGAGAAACGTGGAAACGAGCTGTTCAACCTGGCTCGCGTTATCTGGCGCGGCCCGTCGCGGTAGTTGTTGCGAGGGAAGATATGAGATGTGGGAGAAGACCGTGCTCACCATTCTGCACAATATGTTGGTGGCGACCGCCGATGCTGACCAAGGTGTCGGCGGAGTAGTGGCGCGGCGGGGCGATGATCTCGTGGGCCGCAGCACGCGCGGGCTCGTGCGTGCGTTTGTGGCTTCGAAACAGGACAGGTTGGGTCCGTGAAATGCCTTGAATCTCGGGGGAGCACATTGCCCACAATGTCCAGCGGCTTGATCGCAAAGCTCGAAGTCGGAGACTTGGTGCGGCTTCGCGGGCGGGAGTGGACCATTGAGGCCACGCCTCAGAATTCTGACGATAACAGTCTGCAAGCGTTCGACCTGGCCTGCATCGATGACGACGCGCAAGGGGAGCGCTTGCGGGTCGTGCTCGAAGCTGAGCTCGATCTTCGCCGCGTCGAAAATGATCTGTGGCAGCAGATCGGGCGCAGCGGCTCCGACGCCCCCGACGTGTTCGCCGCCCATCTGCGGGCGGTGACCTGGCGGTCGGCGACGGCGGCAGACCGCAACCTGTTCCAGGCGCCGTTCCGCGCCGGCATCCGCCTGGACCCCTATCAGCTGCTGCCGCTCGCCAAGGCGCTCCGGCTGCCCCGGGTCAATCTGCTGATCGCGGATGACGTCGGCCTCGGCAAGACCGTCGAGGCCGGCCTCGTCCTGCGGGAGATGCTGCTGCGCCGGCGCGGCGACTATGTGGTCATATCCAGCCCGGCGGCAATGACGGCGCAGTGGCAGGACGAGCTTGCGCAGAAATTCGGCCTGAGCTTCACCATCATCGATCGCGACTATCTGGCCGCGGTGCGCCGGAACTACGGTTTCTCCGCCAACCCGTGGGCGGTCGGCTCCCGTTTCATCATTTCCCACAACCTGCTCGCTGACGAAACCTATTCGGACGGTCTCGCCCAACTGCTGCGGCCCTTCCGGCCCCGCGCCATGTTCATCCTCGACGAGGCGCATCACGCCGCCCCGGCCAGCGGTATCGCCTATGCCACCGACAGCCAGTTCACGGTGGCGGTGCGCACGCTCGCGGAACTCTTCGAGCACCGGCTCTTTCTCTCGGCGACCCCGCACAATGGCCATTCCAACAGCTTCTCCTCGCTGCTGGAAATACTCGACCCCCAGCGCTTTACCCGCGGCGTGCCGGTGGAGCCTGCGGACCTTGAGCCGGTCATGGTTCGGCGGCTGAAGAGCGACCTGCTGAAACTCGACGTTTCCAGGTTTCCGGTCCGGGACGTCGTACCGATCGTCCTTTCGGACCTGCCGGCCGACACCCCGGAACTTGTGCTCTCGGACCTGCTGGACAAGTACGCCACCTGGTGCGAGGAAGGGCTGCAAGGCACCGCGCTTCGCAAGGCGCGGTTCGTCATGTCCGGTCTGCAGCAACGGCTGCTGTCGTCGATACCCGCCTTTTACCGCAGCCTTCGCAAGCATCTAGAAACCCTCAAGCGTCATCGCGATCAGGCCGAGCGCGCCCCATCGGAAGGCGCGGCTGCACTGATGGCGGAAGCAACTGACCAGGACTTCAGCGAGGAGGCCGACGAGGGCGACCTCCTCAAGCTCGTCGAGGAGCAGGAAGAGGAGGTCGCCGAGGCCGCGACCGCCAGCATCTTGTCGAGCCTTCAAAGTTTCGACGGTGCCATCACCCGCGTCGAGGCGATGCTGGAGATCGCCAAAGCCAACGAGCGCCGGTCCGACGCCCGCGTGCGCTGGCTGATCGACTGGATCGAGCAGAACCTGTTTGCCGCTCCCGGCCGGTGGAACGATCGTCGTCTCATCATCTTCACGCAGTGGGAAGACACCCGCATCTGGCTGGAAAGGCGTCTCAACGAGGAGTTCAGGGACACCGATCGCGGCGACGAGCGCATCGCGACCTTCACCGGCATCACCCGGCAGGACCGGCGCGAGCAGGTCAAGCTCGCCTTCAATGCCCCTCCAGCGAAGGAGCCGCTACGCATCCTGCTGTGCACGGACGCCGCCCGCGAAGGCATCAACCTGCAGAGGGAGTGCAGCGACCTCATCCACTTCGATCTGCCCTGGAATCCGTCGCGGCTGGAGCAGCGCAACGGACGCATCGACCGTAAGCTGCAGCCGGCGGAAACCGTGACGTGCCGCTACTTCGTCTATGCCCAGCGGCCCGAGGACATGGTCCTGGAGGCTCTGGTTCGCAAGACCGAGACCATCAGCAGCCAGCTTGGCTCGGCCGGCCAGGTGCTGGGCGAGCGGATCCACCAGAAGCTCGCCGCCGGCGGCATCGCCCGCCGCACGGCGACGGCGCTCGCCCGCGACATCGACGCCGAAGACGGCGGCGCCTCGATCGGGCGCGCACGCCGCGACATGACCGACGAACCGGAGAAGCGCCTGGAGCGGCTGTCGCGCGAGGTCGGAACGCTCAACCGCGAGTTGGAGCTGGCGAAGAAGCGCGTCGGCGTCGAGCCGGACGACCTCAAGTCCGTGGTGGCGACGGCGCTCGCCCGCGACGGCGTTCCGCTCGCGCCGGCCGCGGACCTGCACGTCGACGATGCCTTCCGGATCGACCCCGGCTTGCCCGTCTTCGCCCGCGATTCATCCTGGGCTGACCTGTTCGACGAACTGCGCGAGGGCCGCCCGCCGCTGCGGCGCCGCCAGCTTGCCGAATGGCGGGCGAAGCGGCCGGTGCGGGCAATCGCCTTCCACCCGGTGATCCTCCCCGACGGCCGCGACGCCGACGGCGTCGTCCATGTCCATCCCGAGCACCGGCTGGTCCGCCGGCTCATTTCCCGCTTCGTCTCCCACGGCTTCCAGGCAGGCCTCAATCGCGCCGCCGTCATCTACGGCCCCGGCTCGCAACCACGCGTCGTGCTGGTCGGGCGACTGGCGCTGTTCGGGCCCGCTGCCACGCGGCTGCATGAGGAGATATTGCCGGTGACAGCCCTGTGGAGCGAAGCGGCGAGGTCGGGAAAGGGGTTGCAGGCGTTCGGCAGAACCGGCCAGCAAACCACCATGAAGGAATTGGAGGACGCACTGAAGACGGCGGCTGTCCCGCCCCGCGATGTTGTCGATAAGCTACTTGCCGGCGTCGGCAATGATCTCGCGGCCCTGCGGCCTGCCCTTGAGGAGCGCGCCCGCGCGGCGGCCGACGAGGCGAAGAAGGACCTTGCGGACATTGCATCGCGCGAGTCCGAAGCCTTGAAGGTCCTGCTGACCGCGCAGCGCGACCGCATCCGCAAGGCGGCGGCGAGCAAGGACTCCGACCAGCTTGAACTCGACCTCTCCGACCCGAACGAGCGCCGGCAGCGGGCGGCCGACCGGCGCCATTGGGAGAAGCGCCTCCAGGACCTCGAACGCGAACTTGTGGAAGAGCCGAAGCGCGTCGCGGAGTCCTACACCGTCCGCGCCCAGCGGCTGGAGCCGGTCGGCATCGTCTACCTGTGGCCGAGGTCGTAATGAACGTGATGTTCGACACCGCCGCCGATCCGCAGCTTGAATGGCTCTATCATGTCGGGCCGGTTGGTCTCGTCATCGGCCCCAACATCATCCGCGAAGATGACCTCACGCCGCCGCGCCAGTCCGCGGTCGAGACCGAGGCCGTCGACGCACTCCTCAACAAGATCGACGGAAAGATCGACCTTGACGGGCCCGCCTTGACCGATACGTGGGCGTTCTTCGAACGCATTCTCGGCTGGGAGGCGCAGTACGTCGCCGGGGCGCCCGGCGGTCCGGAACTGCCGCCCGACCTCGCCACCAAGGTCCCCGAGCACGACCTGACGCTCTCGCCGGACTGGGCGGTGCGCGATCTTAATGGAGGGAGTGCGTCCATTGCTCCGAACGGCGGCGGGACGCCGCCGCTCCCGTACCAGCTTCTCGTCAAGCTCCACGCCGGCGTCAACGCCGACGCGCGCGGTGCGCTCGTTGGCGGCTGGCAGGCGTCGGCGCACCAGCAGTTCGAGCGCCTGCTGCGCGACACCGGCGTCGCCATCGGAGTGCTGGTCGATCGCAGCCATCTGCGCCTCATCTACGCCCCGAAGGGCGAGACCTCCGGCTGGCTGTCGTTCCCGCTACGCAGCTTCGGCACGGTGGCCGGGCGGGCGATGCTCGCCGGCCTCAAGCTGATGCTGGGCCACGCCCGCCTGTTCACCGCTCCCGAGAAGCTGAGCCTGCCGAAGCTGCTGGCCCGCTCCCGCGAGGCGCAGAACAAGGTGTCGGCCGAACTGGCCGAACAGGTGCTCGGCGCTCTCCACGAACTGCTGCGCGCATTCCATGCCGCCGATCCGCAGCGCATCGCCGCGCTTGCCGCCACCGATCCGCACCATCTCTACGAGGGCCTGCTCACCACCCTGATGCGGCTGGTGTTCCTGCTCTACGCCGAGGACCGCGAGCTGATGCCGACTCAGCGCACCGGCGCGGCGGTCGAGGTCTACGAGCAGGGCTATTCGGTGCGAGGGCTCTATGCCCGCCTCGTCGAGGACCGGGCGCTCCACCCGGACACGATGGACGAACGGGTCGGGGGCTGGGGCCGGCTGCTCGCCCTGTTCCGCCTCGTCCATGGCGGCCACGGCTCATGGATCACCGCCCGCGGCGGCAAGCTGTTCGATCCGGACGCTTTCCCCTTCCTGGAGGGCCGCGACGGCGGCGAGCCGCGGTCGTTCGCAGCGGTGCTTCCGATCCGCGATGGCGCCATTCTGCGCATCCTCGAAGGGCTGATGACGATCGAGGCCAAAGCCGTCACCGGAGAGAAGGTGCGCGAGCGCCTCTCCTACCGCTCGCTCGACGTGGAGCAGATTGGCTCGGTCTACGAGATCGTGATGGGCTTCAAGGTCGAGCTGGCCTCCGGCCCCATGATCGCCGTCAAGGGCGAGAAAGACCTGCCGGTCTTCGTCGACATCGCCGCGCTGGCGAAGAAGACCGGCGCCGACCGGCAGAAGCTCCTCAAAGAAGAGGGCGTGGCGCCGACCGGCCGCAGGCTCGACACCATCAAGCGCGCCGGCAGCGTTCAGGAATTGACCGAGGCGCTGGCGGCGATCTGCGACCCGCGCGGCTCGCCCCGCGGGCACGTGACGCCGGCCGGCAGCCCGGTCCTGCAGCCGACCGATGAGCGCCGCCGCACCGGCAGCCACTACACGCCGCGCAGCCTCACCGAGCCGATCGTGCGCCACGCCCTGGAGCCAGCCTTCGACCGGCTCGGCGCGAACGCGACGCCGGAGCAGATCCTCGATCTCAAGGTGTGCGACCCCGCCATGGGCTCTGGCGCCTTCCTGGTCGAGGCCTGCCGCGCTCTGGCAGCGCGGCTCGTCAAAGCGTGGGAGCGCTGGCCGGACACGAAGCCGACAAACATTCCGGACGACGAGACCGATGATTTGCACGCCCAACGCCTGGTGGCGCAGCGCTGCCTCTATGGCGTCGATAAGAACCCGCTGGCGACCGATCTGGCGAAGCTGTCGCTGTGGCTCGCGACGCTGGCGCGGGATCACGAGTTCACGTTTCTCGATCATGCGCTGAAGTCGGGGGATAGCCTGGTGGGGCTGACCAAGGCGCAGATTGCGGCGGCGAATTGGGATGAGTCGAAGCCGGGATTGCCGCTGTTCCGGCAGTTGGTTTCTGATCGCGTCGCGGAAGTGACGAAGGGGCGTGCCGAAATTCAGGCCGCGCCGGACGACACCGCGCGCGCTATCCAGGAGGCGCGGCACCGCAAACTTGAAGACCGGATCAAGGAAGTCCGCATCATCGGCGATGCTGTGATCGCGGCATTCTTCGGGGAAGACAGGCCACGGGCGCGTGAAACGAAGCGTGCCAAGGTCGAGAGCTGGCTGAGCGGGTCACCGGTGGCGTGGGACAAACTGGCTGGCATGGCGCCGACTCTGAAACAAGGCACGCATCCGCTTGTCCCGTTTCATTGGGAGATTGAGTTTCCGGAGGTCTTTACGCGTGGAACCCGTGGGTTCGACGTCATAGTGGGTAACCCGCCATTCGCGGGCAAGAACACCACCGTCGCTTCACACCGCGATGGATATCTCGACTGGCTAAAGGCGATGCATGAAGGTGCGCATGGCAACGCTGACATCGTCGCGCATTTCTTCCGCAGGGCGTTTGGGCTTCTGCGAGAGAACGGAATGTTCGGCCTGATCGCAACGAATACGATTGGCCAGGGCGATACGCGCACAACTGGGCTCGCCGTGATCCTGGGTGCGAGCGGATCAATTAGCCGCGCAGTCAAGCGCCTGCAATGGCCGGGTGAAGCCGCTGTCGTAGTCTCCGTTGTTCACGTGCTAAACGGGCAGACTCGTTCGCCTATCCTCGATGGACGGCAGGTCTCGCGAATTTCTGCCTACCTAGTAGAGGGCCAGATGGACGGTTCTCCAGCGCACCTCACGGCTAACCTACGTAAAGCATTCATCGGCTCGTACGTGCTGGGCATGGGCTTCACTTTCGACGATTTAGCTGCCGCCAAAGGTGAGGCTGAGAGTCTCGCCGCTATGCGTGTGCTGATCGCAAATGATCTGCATAATCACGAACGCATCTTCCCCTACATAGGCGGCGAAGAGGTAAATGGCTCACCCACGCACGCTCACCACAGATATGTAATCGATTTTGCTGATTTCCCTGTAAGACGCGACGGTTCTTTGCCGTCATGGTTCAACATAAGCGGGCAGGAGCGCGACACTTATTTACGTAGGTTTGTTGTGCCATTTGATTATCCTAATCCCGTCGCTGCAGACTGGCCGAGTTTGTTAGAAATCGTTGAGCGGCGGGTCAAACCAAATCGACTAAAGCAGAGTTCAATAGTCAATCCAGAACGCTGGTGGATGCACGCGAGACCCGCAACCAAGCTGAAACCAGCTATCGCCAGTCTGGAACACGTGCTGGCGCTTTCTCGCATTTCACCTCAGCTTGGAGTCGCAAGATTGCCCTGTGGCATGGTCTTTGCCGAAACTATAGTCGTGTTCGCCTTTGGGGATTTTACAGCGTTCACTGTCCTTCAATCCCGCATCCACGAAATCTGGGCGCGTTTCTTCTCATCGTCAATGAAGGACGACTTGCGGTACGCGCCTTCTGATTGTTTTGAGACGTTTCCTTTCCCCCTGGGCTTTGAAACTGACCGAGCCTTTGACGAGGCAGGCCGTGCCTACCACGACCACCGCGCCGCCCTCATGGTCGCCCGCAACGAGGGCATGACCAAAACCTACAATCGCTTCCACGATCCGGCCGAGACCGACGACGACATCCGGCGCCTGCGCGAGCTGCACGCCGCCATGGACCGCGCCGTGCTCGAAGCCTGTCGCTGGCGCGACCTCGCGGCGCGCGCCGAGCCGCGCTTCCTCGACGAGACCAGCGAGGACGACCACACCTACCAGGGCCGCCTGTTCTGGCCCTCCAACTTCCGCGACGAAGTCCTCGCCCGCCTCCTCGCCCTCACGCGCTCGGCCAGGCCATCAGGAAGAACTGGACCAGTCTACAGGGCGCGACCGATCCCGGGTATGTGGGAGTCCTCAAGAACGTCCCGGAAATCGGCGCCTCGCTCAGCGGATACAGCAACGAGGACATCTTCGCCCGGATCCTGCAGTTGCGGGAAACCGTCAGCCAAGAGGCGGTTCAGGACCCGAAGATCGCCGAGTTCGACCTGCTCGGCAGCGGCACACAGTTCATTGGGATCGATGGCATCGACGAGCCGCTCTTCGCTGAAACGCTGAATATTCCGGATATCTCAAAGTGCAAGACTAATGACCAGGAGGAGATGCTACATTCCGTGGTGGCCGTTCATCGGCTGCGTGCAGTTACATGTCTTTACGGCTTCACCCGCCTCGAACCGGCGGCGACGTATACCGAGGAGATGCTCGAAGATGTCCGTCTCACAGTTGACGGCGCCCCGCTGTCGGAAGCTGCGGACTGGCTGCCGGCAATGGAGCAGCTCGGAGAGGGTATCTTCCTGAAGATAAGGCCTGAGGCCGTCCGGGCTTGGCTCAAACGCCAAGCGGTCCAGCGTCGCGGCGACGCGCTACGCCAAGGGACTCAAAACTACGCCAGCCGACACAAGATCGAGATGAAGTTTCCTGGTTTGCCCTATATTCTTCTGCATTCTCTCTCCCACGCGCTGATGGAAGAAATTGCCCTCGATTGCGGCTATCCGCTGAGCTCGCTCAAAGAGAGGGTCTACGCTATCATTGGAAATGGCACAGATCGGCCCGACCGGTTTGGGATCCTCATCTACACGGCGAGTTCGGGCGCACAAGGAACACTGGGCGGACTGACCGCGGCGGCTGCGCGCATCCCGGTGCTGGTAACTAGCGCTCTCGACCACCTAAGCCTATGTTCGAATGATCCGGTGTGCGCGGATCATGATCCATCCATTGCAGGCGATGAACGATCCCTTCTCGGCGCCGCGTGCCACGCGTGCCTGCTGGTCCCGGAAACGAGTTGCGAAGCGAGAAACAGCCTGCTTGACCGAGCGCTGCTGGCCCCAACGGTCGCGGGAACGCAAGCTGGATTGACAGCAGATTGATTATGGCAGTCAAAGCGCCAGATTTCGATCGCTGATGTCTGGGCCGCCGCTCAACTCCATCCTTCCAGGGCGCCCGGTGTCCAGCCGGTATGGCCGCCGCCGAACGTTGCGCGAGTCCCACAGGCCCGAACGCCCCAACATCGGCTGCGGCCCATGGACGATTGCCCGGCTACTGCCGATAATGGCTATTCTCGGCAGCAAAGATTTCTGTCAGGACTGCTTGCTTCTGCGGCTCGCGTACACACTCCAGTTGTAGGGAAGCAGCTTGAAAATCCTTTACGCCGCCCATGTCGCCTCACAGTGGCACGCCAAACAGCGCCGCAAGGGCGCCGACCGCGAGCCATACGTCAACCACCTGCTGGAGGTCGCTCACCTGGTGGCGGCCGCCGGCGCCGATGAGGATGTGATCTGCGCCGCTCTCCTCCATGACGCCATCGAGGATCAGCGCATAACCGCGACGCGGATCAGCCACGAGTTCGGAGCGAATGTCGCGGCCCTCGTTTGCGAGCTCACCGATGACAAGTCGCTACCGAAGGCCGAGCGCAAAGCCATCGAGATTGCCGTGGCGCCGAGCCTGAGCACCGGCGCCAAGCTCATCAGGCTCGCCGACAAGATCAGCAATGTGCGGTCACTTGGGTTGAGCCCGCCTGCCGACTGGCCCACGCACCGCCGGCTCGAATACATCGAATTCTGCAGCAAGGTGGTTGCAGGCCTGCGCGGCACCAATGCGATGCTGGAAGGCCTGTTCGACCAAGCCGCCGCGGCAGCCCAGGAGGCCAATCGATGAAGGGAATGACAGAACGGGAATCCCTGAGAGTGGCGATCAAGCTCGGCCAGGCAATGGCCGAGAGCGAAGCCCGCCGCATGGTGGCGCTGAAAGTCCAAGCCGCGTTGTCGAGCGCGCCCGAGCCCCCGTCGCCGCGTGAGATGGAAGAGATCTTGGACCGTCTGCTTGACGCGATCAAGCAGGCGCCGAAGCACGCGTCAAAGCCATCCCTCCGGCCGTATATTGAGTCGCCCTCGATCGCACCGAAAACACCAGGGTGAGCTTTGCCTCCGATAACACGCATTCTGAGCATCAACGCCGCCCCCGCGCTTTCGGGCGCGAGGGTGTTTTGGTGTTAGTCGCCGGCTTTGACCCGGACGACGCCGACCGCGCCAACCCGATCTCGATTAGCCGGCGAATTGCATCCGTCACCGCGGGAATCGGGGTTTGCTGTCGGCGCCAATCGTCAACGGCATCGAGCATATCCTGATCGAACCGAATCAGCTTCTTGACGGGATAGAGCTCCGGTCGCCCTCGTGGCATGTGAATATTGCCCAGAATTGCAGATATACGTTATTGACAACTAGATATTTCGTATATATTAAATAAGCAGGCCGGACAAGTGCTCGCAACACCCGCCCGGCCCTAACCACCGAAACCTGTCTACGAGGTTCCAATGGCTGACGTAATCAGTACCATGACTCGCGGGCTGGCGCCCAAGCCGGCCCCGACGGTGCATAGAGCACCATCCCGCAGAGACTGCCGCGCCGCCAAGGCGCTGCGTCGGCAGGCCGGCACCGCCCTCGGGGTCGGCGCCGTGGCCGTCACCCTGACGGCCTTGAGCTTGTCTCACCTCGCCCACGGCATCGAGATCGTGACCGGCTGCCAACCCTGGGAAGGGTGGGCAATGGCGGTCGGTATCGACCTGGGGTTTGTCGCGCTCGAATTAAGCCAGCTCGCGGTCGCCGACAAGCTGCGCCGGCAGGTGAGCCGCTTCGCCCGCCCGGCGATCCTCGGCACGCTGGCGGGCTCGGCGGGCATGAACGCGTTCGCCTTCGGCGCTCAGGCCGTCAACCAGTACATGATGGCCGCGGGCATCGTCCTCGGTGTTGCCATCCCGGCGCTCATCTACGCGTTGACGCGCGTCGGCGCCGCCCTCGCCACTGATTGCCATGCGAGGGCCTGACCATGAAGCTGACCAACACAGAGGCCCAAGGCCTCGCCGAGCGGCTATTTGCACGCTCGAGGTTGAAGCGCTCGACAGCCTCCGCGGAGGAGAAGCGCGACCTGGAATTCGCGGCGCGTGTCCTGTGGCTCCTGCTTGAGGACCTTGACCCGGACCACGTCATCGAACTGAGCGAGGAGCGATGACATGACGGAGCGCATCCACAAGCTCGCTCGCCTCGTCATCCGGTTTCACCGCGGCGGCCACGAGATTGAGCGCGAGGAAGCCGCGACCGGCGAGCGCGCCCTCAAACTCGGCCTCGTCATGCTTGCCCGGCTCGATGACCTGCAAGCTGGCGACCGGCTCACCGTCGATGCCGACGGCGCTGGGCTCGACAGCGCCCCGCTGCCACCGACACGGCGGCGATGAACTTGGCCGGCGCTTCGGCGCCGGAACTTCCCATAAGTCCCAATTCCAGCACGCAATTCGAGGCTCCAATGCTCACCATCGAGCGCGTCGAGACTTTGCCCACCCTTCCGGCCGCCGATATCGAGCGCGCCGCGGCATTCACCAAGCAGGACAAGGCGCCAGCCACCCGCCAAGCCTACCGGTCCGACTTCTCGATCTTTCGGGTCTGGTGTATGGCCCGCAGCGTCAGCGCTCTCCCCGCCAGCCCCGAGACCGTCGCCGGTTTCCTCGCGGCCGAAGCCGAGAACGGCATGGCGGCGTCGACCATAACCCGACGCTGCGCTGCCATCAGACACGCTCACAAGCTCGCCGAGTTCGAGCCGCCGACGAATTCCGAAATCGTCAAGGCCACCGTGCGCGGCATCAGGCGATCGATCGGCGCGGCACCGAAGCGCAAGGCGCCTGCAGTCGCCGAAATCACGCGCGACATGGCGCGGACGGTCCCGCCCGGGCTGAAGGGCCTCCGCGACCGCGCTCTACTCTTGCTCGGCTTTGGAGGCGCCTTCCGGCGTTCCGAGCTGGTAGCGCTCGACGTCGCCTATATCGAATTCACCGACGACGGCCTGCGGGTGATGATCAGGCGCTCGAAAACCGACCAACAGGGCCAAGGCGCGACGATCGCCATCATCCGTGGTGGCGCGTGCTGCCCGGTGAAGGCCGTCAAGGCGTGGCTTGACGCCGCCGGGATCTCTGAGGGGCCGATCTTCCGGCCGGTTTGCAAGGGCGGCAAGGTACGCGATCGGCGCATCACCGCGAAGTCCGTGTGCGACATCACCAAGGCTTACGCCAGCAAACTGGGCCTCGACGCCGCGTCGTTTGGGGCTCACAGCTTGCGCCGTGGCTTCCTAACAAGCGCCGCCCGCCGCGGCGCCAGTGTGTTCAAGATGCGGGACGTGTCGCGCCACAAAAAGCATGGACATGTTGCAGAGTTACGTGCACGACACCGACATGTTTCGTGACCACGCCGGTGCGGGGCTGCTATGATCCGCGCGGATTGCCGTACTCCGTTGTCGCATGAGAGGTAGGGCGTTTGATAAACTGCGACTCCAGAACCTAACCGCCTTCGGCTTCTGACGCGCTTCACAAACGCCTGGTTCGCGCACAAGACCATCCTCACGTCAGGCGGGCTAGCCATCAGCCACCGGATTTGCCCATTTCTTGAATTCCGCGAACCATGTGCTTCCAGCCTCCTCCGAGAGGTTGGCGAGATTCTCCTTCTCCGCCTCTTTCAACTCCCGCTCGCCCGCCCGAGTGCCCGGCTTGATCAGCCCCTGGGCGTCGCAGATCAGGCCTTTGTTGCACTCCTTGTGCACGTAGGCCTGGGGATCCTGATCGTATAGGTGGCGCGCTGCAGTTACCAGGCAGCGCACCGTACTGGCAGACTCGGCGGGGCGGCCCCTCCCGCGCTCGTCTGCTCCCTTGCACGCGTAGTTGTCATCGTCCGCCTGGAAGCGAAGGTGCGGCAGGTCCAGCAGCGGACCGGCGCCACCCAATCCGGAAAAGGATGCATCGAGCACAGCGTCGGCCACCGCCACCGCATCCTGGGCGTAGCCGGCGGGCATCCCGTCGCGGCCGTATTGCCGGCCCCATTCGGTCTTGAGGGTCTCCGCAGCCTTGTCGAACCCCATGCGCTCCAGCACCCGCAGGCACAGTCGGATACGAAGGTCGGCGGTGGGGTATTTGTCCTTCGCGGCGGACACTTCGTTGTTCAGCTTGTTCGGATCATCGGCGACAAAATCCATTAGCGAGCTCACGAAGGCGGGGCCGAGGGTGAGCGTTCCCCACAGATCGGCGAACGATTCATCCGCCCATGCCTCCCAGTCGCGCCGACGCGCGGAGCCGGCGAGACTGCGCCCGAGCGCCTTCAGGACCTCGTCTTGCAACCCGAAATTCTGCTCGACCGCGTGTCCGGTCTCATGCGCCACTACCGGCAGGTCGGGAAGGTGCGCGGTCTGGTGCCAGGGCACACCGATCACCGCGATGGGCAGATGCTCGAGCACCACATCGTAGGTCTCCGGAGCGAGTGGCTGGCCGGGAACGTCTTCGGCCCGGAACGCGCGGTCGCGACTGAGCGCGAACGGCGAGAGGCCGCCGTTGAGGAATACGAGCGGCGGCTCGCGCCGCGCCGACCGCGCAGCCGCGAGTGCCGGCTCGTAACAGCTCCAGGCCAGCTCGTCGGCAAGCTGAAGAAAAGGTCTGAGTCGGCAGTCGAAGCGCTGAACCAGCTTACTGCGGAAGAACTCCCAGATCCTCCGGATGCCGAGAATCAACGCTTCGGTCGCACCCGCGTCGGCTAGGATCGTATCGTGCTGACGCGCGTCATTGAAAATCTTTTCAGTGCTTCGGCGTAGCCCCTTGAGGTGCCCCGTCAACGCGAGCACCTGGGTGTGATGCTTCTCGAACGCATGGTTCGCGGCGCTCAGGTGCACCCACTGATTGAACTCGTCGTCGAGCGTCTTGAGCTTCTGCTCCAGCCCGATCTCCTTCCGCCAGGAGAGCGACGTCATGGCAAGATCTCGTCGGGACCGGTGGCAAACAGCGCGACGCCCTCGCTGCTGAACCGATCGGGGTCCATCTCGCGCCGGTACAGGTCCGCCAGTTCGCGGAGGAGCGGGAATCCGCCGAGCCGATGAGCGAGACGCTCCGTCACATACTGCAGGTCCCTGGGCTGCAGCAGCCCTGCGGCAAGAACCGCGCGCACCCGTCCGGTCGCAACCACATCGGCCGCAAACCTATTGCGCATCAGCAGCTGTCGCGCCGTTTCTACATCCTCCATCGGCCGCGGAGGATCAAGGATGATAACTGGTTTGGAACCATCTTTGAACTGCTCGATCAGGTATTCAACACTGGGCACGGCCGTCTTGATTGGCAGATCGAGCTGCAGGCCCCGGCTGCGTTCCACCACCGCGGCCTGGATGTGCACCACGTCGGGATCGTGCTCCTCCATAGCCGGTTTGACGTCCGCCGCTTCGAGCCCCTTCGGCTCGATCGCCCGCACGCCGTGCGTGGCGTAGATCGCCGTCAGCGGACGTCGCGATTGCAGCTCGAAGCCGCGCCCCGTGCTCTCCTGGCTCGATAGCGGTGGCCTGAGGATGATCACTTGCAAGGGGCGGAAGAATGCAAGGAACTGTCGGACGCGCGCGTGCAGCTTGGCGCCGATGATGCGGGTGATCGTCGACCGAGGTTCCGGCAGGCGCGCGCTCGACCGGAAGCAGATTTCACGGTCGCCCAGGGCCCATTCCCACGGCATCATGGCGGCGGCCGCCCCGTCGACGTCGAGCTCCACCCCGACCCTGTCCGTCAGCTCCCACTCGGCGAGCGCCCGCTTCAGCTCCGAGATGAGTTCTCCCTGAGGACCGGCCAGCCGTTTCGCCAGATCATAGGGCACCAGCTCGCGACGGGAGACGAGCGGCAATTCGACCCAAACCTCCCGCAACGCAATGGTGGCACGCGGCTGCTTGCTCCATGGCGTGTCGGGTTGTCGGTGGGCGCCATAGAGCGGCCCGACGATCTGCGCGACGTTCTGGTCCTGGCCGAGCTGCCGGAGGACCTCAGCAGCGTGGTGGCGTGCCTGCCGCTTGGCACGCTCCTTCTGGTCGGGCAAGCGCGATGTGTTGAAGCTGTGCATCGCCTCGATTTGAGTTCCGCGCAGCTCGTCCGGAATCGAAGCGAGCATGCCGGACACCTCGATGGCTGCGTCCGGCTTCGACCGGTCCAGTGCCAACCGCATGTATTTGACGGCCGTGGCGAAACCGAACCCGTTGGTTCCCGATCGCGCCAGGCACTGCCGTACCGTGTGGACGGGCGGCAGGTCCGCCTGGAGGCGCTCCACCGCATCGAGAAGCCGGGGGAGGACGGAGAGCCGATCGTGCGTCAGCGCCGCTTGCAGGCATTCCCGGCCCTGTTTTCTAGCGACGAACCCCAGCAGGTCGAGCGAGCCGAAAATGTTTGGGAAGAAATCGGGATCGCTTGCTTCTGGTGGCGGGACGATCGCCATAACATCCGGGGCGGGTGCAGGAGGCTTCCGATCCGTTGGCAGGGCAGCGAAGATCTTCAGCAGCGGGTAGCGCACGTCTTGCGGCTGGATGCTTTCCAGCTGGGCCAGGTACGGGTCAACGTGTTTCTCAGGCTCCTTCTCGCGCGCGATGGCCGCGAACTGATCGTCGAGAAACAGCAGATTCATGTCGCCGGTCAGCGACGACAGGTGTGCGGCTTCCACTGCCACCAACCGACCCAGCCAGGAGAACGATTTCGCCCGGGCATTGAAGCTCTTGAGAAGATCGCGGGCGAGACGCCAGTCGCCGATTTGGTCCTTCACTACGCGCAGCCGCTTCAGCCGTGCCTGGTTGGCGTCGGTTTCGTAGCGGCCGTCAGCATAGTGCTGGCAGGCACGCTCGAACAAAGCTGCAGCCGTGCGCGGATTATATTGGGCGGCCGCCAGCTCCCCGTGCAGTTCGAGGAGCTGCGCCTCTTGCAGCGGCGCGCCGGGGGCCGCTCTCGCACTCCTCACGATGGGCTCAGCGCGATCCGGCCGACCATGGGCGATCTCGCAGAGAGCCCTGATCCGGCTGCGCCGGAACGCCTCGCGCGGCCGCGCGGCCGGATCGCGCAGGTTCTCCAGCTCACCGACGCTGATGGCGGCCAGCGCCGCCTCGTAGCGGCCGCCCTCCATCATCAGTTCGGCGATGTCGGTGCTGAGGACCAACAGATCGCCCATGTCCTGCGTGGCGCGGTGCGCCTCCGTATACGCCCGCATGGCGCCAAACCAGTCGCCGAACTCACGGAGCGTCCGGCCGAATTCGGTCCAGACCGCCGCCCTCAAAGGGCGGTTCTCCTGATCATTCAACGCTTGGCAGGCACGTTCGTAGTGGTCACTCGCCGTGATGTTCTGGGTAGCCGCGAAGGCCCGCGCGAGCAGAATGTGCAGCGTAAAACACTCGGCAGGGGATTCCGGCTCATCCGAAGTCAGTTTTAGTCCCAGCGCGACGGCCTCCTCATAATCACGGCTCGCCACCGCGAGTGCGATGCGGACGAGCCGTTCGCCCGCCGAATCGCTGTCGTCGCTCGCAATCTTCGTTGCGAGCCTGAGTAGCTCGTGGATCTGATTCGGGCTGTCTGGAGGCGGAACCGTTCCGAAGCCGACACCGGCGCGCACCTTGGCCATTTCTCGGAGAGCGTACGCGGCGACGCGTGGTTCCACTGGCGGCGCGGCATCGGTGGTTTCGGCGAGAGCCTCGAAGTCGAGCAGGTCGATGACGGCCCCGAGTAGTGCGCTGCGGCGGTCGATCCGTTGAGCCCATGCGGCGTTCAAGGCCGCGTGCCAGCGCGACTGGGCCTCGGCCTCGTCGGCCGCGAAGCAGTGATAGAGCGCCTCCGCCGTCGCCCGCACCCACGCGTCGGGGTTCTTGGTCTCCTCCGCCCGCCTGGCCTGGTCCGAGAACCATGCGTTGGCCGACAGGTGAAGCTCGCCGAACACCGGCTCCTCGCGCAGGAGCGCGCGCATCGGCCGGACGACCTCGGGCTGGAACCGCAGGTGCTCCTGGTCGGCGCGCAGCCAGCCGCAATTGTCGGCGTATTGCTGAAGATCCTGCCACACGGTCGCGACATCGAGCTCGCTGGCACGGGGAAAGGAGTCTGCATATTGCAGGAGCTGGTCGCGGTGACCTTCCTCCTCCGCCGAAGCGAGCTCGCGTTCCAGATGTGGCCGCATCACTGCTTCGAGAAACTCGCGGGTGAGGCTGCGCGGCACCACGCCGTACCGGATCACCCATCGGACGGCGCGCTGCGAGTCCGGGATGCGGTCGATGATGCGTTTGATCAGGTAGGCGAATTCGGGCTTGAGCGCGTCGACCTCGGCAACCGTCTTCACGCTCCCGCTCTGTACCAGCTGCGCGATTAGCGACAGAATGAACGGATTGCCCTCGGACTTACGAATGGTGGCCTCGACCACGTCCGATGGCTTCAGACCAATGATGTCGCAGAGAAGACGCTTGGCATCGGCGTCCGTGAGCGGCTCAAGCGCAATCGGCTCCGGATCGCTCGCGTACAGAAAGCCCCGTTCTCTCAGGTCATAGCGTCCGGAGAGCAGGACCTTCAGATGGCTGCTCCGGTCGCGGACGGATCGCAGGGAGCTCAGCGTCGCCCGCAATGCATCGGGGAAATGCAGAACACCTTCCTCCAGCGTGTCGAGAATGCACATGACCGGTCCCGTGAGCTTGGCAGCAAAGCTCTCCGCCAGCGCCTCGTTCAGGTTTGGATCGCCCTGGAACTCGCTTTCCAGCTCGTTCGGGTTGACGGTCCTGGGTAGCCGTGCGGGCGGCAGCAGAAGAGCCGCGAACGGAGCATAGCTCCCGAGATATTCCTCGAAGGGCGCGTACTTCATCTGCCGGTTGAGCTGTTCGGCGAAACGAATGAAGATCAATCCGGGGAATTGGGCGAGCTTGCTGATGTTGATGTCGTCGAAGTCGAGCTTCGCCACCGGGACGCATCTCGGGCGCGGGATCGCCTCGCGGGCGACCAGCCAGCGCACGAACATGGTCTTGCCGATACCGCCGCGGCCATAGATCGTGAGCAGCCATCGGTCTGGCCCGTCGAGAAACGCCCAAGTCGGCGCCGTAAGCTCCTCGCGGTCAAGAAAATTCGCGGATTTGGAATAGTCCTCGACGAAGTGTCCGCGCGCCGCGACGTAGCGTCCTAGCGTGTCGCAGCGCTCCCTGAGGGCAGGACTGAGGAGCCGCAGCGGAACAGAACGCCCGCCCGCCTCGAAGTTGTCGAGCTCGCGCAGGAGTTCTACCAGCGCGTGGCAGCGGGCAAGGTCGAAGGCCCGGTCGGCCGCGCCGAATAGCCGGTCGAACAGCCCCAGCGCCTCCTCGGGCTTGACCGGGATAAGGAACCGCAGCCGCTCGATATCGTCGGTGGTCTGCGGTAACCTGCCGAGGACCTCTTCCGAGAAGCTACGGATCGCCTCCGGACCTTGTCTCTTGAGCCAGGTCTCCAGCTGCTCGGCCGCAATCGCGTCCTTCATCCGGTAGGTCTCGTCCGGCAGCGGCCGGGCGCGTTCGATCCCTGGCATCGCGATGCACGCCCGGAAATCCGCCGAAGGAAATTCCGGCACGATCAGCTCGCGGAAGCGGACCTGGTCGAAGCTGCCGACAAAGGCCGCGCGCCATAGGGCGGTCTGCCACCATGGCGGCGCGCTAGAAACACGGGCAGCAAGGTCGTCGAGTGAATAGCCGCTTTCGAGCTGCTTGTTGACTTCGGCAATCCGCGCCTGCGTGCTGGTAGATGCTGCCATGACTATCGCCACAAATCCGAGAGGTCGATGTCGAAAAGGCCGGCCAACTGTCTGGTCTTCGTTTCGAACTTTGCCACCGAAAACGGTGGCGCCCCCCGCGTCATCGCGAGATGGATGGTCGTTTCCAGGTCCCCGTTGACCAGCAGCTTTCTCAGCTCGTCGTCGCGGAAGTAGATGTACTCCTTCCACAAGGACGCAAACTCCTCGGATGTTAGATCGCGTAGTTCCACGAGCTTGTGGGCCCTGAAGTCACTGCGCTGAGCGAGCTGCTTTTCAACGTCGTAGCGTTGGTAGGCATCGTCATCGAGCACCACAACGACATTCACGTTTTTCAGATCGCGACCCACGTGCAGGAACAAATGTTCCCATAGATACCAGAAAACTGCGTCCGAGACGTTCTTGATGCGGAAATTGTCGACCACGATGGTGAGCGGCCGCTCTGCGCTGATGGCCGCCAGCGCCTGGCGGAAATCCGTATAGATGTCCAGGTCCTTCGCCCGGTTAGCGGCCTGGAATTTGTTCACCCACGTCTCCTGCGGCTCGAGCGGTATGGGATCGAACAGCGGAGACTGCGGCGGTCCTTGAGACGGACCGCCGCAGATCCGTTGAAGAACGGGCACGAAATCGACGGGCGGATCGAGACCTACATCGACGTAGCGGACGATGTGCCCGAGCCGGGTGGCGAGATCGAGCAGCGCGCCCGCCAGGACCGTCTTTCCGTAGGAGGAAGGACCGCGCAGGAGGATGAAGGGCTCCCGAAGTTGCTTTTCCTGGTAGGGCCAGAGGCTGCAATAGATGCGCCGCCGCGGCTTCACCTGATTCACGAACACGCGCAGCTTCGGCAGTATTTCGCACAGCTTTACCCGGTTGCGGTAGTCGTACGTGAGCGGGTGGAAGCAGGGCAGCGCCGCCCGTGGCGGGCACCGCAGCATCAGGGCCGGATAGCATGCCTGCTTCTGGTCGAACTTCGCTTCGAGGGCAGCCCGCGCCAGCGATAGCGCTTCATGGATCGCGCACCCGGCTGCAAGCTTCTCGTAAAACACGCCGGCCAGCGCGCCGGCGGCGACACCTTTGATGTCGCCCTGCATGGCGATACCCGCTTGCGCGCCCCGTGCCAGGAATTTCGAGCAGAGCGGCGCCAGCACGCCCAGAGTAACGCTCCTGCCGGCTCGGGCGGAGCGGCAGGCATTTAGGAAGACGAGACATGGCTTCCACTCCTCTAGGGCGATGCCGCCGACATCCCCGAGGCTCATAGAGGTCCAATCCCATACCCCGAAATCCAGGGCGTCGGTGTTGCCGTGGCCGATGAAATGAAACACGTGAGGACGGAAGTTCTTGATCTCCTGATACAGCTCGTCTTTGCTCGCCGGCTTGATCTGGAGGATGTCCACCGCCCGTTCGTTCGGCTGCACCCGGCGGCGGATCTCCGTCGCCTCCTCGGCGGCCCCGATTTCGGCCGCGTCGCCCATGGCGATCATCAGCCGAAGGGGTCCTGTGCCGCCCAGTTGCGGCGTGTCCCAGCTCATGGTGTTGACCCGGCAGATGTCGTGGGTGGCGCGAACGGGCGTGGCCACGGCGCCGCCAGCGTCCTCGGACCAGACTAGGATCTCCCACGGCAGCGCGCGAAGCTCCTCCGAACCGAGATCGAAATAGATGGCGGTGCGCCTCCCGGAAACAACCTCCTGCAGCTTCTGCCCGAGCGATCCGTGCAAGGCACCGTAAAGCTGGAGCCCTTTCTCCGCGACCGTCGACGCCGGTTTGTTGCCGGGCAACAGGTCCTTCAAATCCAATAGCTCAGCGGACGGCTTGAATGGCCCTTCCGCCAAGGCCCGCTGACCCGGCCCGCCCTCGTCGACCTCGAACAACCGGGCCATGTATCCGCCGGCTGCGGGGTTGGACTCAATGCGGATGAGCACTTCACGGTTCATCGGATTGTCTCGTAACGCTCCACGTTGCCATATTCGTCGTAGTAGCGCATGTCGATGTGGTCGTCCTTGAAGTCCATCTCGGCGAAGCCGAACAGGGCGAATTTTTCCACACCGCTGCGGAAGCTGCGCGTGCTCACATATTCCACCATGGGGGAACTGGAGCCGCCCTCGGCCCAGACCGGGACTCCGCTATGGCCGATCAGGCGACCGTAGGGCAGGTCGGGCCGTTGGGCGTAGAGGGCGAAGCGATGCTCGTGGCCCCAAAACCAGGCGGTGATCTTGTTCCGCTGCATCAGCGCCAGCAGCGCAGGACAATGCTTATCGAACGCGCTGATCGGCTGATGATGGGTCATCAGGATGAGCTTCTTGTCAGGGTGCGCGGCCTGCTGCCGCCTGACCCAATCCGCCTGGTCGCCGGCCAGATCCTCGTCAGTCCACGCCGTATCCAGCCCGAGGATCAGCCAGCGGTTGGTCAGCAGCGAGAAATAGCTGCTCTGCTGCTGGTCTTTGAAGCGCCTGTCGGCGAGCAGATGATCAAAAAAACCAAACCCTCCCGAGTACATGTCGTGATTGCCATTGAGGCACCACGAGCCGTATTTCTGTTCCTCACCTGGCCGCACCGGCCAGTGCACGAGGAAATGATCGTCGTATTCCTCCGGCCAGCCCGAATAGTAAACGTCGCCCAGGTGGATGACGTGTTGTTCGCGCGTCGTTTCGCCCTGCAGCATCACCTGTACCCGGTCAGCAATCTTTTTCGCCCGCGTGATGCCACTGCCCCAGTCGCCGATCAGGAACACGCGCGCGTCGTCAGGGATCTGGCGCGGCTCCGCCGGCTGGGTCGGGAAGTTGCGCCGGCCGCTGAGTCGGCGGAACGCCATGGCGCTCCAGCATGCGATCCAGCCGGCGTCCGTCTGGCTCATCTTGTCGAACAGGCGCTTGGTGGGCTGGGCCACCACCGATTCCACCAGCCTGACGTCGCTGATCGGGCTGGTGACCGGCGTCGCGCCCGCGGTCTCGTTCTTCTGGATCAGATTGTTGGTGATGAAATAACGCTGCAGGACGGACTGCGCCTGGCTAATCCGCGGGTCGCGGGGGAAAAACGCCGCATTCCCGTCTGCTTCGCTGGAGAGCGCCCCTTCGGCCTCTTGGAGGCGGTTCAGGGCGCTCGTCACCTCGCTGGGGTCGACCTTGAACTTACGCAGGATCTCCAGGGTTCCCTGATCGTTGTTTCGCGCATCCTGCAGGAACTGGTCGATCCGGCGGTTGAGGTCCGGAATGCTGTGCATCAGATAATGATGCTGCATTATTTCCAGAATCATGACCCGTCCCCTCTGGTGGCATTGCTGGCAGCGGAACTGGGGCAGGCGGCTTGCTAGGTGCCTGCACCACACGACAGATGTGCACAACATTCGGTTGTATTCATTAGGAAGAACAGTTCGGCATCTGCCCCCGAGTTTCAGATGCGGTCATGCCCCACTGGCCGCGACAGAATGCGATGCGGACCGAGAGGATACCCCGAAGATCGCCTGACGGGCCGGTGCCAGCTCTGCACGACGTTAGCAGCCCGCCGGCGATCCGAATGTGAGGCACTTCACACTTACCGGTTTTTATTACCGGCCCGGCGTCGAACCTCGCTATCGCACTTCAATGATTGCAGCGTCTGCTCGTACCGTGTCGGGCAGCCGCGCCGGTTCGAACGGACGCATGGCCCGCCACCTGCGCTGCGTTTCCGCGGAACGCTCACCACATCGAGCCATTGGTTGCGATAACCGGCGTTTCGGGAAGCAAAGCGCGGCATCGGTGTGACGCTCATATGCAGTAGGATTAGCCCGCACCGCCCGCCCGTTCCGACAAGCGCGGTCCCATCCCCGCCGATCGCCGCGCCCCCTGGCGCGCCGGGCTTAGCGCCCACTAAGAGCGCACCATCATGGGTGGCCTGCCACGCGAGTGTTTGGGCTTCTGAGCCATCGAAAACGCCCTTTTCATGGTGTCGCAAAATTCCCTCGGGGTGGGAACAGGCGGCTTGGCGGAATGGATTGCTTCGAACTGATGGCCCTTCTATTTCGAGCCTCCCAAGAGCGACTCTGACGAGACAACGGATTATCTCCACCGCCATGGGGGGACTTGTGGGGCTTACTCATGGGCCGATCAGCCGCACTCCAGTCGGCAGCCGTGCTGCCTCTCCACCGGCAGCGGACCTCTGTTCCTATTCTTAAATCTTAGATTCCTCGTGGGGTTCACAGGTTTGGGCGTTTTGAACCCTATCGCCGGACCGCGCTTGATCCACGCCAGCCACTCGCGCGACACGATCCGCACGATGTTGGTTTTGCTCTTTCGACCTTTGACCGGGCGGTGCTCAACGGTGATGTGCGCACGCCGTTGCGCCTCCCGCATGGCATTCTGAACTGTGGTGCGGCACACGCCGGCTTCGGCGGCGATCTGGTCAATCGGGAGATCGCAAACGCCGTGGTGTTTCACTTCGCGGGCGATGATCGTGAGCGCGGAGGCCTCGCCTTCGGTGTACGAGCATCGCACGTCGGGCGGCATGTGCCCACCTCTTGCCAGCATGCGGCGCCGACGACGTGACGCTTCGCGGTCAGGCGAACGCGGCCGACGGCGCGGCAGGAACTTGCTGATCGTTGAGCCGATTGGACGGAGAACGCTAAGGACGCCCACCGACCGCATAGTCGAATTGCGTTGCGCCTCAAACAGCGCCACACGGCGCGCGACTTCGGTTTCGCCAATCCTGCCGGCAACCTGATCCTGGTAGGTTGCGATGATCGCGGCGTCGATCTGGAGGGTTTCGGGGGTGGCGAACGACGCGATCATGTCGAGCCCCACGCCGGAGCATTGACGACAAACAGCGTCAGACTTAACTCTGCAGCGTCATCAACGAATCGATGATGTCTTCTCGAAAGCCCGCGCGCTCGCCAGTTCGCCGGCTTTTGCCTATATGGCGGACCCGCGCGTGCGCGGTCACGATTTAGCTCCGAATGAAGCTGTCCGGGAAGCTGTCCGAGTCGGGATTGGGATGCTCGGAAACGTGGTCGGAGTGGCAGGATTTGAACCTGCGACCCCCTCGTCCCGAACGAGGTGCTCTACCATGAATCTGCTGCGCCGGTTTTGTGCTGACGGGCGTCCGGGCGCAATGTGCGCATGACCCA
>Ga0066903_100000300_pt1 | contig 29254 bp, 12 predicted proteins | sample PanSoiMetaGPlot1_FD_67491 | JGI IMG/M metagenome (GOLD analysis project Ga0066903, IMG submission 67491) | Tropical forest soil microbial communities from Panama analyzed to predict greenhouse gas emissions - Panama Soil - Plot 1 (version 2) | ecosystem: Environmental > Terrestrial > Soil >... | reverse complement strand
CGCCGTCATGTCGGCGGAATTGCTTGTACCGGCGCGACCGGTCGTCACATCGCAACTCCTGCGCGAATCGCCACTGGCCATTCCACGCTGGCCGACGCGGCTACCGGTTCCCGTCTGGGAGGGCCTGGTGCATGTGTGCTGGCGCTTTCGCATCCTGTGCGGGACCGATCAATCACCCGCGGAACGTAACCGCGCCGCGGCCGCAGCCGACTGGCTGACGGCGCTCGTGGCTCACGACGGATCGACGGCGCTGGCGGTAACGCACGGCGTGTTTCGGCGGCTTCTCGCGAAGCAGCTGCTCGCTCGTGGATGGGCGAGCCCCGAGCGTCGGGCTGGCTACGCCCCCTGGAGTGCGTGGACTTTCCATATCACCCGTACCCGCCTCCTTCATTTCCACGGATCGAACGTCGGCGCGACCTCCTGCCGGATCACGACAACGGCGTCGAAGTAATCCGACCACGTGTCGGACGTGAACGTGCCGAGCAGCCGTGAGGGGACGCGGCCGATGGCTCGCAGCTTCGCGGCATCCAGCAGTGCCCAGGCTGATGCTTTCGTCGCTGTCGCTTCCAACGAGTCCGGCGGCGCGTCAGGGATTGGACTCGCGGGTAGCCCCGCCATGGACGTGTACCCGGCGTACGCGGTAAAGCCAACGGCGCCGACGCGATCGCCCCATCGCTCGACGAGGCGCGCACCCAGCGGTACGTCTGGAAGAGAGCCGCGCTGACGCGCCGCATGTACGGTCGCCGTCCAGACGACCACGCGGCTGTTGGCCGGCAGCCGTTCGAGATACCACACCAGGTTTCGGTACATCGATTCGTCGCGGCCTGACCTCACGCCCAGGCGCCGGCGGTCGACATATCTGGCGAAGCTCTCCAGCATGACGCGGTCCGCCGCGTCGAGCGATCGGTTTGCCGCGGCAGCGTCCGCCGCGTGGCGCGCGCACTGCTGCAGCCGCAGCTGTTCCGGTTCGTCGAACGGGTTCCTGGCGTCATACGTCCAGCCCAGATGGCGACTGACCGTTTGCCGGCATTCCGTCGCAGTGCTTTCCGAGCCCGCCGCCGCTATCAGCAGGGGCAGTGTCGCCTTGGCGTATTGAGACGTGATACTGACTTGATCGTCGATTCCTCCCACCAGCACCCGTTGCCGCGTCGCGGCCTCGAACAGCGTGCGGCGCCACGGCGCCAGCTCGCGCGTCCACCAGAATCGACCGACGGCGTTGTCCAGCTGCTCCGGCGTGGCGGTGCGCGCTCCCGCGGCGCGCTCCAATCCGATGAAATCGTATATGCCGGCCTCGAACAGCATCGCCGTGAAGCCGCACCGCGCAATCAGCCGATCCGCGATTTTCGATCTCGCGTCGAAGGCGTGCGCCTCTCCATGGGTCGGCAGCTCACCCAACAGCACGATCTGTTTCTGGCAGACGGCATCGACAACGCCGTCGACGATCGACTGCGCGGTGCGTTCCTGCGCGCGCGCAGCCGTGCCAGCCGGCAGCCACGCGACCGATGCAAGACATGCGATGAGTGAGACGGCTGGTTTCAGGGCGACGTCCAGTGTACCCTCGGCGGCATGGCTCGCCACACGCCTCTCGACCGCGATCAGGCCCATCTCCTCCATCCGCTGCACCATCCATCGGCGTATCCCAAGACGCGAGTGTGGGTATCGGGCGAGGGGGCGATGCTCACGGACTCGACCGGACGGCAGTACATCGACGGGCTGTCGGGCCTCTGGAATGTGAACGTCGGGCACGGGCGCAAGGAGCTCGGCGAGGCGGCCAGCACGCAGATGGGCATGCTCGCGTTCAGCTCGGCCTACGCGGGCGGCACCAACGAGCGCGCGATCGAGCTGGCGGAGAAGCTGAGCACGCTGACGTATCCCTCGATCAACACGTTCTTTTTCACCAGCGGCGGCGCGGAGGCGTCCGAGACCTCGTTCAAGACGGCGCGGTTCTACTGGAAGGCCGTCGGCAAGCCGGGCAAGGTCAAGGTGATCTCGCGCATGCGCGCGTATCATGGCGTCACGCTCGCGGCGATGAGCGCCACCGGACTGCCGGCCTTCTGGCCGATGTTCGAGCCGCGCACGCCCGGCTTCTCGCATATCGATCCGCCCGACCCGTATCGCTTCGTCCACACCGATCTCTCGGTCAGTCTCGGTGTCGCGGCGGCCAACAAGCTCGAAGAGGCGATCCTTGCCGAAGGTCCCGACACCGTGGCAGCGTTCATCGCGGAGCCGGTGCAGGGCGCAGGCGGCGTGATCGTGCCGCCCGACGATTACTTCGAGCGCATCCGGGCGATCTGTACCAAGTACGACGTGCTGCTGATTGCCGACGAAGTGATCACCGGCTTCGGCCGCACGGGGCGATGGTTCGGGCTCGAACGGTACGGCCCGCCAAGCGTCGAGCCCGACATCATCCAGTTTGCGAAGGGCATCACCAGCGGCTACATCCCTCTTGGTGGCGTCGGCGTGTCCGACCGGGTGCGCGACGCGATCAACGGCGTGCCGCCGGGCAGGCGATGGATGCACGCGTTCACGTACTCCGGCCATCCGACGTGCTGTGCCGTGGCGCTGAAGAACATCGAGATCCTCGAACGCGAAGAACTGATCGATCGCGCCGCGCAGAGCGGCGCGCGGATGCTCGAGAGACTCCGCACGCTCGAATCGCTCGACGGCGTGGGCCACGTCCGCGGGCTCGGCATGATGGCGGCGGTCGAAGTGGTGGCCGACAAGGCGACAAAGCAGCTCTTCCCGGCGGAGATCGGGATGACGCAGAAGCTGACTGACGCGCTGCTCGATCGCGGCCTCTACACGCGGGTGGCGATGGACTGCATCTGCGTCGCGCCGCCGCTCGTCACCACCGAGGCGCAAATCGATCGCCTCGTAGAGATCATCGGTGAGACCGTGTCCTCGGTCGTGAGCGAAGCCGTGAGCCTGAAGCCGTAAGGCGCGCGGATTCGATCGCCGCAGCCAGGCGGCGCATGCCGTCCGGCGCGTCTTCGACGCGCACCGGTCCGAACCCGAGGAGCAATGCGTCGGGCGCCTGCGCCCGGTCGAAGTAGAGCGACAAGGGCATCGCCTCGACGCCCCTCGCCATCGCCTCGCGCGAGACGCATTCGGCGTCGACGCCATCCAGATCGGCGACGGCGTGCAGTCCGGTCAGCACCGGCCGCACGCAGAGCGCGCCCCCGCAGTACCGGCGGGCGGCCTCGACCATCGCCTCCAGCCGTTCGTGATACACCGAACGCATGCGCCGCAGATGACGCTCGTAGTGCCCCTCTCCGATGAAGTCGGCCAGCACGGCCTGGTTGAGCGTCGGCGGCTGAAAGTCGAGCGCGCGCCGTGCGGCCACGAATCGATCGCGGAGGTCTGGCGGGACGACGAGGAACCCGAGGCGAAGCGAAGGGAAGAGCGTCTTGCTGAAACTCGCCAGGTAGATGACGCGGCCGTCGTCGTCCAGTCCGTGCAGGCTCGGCACCGGTCGCGCGCCATAGCGGAAGGCGCTGTCGTAGTCGTCTTCCACGATCCACGCGCCGGCGGAGCTCGCCCACTTGAGCAGCGTCAGCCGCCGCGTCAGGCTCATCACGACGCCCAGCGGAAACTGATGTGACGGCGTGATGCACGCGAGCCGCGCATCGTGCGCAGTGCGAACGCCCGCCTCGACGACCAGCCCGTCGCCGTCCACGGGGACGGGGACGAGGCGTGCGCCCGCGCCGATGAGCGCGGCGCGGGTGCCCGTGTGCCCGGGCTCTTCGATCCACGCGGAGTCCCCGGGGTCGAGCAGCAGCCGTGCGACGAGATCGAGCCCGCCCTGCGCGCCGGCCACGATCACGACCTGGTCGGCGTCGCATCGTGTGGCGCGTGCGCGTTGGAGGTACGCGGCGATCGCCTCTCGCAGCGGAGGCCAGTCGCTGTAGTCGAAATGCGACGCGCTCGCGGCGACGAGCCGTCGCGCCGACAGCCGCGACCAGAGACCAACCGGGAGCAGATCGACGGCAGGCGTGCCGGCGCGAAACGGACGCGGCCCGCCCGGCAGCCGCCAGGCGCGAGGCTTCAGCTCGGCGAGCATCGACGCGCGGCACGACAGCGGCGGATGCTTCCGGTGAACCGGACGGATCGGGAGAGGCCTCGACATGTCGTCGGGCAGGTCCGGCGCGACGAAGATGCCCGATCCGGGGCGCGCGGTGACGTAGCCCTCGGCCATCAGTTGTTCGATGGCGAGAAGCGAGGTCGTCCGGCTGACGCCGAGGTCAGCGGCGAGCGCTCGCGAGGACGGAAGGCGAGCGCCCGGCTTCACGCGGCCCGAAAGGATCGCCGTTCGAACACCAGCGTAGATTTGGACCTGCAGGGTGTCGCCGGCGTCCGGGTCGAGATGAATCAGCAGCTCAGCCGTCGTGCTCGTGGCCATGGCGTTCACCGCCCGAGCAATTCGCGTTCCTGTCCGTGTCGCCCGTAAGTCTCCAGTTTTCGCCGTTCCGGCGCCTCTCAATGGCCGTTGTCCGATTCGTTGAATCGGCGCCTTCAACTGGACCGAACGTTTCGAGCGCCACCGGTCCTACCGTTCGCGCGCGGCGCGGCCAAGACTGCGACGCTCGGATTCGAGAGGAGGAACGATGAAGCGAATACTCGCAGTCCTGGCGTGCGTGCTGCTGGCGGGGAGCACGACGTTCACCCAATCGCGCGAGGTGTCTGCGGTCCACTGGGTGGCGACGTGGGGCGCCTCGCCCGTGCCGCCCGGATCCACCTTCGGCGCTCCAACCACGTTCGAGAACCAGACCATCCGGCACGTCGTTCGTGTCAGTGTCGGCGGCCAGCGCGTGCGCGTCCGGTTCTCCAACGCCTTCGGCGCGTCGCCGCTCCGCATCGGATCGGCGCACGTGGCTCGTCACGACAGTGGCGCAGCGATCGTACCCGGGACCGATCAGGTCCTGACGTTCGGAGGGCGTCCGTCGATCGTCGTGCCGGTCGGCGCCGTCGCGCTGAGCGATCCGGCGGATCTCGAAGTACCGAACCACGGCCGCCTGGCCGTCAGCATCTACGTGCCCGACAACACCGGTCCGGCGACGTATCACGAGGTGACGCGCCAGACATCTTACATCTCCGGGCCAGGTGACTTCACCGGCACCCTCAACATGCCGGTGTTGCAGTCGACGGTCTCGCGGTTCTTCTTGAGTGTCGTCGAGGTGTCGACGTTACGGACGGTCGGCGGGATCGTCGCGCTGGGCGACTCGATTACCGTCGGCGCGCGATCGACCGTCGACGCGTACCACACGTGGCCCGACCTGTTGTCCGCCAGGCTGAACCGGTTCGGTGTGCCGAGGATCGCCGTGGTCAACGCGGGTGTCGGGTGCAGCCGGCTGCTGTTCGACGTCTGCGGGCAGAACGGATCGGCGCGCTTCGATCGCGACGTCCTGGCGGCAGCGGGTGCGACGCATATGGTGATCGAGCTCGGCCTGAACGACATCGGGATTCCGACGATTCTCGGCGTGCCGTCGCAGCTCGTGAGCGCCGACGACATCATCGTCGGGATCGGCCAGCTGATCGATCGCGCGCGGGCCAACGGTCTCGGCGTGATCGGCGCCACCATCACGCCGGTGGGGTCGAGCGTTGTCCCGGGTTTCTTCACGCCCGAGAACGAAGCGAAGCGGCAGGCCGTCAACGAGTGGATTCGCACCACCGATCGATTCGACGCGGTCGTCGACTTCGACCTCGTGCTCCGCGATCCGTCGGATCCGACTCGGCTGCTTCCTGCGTTCAACAGCGGCGATGGCATTCATCCGACCGACGCGGGCTACCAGGCCCTGGCCGACGCATTCAACCTGTCCTGGTTCAGGTGATGAATGGATCACCTCGGGCAGGCCTGCGGATTGCTCTACACGGGGCAGGAGGTTCGTATGCGCAATCCGCTCCGGCTCGGCGCCTACGTGATCGTTGCTCTGCTAGTGACGGCAGGCCTGGCCAAGGCCGCCGATACTCCCGATGCGTGGCTGACAGCGAAGGCCAAGGTTGCACTGATGACCACCGAAGGCATTCGGACGGCTCATCTGAACGTCGACACAGTCAACGGCATCGTCACCTTGCACGGCCAGGTGCCCGCGGCCGATCAGAAGACGAAGGCTGCAGAGGTCGTCAAGAAGCTCGACGGCGTGAAGGAAGTGAAGAACCTGCTCCAGGTAGTGCCGAGCGCCAAGCGTAAGGCAGTGAAGCGGGCCGACGACGAAATCAAGAAGGATCTCGATGCGGCGTGGCAGAGCCACAAGGGCCTCAACGACAGCGGTATCAAGGTCCAGTCGGTGAACGACGGCGTCGTGCTGCTGGGCGGCACCACGAACTCACACGCGGCGTACGTCGAATCGGTTGAGATCGCCGACGCGGTCCACGGCGTGAAGCGCGTGGCGTCGGAAGTCGTCCTCGAACCCTCGAAGTAGCTCCGCGTCACCAGATCGCCGGACTGGCGGAAGCCACGTCCGGCGATTTCTTTCGGCGACACCGATCCACGCGTCCGCCCCGGCGGACATATCCAGCTTACCTTCGCCGTTTCCCTCGCGTGCGCGCGCCTGACCGCTTCGCGGCCTTTCGCGCGACGGTCGACTTCGCACGGCTCGCCGGTTTCTTGCGCTTCGCGCCGGCTGCGCGCGACGGGCTTTTCGCCGGCCACACGCTTCCGGCCTTGGAGATCTCGCCGAGCAGTGCGTGCAGGCGTGCCTCGCGCAGACGCTGTGTCTCCAACAGCGTCGCAGGATCGACGCCCGCCGCTCGCGCCGCTGCCGCCAACCGATCGGTCGCCGCACCCGACGGATCGTGGCCAAGGGCATAGAGCGCGTTCGTTGCCATCTGCTGCGCGCGGTGCCCGTCGGCGTCCGCGGTTCCGCCCCTGAGATCGTCCCTGTAGCCGAACATCACGCCCGAGATCTGTTGGGCGGTGACGGTCCACAGCTCCGAGAGGTTGGGCGGTGACGGATGGCCCGGCCGAATGACACCGCCGTACAGGACGTAGTAGGCCAGCCCGCGAATCAGCGCGTCGATGACGGTCGAGGGCTTCCCCGGGAACTCCCTGAGCGCGTTCAGCAACCGGAGCAGAAACGACTCGATGAAGATGTCGGCGTTGACCGTGCAGGCAAACTCCACCTGACTCCTGAGCGGGTCCGTCAACGTACCCGCCGACCACTTCAGTACCAGGATCGACCACTGGTACATCCAGTACTCGAGCATCTGCATACCGCCGGACGGACCGGGCGCGCCGGTCGGCCCGGCCAGGCCGGTGATGCCGCGCATCCCGTCGGTGCCCGTCGGGCCGCGCGAACCGGTCGAGCCTGGCGTGCCCGGGAAACCGGTGATCCCTTGCGGTCCGCCGCTGCCCGTCGCGCCGGGCCAACCCGTGATACCGCGCATCCCGTCGGTGCCTGTCGGACCGCGCGAACCGGTGGGACCGCCTGTCCCTTGCGGTCCGCCGCTGCCCGTCGGACCTGGCCAACCCGTGAGGCCGCGCATCCCATCGGGGCCGGTCGGGCCACGCGAGCCGGTGATCCCCTGCGCACCGACGCTGCCTGTCGGTCCCGCGAATCCGGTGACGCCTTGCGCGCCGCCGCTTCCGGTTGCACCCGCGAATCCGGTGACGCCTTGCGCGCCACCGCTTCCAGTTGGACCCGCGAATCCCGTGATGCCCTGCGCGCCGCCGTTCCCAGTTGGACCCGCGAATCCCGTGATGCCTTGCGCGCCAACGCTTCCCGTTGGTCCGGCGAATCCGGTGATGCCTTGCGCGCCGCCGCTTCCTGTCGGTCCCGCGAATCCGGTGATGCCTGGCGCGCCGCCGCTTCCTGTTGGACCCGCGAATCCCGTGATGCCTTGTGCGCCGCCGCTTCCGGTTGGACCGGCGGATCCCGTGATGCCTTGCGCGCCTCCACTTCCAGTCGGACCCGCAAAACCGGTCGCACCTTGCGGTCCCACGCTGCCGGTCGGACCTGGTGTGCCCGTGACGCCCTGCGTGCCGGTTACGCCAACGCCCGTCGCGCCCTGCACGCCCGTCGCGCCCCGAGTACCGGTCAGTCCCTGCACGCCGGTCACGCCCTGCACGCCGGTGAAACCGTGCACGCCCGTCGCGCCCTGGACGCCTGTGGTCCCCTGCAGTCCGGTCGCGCCGACCGGACCCGTGATGCCGTTCAGCACCAGATAGCTCCACGTCGCGCCCGGGAAACCGGTGACTCCCTGTACGCCGGTGAAGCCGCCCGTACCGGTGACGCCTTGCGCGCCTGTGAGGCCGGGCGCGCCCGTCGGTCCTTGTGCGCCCGTCGGACCTTGCGCGCCGGTCACACCGGCAGGGCCAGTGGGTCCGGGTGCGCCAGTGGCGCCGTCAGTGAGCATCGGAGACCTCCCAAATCTTGGCGGTGTCGAGGTGCAGGCTCTCGAGGCGGAGGATCGGCACGTTCGAGTCGTTCAGGCTGGCGAACAACGACAGCTCGAACTGCAACTCGCCCGCGCGACCGAGGAGTCCGCGCTGCGTGAACCACGTCATGATGAACGCCGCCGTCTCGGGGATCGTCCCGCTCGACGGTGACAGCGGCAGCGGCAGCGAGAGGAAGATCGGCACGCGGACGGGGAAGCCGTTCAACTCGTACGCGAACGTCGCGCCCAGCCGAACCAGCCGCTCGCCGGCCGGCGCGCCGCCCGCGGTCGTGAAGAACGCCGTGAAGAAGTTCACGAGGTAGGTCTCGAGCTTGGCGCTCGGCGGCGGCAGCGGCGTGAACGACGCGACGTCGATGTCGACGTCCGGCGTCAACAGCGGCGTGACGTTGCTCACGAACTGGACCTCCGGCGTGCGATAGATGAACGGATCGTTGCCGGGCCTGCCGTCGTACGCCTCGTTGCGCCCGATCGACACGCCGGCGGTCGCGTTCTCGGATTGGAGCACGTCAATCGCCGTGTAGCGGAGCTGTCGCGCCAGAATATTGCGGCTCTGGGTGAAGGTCAGGTACTCGCCGAACGTCGGATCCTTGAACACCCAGAGCGCGCTGCCCGGCGGCGGCACGACACCTGGCGCCGGTTCCGCCTGCCATCCCGCGATCTCGACGAGCGGCAGCGCGCCGACGAACGTTCCGCCCGTCCGCTCGATCGTGATCTGCAGCACGTCCGGCGTGTTGCCGACGACGATCGCCTTCTCGCTCACCTGGATCTGATCGTCGAACTGCGTCAGGCTCGCACCGGCCGGTGCGCGGCCGGCTCGCGCCAGACCCGTCGCCGGCGGCTGCGTCCACGACGGCCAGGCGGTCGCGACCTGACCGGCGATCCAGGCGAGCGACTCGATCGCGACGCGCCCGATGGCCGGATCGCCGCTCCGCAGCACGTTCGCGTCGAGGTCGCGCCGCAGATCGGCGTAGGCGGTCCGGAACTGCAGCAGCGCGTCGAGCAGATCCGGTGTCACCGCGGCCTTCGCCGACGCCCGCCCCGACACGTTGAACGACGCCACCGCGTGCACGCGATCCTGCGACGCGCCGCCGTACTGATACTCGAACCGGTAGTCCCACAGCTTCGCCTGCGCGAGCGAGTGGCGATCCGTGATGGTGATCGACTGTCCCGTCTGGGTCGCCATCGTCGGCGGCGTGGGGAACGCGCGCAGCGGAATCGGAACCTCGACGTCGAGGCTGCCGCCCGACGCCATCGCGGCGCGAACCAGCGGGCTGGCGGTCTGCGTGAACGGGATGACGAACGACAGCCACGAGCCCGGGACGTAGCCGTCGATCGGCGGCTGCAGATTGTGCTCGAGCGCGTTGACGCGGTATTCCAGCGGCAGTCCGACGAGGCTCGCCGCGGTCTTGTCGCGGGAGGCGAACGTGAAGGGCAGCACGGAACTCGACGCGCCGGGCGTCAGGTCCAGCACCGCCGTCGACAGCGAATAGGTCGGCGCGGCGTCGACGTCCGAGAGGACGCGCGCGCCGCCGGTCGCGACCGGTTTGCCCCACAGCCGCGCGCGATCCGGCGCGGCGATTGCCGCGGGCACCTCGACGACGGTGTCGATCTGGTAGGCCTGCGACAGGGTGATGAGGAGCTGCTGCGTGAGCCGATCGATGGTCGCCTGCGCGGGCACCTGCAGGGCGTCCGCCTTGTAGACCGGCGTGAGTTTCGCGCCGATCGCCGTCGCGATCGCTCGCTTCGCATCGAGCACCTGCGCGATCGAGTCGATCGCGCCGGGCGCCTCGTGCACGAGCAGCCACGCCGGCACGACGTAGTCGGGCGACAGGAACAGATCGACGAAGGCGAGCAGCTCGCGCGCCATCGCGTCCATGTCGACGTTGGCGAACGCCTCGATGACGGTGGGCTGCTTGTCGATCGGCTGATCCGATCCGTAGACGTGCAGGGTGACGCCTCCGCGCGAGATCGGCGTGCGCGCGAGCGGCGGCACGGAGAAGTAGCGCGGCGCCTGCAGGTCGTAGCGGAAGCCGGCCTGCTGGGCGAACCGCACCAGCCAGACGGCGGGACCCGGCCCGTTCTTGTCCCCGGACGGCCCGGGCTCCGAGGTCGCGACCTTCAGCTGCGGGAACGCGCGCTCCAGCGCGTCGGCGAACACGGCCAGCGTCAACGGATCGTCGTCTGTGTCGGCCGTCGTCGGCAGCTTCGGCCGCGCTTTCGGCCGAATCTGCGTCACGGCCTGCGTGGCGGAGCCGCCGAGGCGCGCGGCGGCCGCCGCGTCGATCGCGCCCGTGCGGGCGACCGTCACGGCGGTGACCAGCGCGAAGAGCGACTGGCCGCTCGAATCGGTGACGGCGATCGACGGCGCAATCGGGCCGACCGGCGTCGGCGGCTCCGCCCGGTACAGCTGCGTGAGGTAGGTGTAGATCGCACCGACCCAGGCCAGCAGCGTCGCCGTCAGGTCGAACGACATCGACGGCGCGACGCTCGTCGTCGCGGCGATCGTCGCGTTGCGGGAGATCTGATAGTAGATGAGCGCGTACTTCTGGCGGTCGGCAACTACGCGGCTCCGCACGTCGTCGCCGCCGCCGACGTAGCGGTCGTTGTTGAAGGCGAAGTACAGCACCAGCTGTGCGTCGCTCGAGATCTCGTACGCGGTCACCACGCTCGGCCAGGAATCGACGCCGATCAGATCGTCGAAGTAGACGATTGGCGCGTCGAGCACGAGCGGCGTGTTCGACGAAGTGACGATCCGGTTGCCGAACATGTCCTGGAAGTTGAGCGCGATCCGCGCGGTCTGGCCGACGCCGCGGTAGGGATCGCCGGCGGCCGGCGGCAGCAGGCCGGCAGCCGCGCGCGCGGTCGAGCCGTCCTTCGCGAACGGGTACACGGGAATCGCGGTCTTGTACGTCCACGTCGCGGGTCCGCCGACGACCGGCACCCGCACGATCGCGGCGCGGTCGAAGGGCGCGTCGCCGGCCCCTTCGGTCGGCGTGAGCGGCAGCCCGAACGGACTCTCGTCGAACGCGCTCGTCGCCGCGACCTGGTAGCCGAGGAGGTTGAAGAGCTGGTCGAGCCCGGGCACCGCGGCGGCTTCGGCCGCTTCCTTCGACCAGAGCGGCAGCTCGTCGACCGTACGTGTCATCTCGAAGCCGACGTTGCCCGGCGGCATCGTCACCGCTCGATCGAGCAGCCGCGGATCGTTCTGGGCGTCCGCGGTCAGGAAGAAGACGGTCTTGTCGGTGTCGACCGGCTTGTCGGCGATGAGCGCATTGAGGAAGCCGAACAGCGTGTCGCCGGGGTTCTGGAACGTCACGACGATCGTGATCGCCACTTCGGTGCTCTGCTCGAAGAGGTAATCGGGGAGGCCCGCGGTCGTGTCGCCCGCGTGGCGGTAATACAGCTGGTAGCCGCCGCTGCGCACGACGCTCGCTTCCCACGCACATTTCAGGAAGTCGAGCGGTTTCTGTCCGAACGGATCGACGGTCACGCCCGAGGTCTGCGGACGCGTGCGTTCGACCGCGACGCTCGGCGGATTCGACTCCGTCGAGAGATTGGTCTGGACGAGGAAGAACGTCGTGCCGGCGATCGGATACGACGTCAGGCCGAGCGGCGGCGGGGCATCGCCGCCCTGCGGCGGGTACAGGACGTAGATCTGATCGATCGGGAGACGGTCGGCCTCCGGCGTGGCCAGGAGGGCATGCAGCAGCGCGCTTCCCGACGGAGTCGTCCCGAGGAAGTCGTAGGTGTAGGCGAGCAACTGCGACGGGTCGGCGGCGCTGCGCACGCGGCGCACCGTCGCGTCGAACGTCATCGCCCAGCTGTACGGCACCGCGCCGGTCGCCGTCGGCGCGGCATCGGCCGCCACGTCCTCTCCGACCGTCACTTTCACGCGCAGCGCCGGATCGCCGAGCAGAAGCTGCTGCAGGTTGTCGGGGAACGCCCAGATCGTCGGATCGGTCGTCGCGGCCGCGACGCGTCCGCGGCCGTTGAGGAAGCGCGGCACCTCGAGCGGCGCCCAGACGATCGCGTTCGCGAGCGTGAAGCGTTTGGGCTGCACGCCCTCGTAGGGCTGGATCGCCGCCGAGAACACCGGCGACAGCGCCGCCCGGTTGAACGTCTGGATCAGCGCGGCTTCATCGGCGCCGATGCTCATCGTCAGCGAGCCGGCGTCGTTCGGGAACCGGATCCAGCTTTCGGTCGTCGAGAGCGTGAGCTCGCTGCCTTCGATCAGCGCGGACGCGTCGAACTGCTGGCCGGAAATCGTGAAGAGCGGTGTCGGCGCGCCTTTCCAGACGGGCCGCATCCCCTGGAGGAACACTCGTGCGGCGAGGCCCGACAACTGCTCGAACTTGGCCGTCGCCTGCAGCTGCGCGAGCAGGTCCGAGACCTTCATCGACTCGACGGCAAGCGCGACGAGACGATCGGTGGCGAACAACGCGCCGACGTCGGCGTTGGCGAGCGCGAGATCGTCGACCGTCACGCCGTACTGCCGCGCGATCTCGAAGAACGTACGCGGCGAGTCGCCGTCCACGACGTGACGCGCGTTGCGGACCGTGACCGCGACCGGCCCGGCGGACGGCCGCATCGACGCGGCGTGCCAATCGAGGTCCATCGCGCCGACGCCGAAGGCGGCCGCGACGTCCGCCGGTCTCTCGCCGCGCCGCAGCCGCCGCCGGAACGGCGGCACCCGCAACGTCACGCCGCTGCGCAAAGGACGCATCCGGTTGGCGTGCGCCAGCTCCTCGACCGAGATGCCCCACTCAGGGTGCGCCGAGGCGATGGCGGTCAGCGAACGGCCGTCGACGGCGACAGAGGCGGCGCGCAGCGCGTCGATCGCCGTCTGCACGGTGGCGCGCGCCAGCATGGCGAAGAAGTCGACGAACATGAACGTCGCCATCGACGCCTGGTCGTCGTCGATCGCGACCGCTCTGGCGCCGTTGGCGGCCTCGTCCCGATACTTGACCTCGAGCTCGTTGAAGATCTTGCGGATCGCGTCGAGCTCGACGCTCGTGATCTGGTTGTCGTTCTCGAACGAGAACGTCGTGCCGTCCGGCCGCGTCAGCGTCATCCATGGGAACATCGGCACGAAGCTCACCTGCAGCTCACTGCCGCTGGTCGGCGCCGGCGTGATCGTGACGGCGAAATAGTTCGACAGGAACGCCCGAACCTGCGTCGCCGTGAACGGCTGGCTGACGCCCTTCGGGACGAGCGCGCAGTACAGCAGCTGCAGGCCCTCGAGGGTGACCGGGGCGTCGAGCACCGTGTCGAGCGCCACCTCGGTGCCGCCGAACAGACTCGCGGCGATCGCCCACGTGAGCGCCGCGCCGGCGAGCTCGTCGAACGCCGACCACGTGACGAGTTCGCCGCCCACCGTCGTGCCGACGTAGAGCATCGTCACCAGCTGCGCGGCGGCGGCGCCGGCGATCTGCTCCGTCACGTCCGATGCCGCCGTGAATTGCGGCGCCACGTACAGCGGAAGCGTCTTCGCGGTCGACGGGATCACCTTCAGCCAGTTGGGCGCGGGCGGTTCGGATGGACAGGCGTCGGGATCCGACAGCGACATCCGCATCGCCGCGAGCAGGCGCTGTTGCCGCGGCGACGGCAGCGTGTCGGCCCACGGCGGCGTCTGCTTGCTGCCGATCGTGAACGTCAGATCGATGCCGGTCTTGAAGCTCAGGTTGACCGTGATCTTGAAGATGCCGAGGTTGACCTTCACTGAGAGCTTGACCTCGATGCTCGCGAACACGCCGAAGGTCACCGGCTCGTAGATCTGCATCTCGAACGAGACGCCGAGGGTGATCGTGATGTCCAGCCGCGCCGAGATGATGGCGAAGTTGATCTCGCCGTAGAGATAGCCGACCAGCAGGAACTTCCCGCGGATCCAGAAGAAGAACAGGTTGTCGGGGAGCGCCTCGCCAGGGTAGGGGTTGAAGGTCGCGAACGCCCCTTCGATGATGCCCTGAAGCGTGACGCTCAAGCCCGCCGACAGGATCCCCTTGTTGATCTCCTTGCCGATGCCGACGCGGAACCCGATCCCCAGCTCGATGACCGGCGCGAAGTTGCCGCGGTTCGACTTCGGCGTCCGCGTCGACGACTGGCCGCTCATCACGCCGAAATAGAAGCCGCCGGCGCCGGTGAACGGCAGTATCTGCAGGCCGAACGAACGCGAGAAGTTCGCGTTCTCCGGGAACCCGAAGTCGACCTTGAAATCGCCGTTCGTGTAGATCCAGACGCGGATGACCGGGAGCGTGATCGACACCTGGCCGAGCTCGATCTGGCGGAACGCATCGGGCAGCGTCAGCTCGATCTGGTAGACGCCGAGGCCGTCGTTGACCTTCTTGTAGAGAATCTCGAATTTCAGGTTCTTGAGCTGACCGGCCTTGTCGCCGGCGAGCGAGATCGCCACGCCGTAGAGTTCGGGATCGAGGAAGATCGCGCGCAGCGACAGCACGCCGAGGAACGTCGCATCGAAGCCGAGCATCCAGTTGATGCCGTCCGCGTAGGCGAGCTTGGTGCCGCTGATCGGCGACGCTCCGGGCAGCGCGGCGGCCGACGATTTCACGAACGCCTTCTTCAGGCTGTCGACCGCCGTCACCACGCTCGTCGTGTCGATCGTCGTCGTCGGCGCCACGTGCTGCCCGACCGCCAGGAACCGCAGGTCGAAGATGCCGGAGCCCAGGCCAGGCGTCTGCGGCGCGGTCGACGGATCGAGGACGTCCCAGGCCTTCGGCTTGGCGGGCGTGATCGTCTCGTTGAGGAACCGGCCTTTCTCGATCGCGAACTCGACGCGCGGCTGTCCCGGCCGGCGATCGATGTTGTAGTAGACCGAGATCTCCTGGATGGCGACGAAGCCGAAGTCGAGCGAGGTGAAGGTCTTCTTCAGTCCGGCGCGCTGCTTGCCGGTGTTGAAGTCGATGATGAACGACAGCCCCTGGAGCTCGATGCTGTTCAGCACGCTCCACGGCGGCGACAGCCTGAAGTTCTGCCCCGGCACGGCGCCGTTGACGAGCGTCTCGATCATCGCGCCGAGCGTCGGCTGATCGAACGTCATCGTCAGGACGCCGGCGTCGAGCGTGCCGTTGACGCCGAGGAACGCGAACTTGTAGATCGGCTTGGCGCTGCTGTTTTCCGGGAGAATCGCCGTCACCGACAGCTTCAGGTTGTTGAAGCTGACGCTGCCCGTGATCGTCCCGCTGAGCGCGTCGGGAACAGCGATCGCGCTGTGCTCGACGATCCGCGCGAGAACATGGTCTGGGAGCGGCTGCGGCGGCGCGAGGAAGCGCCGGGTCGTGACCGGATCGCCGAGCGAGACCTTGCCGCTCCGGACGTCGATCAGCACGCCGAACGTCAGCTGGAAGCCGGGCGCGAGGTCGAAGAGCAGCGTCGCGTCGATGTAGAAGGCGTAGGCCTTCGTTCCGGCGTTGAACGTCACCGACAGCTTCGTGATGTGCAGCGTGCCGAGGTCGACGTTCTCGAACGCCGGGAAGAAGCGGGCGGCCAGCTTGCCGAATTCGAGCGTGGCGTTGGTCAGCGTTCCGGAAAAGAGCCAGCCGGTCGTCCCGTTGTAGGCCGCGGACGCTTCGAGGTAGGTCTGATCGCCGGTGAGATCCACCTTGCCGGCCAGCAGTCCGCTGATGCCGGACGCCAGCCGCGTCAGCTTGAACTCCAGCCGCACCAGGTCGATGTTGCCGACGATGCCCCAGTGGCCCTCGATGACGACGTGGAAGGAGAACGATCCGCTGGGCGGCGTCGCGGTCAGATCCAGCGTGCTGATCGCCAGATCCGGAAACACCTCTGCGGCGTCGTCGCTGATGAACTGGCCGAGCGACTTGAGTTGCAGCGGCACGTTGGGCTGCAGCTGACCGCCGAACGCGAACGCGGGGAACTGCGCGAAGAGGTGGACGACCGCGGGCGGCGAATCCTTCTGCGTGATCGCGACGTCCGCGTCGATCGAAAGCGCCAACGGTGGGCGCGAACCCGGCGTCAGCGCGAAGCCGAATTGCAGCGTGTCGAGCGTCAATCGCTGCGTCAGGGGCCACGGCTGGATGTTCGCGACGTCCAGCGTCATCGCCACGATGCCGCCTGTTGCCGGGTTCACCGACATCGACCAGCCGGCGAATCCGAACGCGTCGAGCACGGGGAACTGCGTGGGCAGCACGCCGCCGGCGTTCGCGCCGTCCATGAGGCGCGCCAGCGCCGACACGCCTAGCGGCGGACCGACCGGCGTCGCGACGAAGACGATCGACGGCTCGCTCGACGCCTCCGCGCTGATGACGAGGGCGTCGTCCGGCCGATCGCCGAAGCGGAGCTCGCAGCCGACGCCGAGGAACGTGAATCCGGACCTGGCGCTGCTGTCGAGCGTCACGGTCAGCGCGAGCGAATAGCGGCCAATCGACACGCTCTGCCCGGTCGGCGCTTTTAGCGAGCACTCGGGGTTGCCGGCGCTGATGCTCTCGATGCTGCCGGTCATGGCGAGCGGACCGCTCGGCAGGATGATCGCGAACTTGAGGAGCGGACCGTCGACGTTGAGCGATCCGGAGAAGTCGAGCGTCGGCGCGCCGCCGCCCGGCGTCGTGCTGAGGACCAGCGTCGGACCGCCCGAGAACGTCAGCTGGGCGGCGTCTGTCGAAGCCAGGCCTGGAAAGGCGACGCCGAGATTCCAATCCTTGACGGCCGTCGCCGTCAGCACCATCTCCGCTTCGTTCGGCATCGTGAATTCGGCGGAGATGCTCGTCTTCTCGAACGGCGTCGACGCCCCGGCGCCGGACACCTGCACGAAGTCGAGGCCGACCGGGATGCCGACGCTCGCCTTCGACACGGCGATCTCGCCCGCCTCCGGGACGAACACTCCGAAGATGGCGTTGATCGAGGCGGATGCGATGCTGTTCTTCTTCAGGCGGAACACGCCGTCGCCGCCGACGCACGCGCGCAGGTCGGCCTCGAGCTGTTGCAGCGGGGTGAGCGCGACGACTGATCCGTTGCTCATGACGCCGACTTCTGCCAGACGCCGTACCACCCGAGGTTGCCGCCGTCCTTCTGACTCGCGGGATCGCCGAACAGCGCCAGCTCCATGAACGCGGACGAGGGCAGCGTCATGCCGAGAAACGAGAGCCCGATGTTGCTGAGCACGAGCTGAAACGCCTGATCGCCGTCGCCGCGCTCGTACTGCGACAGCCGGATCTGGCCGATCGCGAGCTTCAGCACGTTCTGCAGGCTCAGCTCCTGCTTGCCGACGGCGGTGCCGGGCAGCTGCAGGAGCAGTCCGACGCGGGGGGCTTCGCCGCCCGGACTCCACGCCGTCAGCAGCTGCGCGGTGAATCCCGCCTGCGCCGCGAGCGCGCCCAGCGTGCCGAGGTTCACCGCGTACGCGATCCCGAACCAGCGACTGTCGAGCGCCGCGGCGTCTTCGAACGGTGTGAGCACCGGCAGATAGCCCGCCGCGGCCGGCGTCCGGTCGGCGCTTCCCTGGTCGATGCCTGCCAACGCCAGAGGAAGGCCGTCGAACAGACTGCCTCGCCGCGCCTGGCTCTGGCCGAGATCGAACGAGACGAACGAGGTATTGAACGTGAACGTCCGCACGCCGGGCACGTCACCGGCCGGCAGCTGGAAGTGCATGTCGATCGCGAGGTTGCTGTAGGACAGCTTCGACGCGTTCGTCGCGTCTTCCGACGGGCTGCCGAACGAGAACACGTCGACGCCGCCGATGGTGCGGAAGCTGAAGTAGCCCCAGAACGCGAAGCGCGACTCGATGGTGTCCGTGCCCGGCGTGGCCGGATGCAGCGTCAGGAACTGCGCCTTGAGAATCTCGGTGTAATAGAAGACGTGGCTCGACGCCATCAGGAAGCGCACCGGCGCCTCCCCGATGAACACGTAGTACGCCACCTCGCCGTGCCGCTCGTACTTGCCGTTCAGCTCGACGGTGTTCTCGAGAATCGGAATCGGCTGATCGTCGCTGCGGCGCGCGTCCTCGCCGAACAGCTGCGTGATCGTGACGACGATGCGGCTCGCGAAGTCGACGATCTGCGTGTTATCGAAGACGATGAGCAGCGTCAGGACGCGGAAGTCGTACCCCGGATCGCCAGGAGCGCTGATCGGATCCGCGAGCGCCGCCGCCTGCCGGCTCGACGGCGGAAGATCCTTGTCCACGTAGTCGATGAGGCCGAACAGGGACGTGCCCGGCATCGTCAGCGTCTTGCCGGCGGTGTCGATGCGGCTCACGTCGATCCCGAAGTGATGCGCCAGGAACTGGGACAGATCGATGCCGGCGAGCAGGCCTTTGAGATCGGCCGGAAACTGCTCGAGCTCGACGGTGACCGCCAGCGCGATGACCCCCTGCCAGCTCTCGCTCGTCATCCGCTCGACGAAGGGCGCGAGCCTCGGCGTGGTCTCCTTCTGATCGATCGCGTCCTGGATGTACTGATCGATCCACTGCTGCACGGCGATGGGATCGCGGTTGAAGGCCGCGGCCTGGCTCCACGTCGCCAGATCGCGCACGCGGTCGACGACCGAGCCCGTGCCGAACTTGAAGATCAGCACGTTGCGGAATTCACCGCGCACGGGATCGCCGCCGGCGCCGACGTCGATCTTGAACGGCCAGTCGACGATCGAGATGACGTGCTGGAAGCCGGCGATCTGCGCGGGATCGGTGATGACGAGGAACAACTCGTTCGTCTGCAGCGCCTGGCGGAGCGGGTCGGACACGCCGTCGAATCGCAGGCGCTGCTCGGTTCCGTCGGAGCGGGAGTTGGCCGCGAGCTGCACCCAGTTCCACGTCGTCCCGTCGACATCCGCGAGAAAACCCTGCGGCGTCGTGCCGGGCGTCGACGTGCCCGACGCGGCGATGACGGCAGGGCGCTGAGCGGCCGCGGTCTGCGTCTTCCTGACCGGGCTCAGGACCTCCACTTCGAATCGCGTCACCAGCCCGCGGGTCCCGTCGACCGACATTCCGGCGTACGGCACGGCTGGAAACGGCGGCGCACCCGTTGTGAGAATCGCGGCCGGCGCGTCGAAGAGCGGCAGCACCCGAGCGGGCGCGTCGTCGCTCATCGTGTAGAGCGGCGCCGCGTCCGGTTGCGCGACGTAAACGGGGTCGGCGCCCCCCGAGTCCGCCTGCTTCGACACCGACAGCCAGACGGTGAGGAACGTCGAATCCAGCAATTCCGGCGCGCCGGCCGTCGAACGCGCCGAGCGGCGCGTACTCGTCTTCACGTCGAAGCCGGGGCTGTAGGCCGGCTGCGTCGGATGGAAGGTGACGAGGTCGCCGCGCGTCGTTCCGTCGCCGGCGGTGTAGGTGACGAGCTCCGTCCCCGCCAGCCCGCAGAGCCATCGTCGAGCGCGCGCCGGCTCGGCGCCGGCGATGAGCTCGAACGAACCGGACGGCACCGCGTACCAGCTTCGCGCCGCGCCCGTGCCGATCGGCTGCAGCACCAGGCCGCTGTCGCGGTCCGCCGGCCGCACCGCGATCGGATCGCCGAAGATCGTCCGGTAGTAGGTGCGCAGCACGAGCGACGCCGGCGCCAGCGACCACTCCGGCTGCGCGCCCGGTTGATCGACGAGCGTCAGCGCCGCCCCGGTGAACTTCACCCACGATCGCGCAGGCTTCAGCGGATCCGGCTGCCACCCGATCGTCAGCGGGTCCCACCGCGTTCGCACGATCGCGTGCACGCCCGGGTCGAGCGGCGCGAAGATCGGATACCGGAACGTCAGCGGCGACGAAACGGTGCCGGCGAAGAAGCGCGCCGCCACGTCCCAGCCGCTGTCGCCATCCGAGAAGTCCGCGATCACGCCCTCGCTGTCGAAACAGAAGCGGCCGTCGCCTTCCATCGCCAGCACGACGCCGAACGCACTGGGCGGGGTCGCACCCGCCAGCGGCGGGTACTGAAACACGAAGGTCGTGCCCTTCGACGCGTCGCTCGCGAACGACACGGGGCTGCCGGCACGCAGCACGACGCCGTATCGCCCGATCGTCAGCGGCGCGTCTGCCGCGACCACCGGCGTGCCGTTCATGCGCATCGGCACGATCGACGGCGGCGTCAGCGCTCCGTTGGCGAATGTCAGCCACGCGAAGCTCGTGTGCTCCGGCGCCGGCAGTGCACTGGACGACTCGACCGCGGCCGCGAATTTCTGGAGATCGGCCGCGTCGATCGGCTGCGGCAGGAACAGGAACCACCCGCGCAGCGCCGGCGTCGTCCACGCGCTTTCGGGGGAGATGGAAGCCGGCAGATTGCCCGAGCCGGCGCTGACGACGTACGCGCCGAAACCGGCGGACGCCGGCACCGGCGCGCGCTCGGCATAGACGCGGGTCTGTCCGATGCGATCGAAGACGAGCGGCGTCACGGTCGCGGCTCCTGCGAACACCGCTGGAGCACGACCTGCATGAACGGCGACGTCAGATTGAGGTCCCCGTCGTAGCACCAGCCGTCGGCCGTGTGCACGTAGGCGGCGATCGGGCTGGCGTTCACGCAGTTCAAATAGATGTTCCCGTCGCCGTCGGTGTCGAGTTCGATCGGATCGGGATCGGGCAGCAGGCTGGGGAAGCTGATCGTCGTATGCGTGATCGGGAAGAGGTTCTGATTGACGAACCGCAGCCGCACCTGGTCCAGCACCTTGTTGAAAGGGATGTTGACGTCGACCTTCACCGCGTCGCCTTCCCTGATGAAGTACTCCTGGCTTCTGAAGCCGACAAACGGCGTCTCGAACATGTAGAAGATCCAATTGCCGGTGGCGCTGGGCATGACGATGAACTGGCCATGGGCCCAATCCTCCTGGAGGATTCGGGCGACGGCCCACTGCGAGTTGAGCTGGCCGGCGACGCTTGGATACTGTTCGTTGCTCGTCGGGACCTGCCCGCACTGGAACGTGATCTGGGGCGCGCCGGGCGCGGACGCGCCGGGGGGCCCCGGCGTAACGGCCAGCAGCGTGGCTGGATGCGGCAAGGCCAGCATCATCGGCTGTGTGGAATCGATCGCGCGGAAGATCTGCGCCGTCGACACCGCCGCGGCGGACGCGGGCGGGTCCACGAACAGCGTCACGTACCGATCGGCTTGCACGGACGGAAACGCGAACTCGCCGTTCGCATCCGTCGTCGTCTCGAACCGATCGGGGACGTCGGACAGCACGACGCGTGCCGCCGCTATCGGCCGAAGATTGGCGGCCACGACCCGGCCACGGACCACGCGCCGCGGACCGCGCGGCCCGGCGAGGTCGAGGCTCACGGCCGCTACCGGCGTGTCACTAGTGAAGCGGACGGCCCTGGTGACGCGCGTGCCGCGGTCCACGTCGAGCACGGCAACGGTGAGGCCGTCGAGCGGCGGCAGGCCCGCCAGTCGAAGGTGGCCTGAGCTCGGGACGTAGATCGGCGCTCGCAGCAGCACGTGCTCGAAGACCCGCTCGTCGATCTGATCGAGCACGCTCGTGGCGCGGCCGATCTCGTCGCGCCGCGCGGCGTCGATCGACGGCTCGATCAGCGCGACCATCAGCGCCGGCGGCAGCTCGCCGCGAGCGACGGCGACCTCGAGATCGATCGTGCGCGAGGGCTGGAGCGTGACGGTGCCGCCGTCGAGTGTCGCGCCGTGTGCGATCGGCGACGGCAACGCCACCTCGGAAACCGACACGAGGTTCGCCGTCGTATCGAGCGCGACGACCTGCGGCGCGGCGGTCGCAGGAATCCACCCGCTGTCGAAGAGATCCTGCGCGGTCCGCGCGGCAGCCCTCCACCGCGACGCCGAGGGCGCGACCGGGACGCCGAACGCTTCGCCATCGCCGTCGTGTCGCATCCACTGCTTGCCGTGCTCGATCGTGTAGCGCTCCGCCGGCGCGACGCGCGGCCCGGAGCCGACGCGCACGACGGTGTCGGGGCGGGCGCCGTCGACGCGGAACCGCACGCGGATCGCTTCCGGCACGCGGATCGACCGCGCGTTCGCGAGGGGCTGCTCGAGGAGCACGACGCCGTCGTGCGCCGGATCGACGACGCGTACCGAGGCCGCCGGCTGCGGCGCGCGGATCCGTCCGTTCTGCAGCGGTCCGGCGACCAGCGTGCGGCCGCGATCGTCGAGGAACGTGACCGCGACGCCGGAGACGGGCGTGCCGCCGTGCAGCCAGGTGAAGTCGTAGGGGCCGCGGCCGCGCCCGCGGCACGCGGCGCCGAGGGCCACGAGCAGCAGCGCCGCGACCGCCACGCGGCCGAACGTCTCGCGCGAGATCATCGCTCTCATGGCGTCATTCCCGATCCGCGCGTGCAGGATTCACCGCCAGCCGCGTGACTTCGTCGGCGGTCACCTGCCGCGCGACGCGAAAGCCGAGCGTGTTGTGCTTCACGGCCCAGATCGTGCTCGCGCGGTACCCCGGGCTGACGAACCCGCCCGGATCCGTGAAGCCGCCCCCGCGAATCTCGGGCGCCATGCAGGACGCGTCGAAGAACACCGGATCCCGCCGCGGCGAGACGAGATAGAAGTCGGGCGCGAAGCAGTCCAGCGTCCACTCCCAGACGTTGCCGCTGGTGTCGTGCAGCCCCCAGGGATTGGGCGGCAGCGATCCGACGTCGGCGGGCTGGGGCGCCGCGACACCCTGCTGGTACCCGCGGTAACGCGACGGCTCGTCTCGATCGCCCCACCACCACGTCTGCGTGCTGCCGGCGCGGGCCGCCGCTTCCCACTGCGCCGCGGTCGGGAGTTCATACGCGTGGCCGGTCTTGCTCGACAGCCATCGACAGTAGGCGCGCGCGGCGCGCCATGTCACGCCGACGACGGGCCGCCTGGCGGCGGCCGCTTTCGGCGCGTAGCTCGCGCCGTGCTTCTCGATTCCCGACGCGGGCAGATCGAGGTCGATCGGTGGAACGTCGTCGTCGGGCCGATCGCCGCCGTCGTTCAGGAACGCGGACATCTCTTCGTTCGTGATCTCGAAGGCGCCGATCGCGTACGGCGACAGCTCCACCTGGTGCGCGCGCGCGTCCGGCGAGTACGAGGGCGCCTCCGGCGCGCTGCCCATCGTGAACGACGTCGCCGCGATCACGACCATCGGCGGTCCCTCGCCGCGGCCCTCGACGAACCGATCGCGCAGCGTGGCGGCGTCGCCGAGCGCGATCGCGACCCACCCGATGGCAGCCGAGGCGATGACGGCCGCGCGCGTCATGGCACACGACACTGGACGCCGAGGTGATCCGACACGTTCGTGCGCCACGACGCATCGCTCATCAGGGGCGGCAGGATCTGCGCGTTGCTCGCCCCGTTCGACGGCTTGAACGCAAAGTGGTCGTACGCCGACGATCGCGAGCCGTTCGGATTGAGGCTCGAGAGCACGTTCGGAGCCAGTCCGAAACCGGCGGTCGTCAACGGCTGAAACGCGCCGTCGGTCGTCGGGAGATTCCAGTCGCCGCCGATCAACAGCGCCACGTTCTGGACGCCTGTGAAGCCGGCCGCTGCCTGGGCCATGACCCTCACTTCGGCCTGCCGGATGGCGATGTTCTTGCCAAAGACGGCGTGGTAGTTGATCAGCCAGAACTGGGTGGCATTGGAGGGAATCGTGACGAGCACACCGTCCGGCGGGCGCGAAAAGGAGCCGGCGTTCGTCGGCGCCGCCACGGGGGCCCCCGCGTTGTACGTCCTGCGCGTGATGAACCCGTATGTCTCCCGGTACGAGCCTTTGCCGTACGGGGCGCCGACCTGCGCCGTGTACGTCCCGAGGCCGCCAATCTTGTTGACGATGTCGACCAGACCGTTGTAGCCGCCCTTCGGCATCACCTCCTGCAGCACCATCACGTCCATGCTCGCGCTCAGGCTGGCCGCGCCGATGCCGGCCGCTTTCGACGCCGTTTTCTGGCCCCACCCGAGATGCAGGCAGTTCTGCGAGACGATCGTCGTCTGCGCGACGATTGACGCCGACAGCGCGACGCTCACTGCGAGCGCCGAGACCAACCGCCTACCGCTGCGCGACCACATCGCCGGCCTCCCCGCGCTGCGCGGCAGCGCGAAACATCGCGTTCCAGTCGGCTGCGACCGCGGCCCACGTCTGGTCGAGCGCCCAGGCGCGCGCGCGCGCCGTGACCGCGTCGCGGCGCGGCCGATCGCGTACCAGATCGATCGCCGCCGCGATCGCGCGCGCCTGGTACTCCGGCGATCGCGGATCGCCCGGTATCAGCACGCCGCGATCCCCGACCGTCGTCGTCAGCGCGGCCAGGTCGCTGCACACGCAGGCGACGCCGGCGGCCTGCGCCTCGATCGCCGTGATACACGACGTCTCGTGAAACGACGTCGGGTAGAGCCAGACGTCGCTGCGGAGCATCTCTTCGGCAAGCTGCTGCTGTCCGACGCGGCCGCGGTAGTGGACGCCGGCCTGCCTCATCGCCTCGGCGATCCACGTGCGCCACGCCAGCTGCGCCGGATCCGGGCGGGCGTTCAGCGACTTGTCCCAGTTGTCGAAGCCGTAGAAGACGTGAAGCTCCGCGCCGGACAGCTCTGCGCGGATCCTGGGGAAGAGATCGAGGAGGACGTCGAGACCGCGGTCCGGACTGGACGAGTAGATGAAGCGGCCGGGCTGCCGGTCGACCGGCGCGTCGAAGCGGCCGGCGTCGATCCCGTTGCGTGTGACGAGGATCTGCTCCGCCGAGATGCCGTGCACGTGCGCGACGTGTGCGCGATGCCAGGGGCTGAGACACAACACGGCGTCGAGGCGGGACGAGAGCGCGCGCAGGCGATCCCCTTCGCCGAGCGGCGTGCCCATCGCCCACACGTCGTGCAGCCAGAGGTAGCGCTGCGACGCGCGGATCGGCCGCTCGAGCGCGTCGACCCATCGTGACGCGACGAACACGTCGATGTGATGCCGCGCGATGAACGCGTCGAACGCGGACGCGTCGCGATACTCGACGCTGCCGTAGATGCCCTCGCGTCCCTCGCAGCACCCAAACAGCACCACGCGCCAGCCATGGCGGCTCATCGCCTCGCAGAGGTGGACCGCGGCGGTCTCGGCGCCGCCGATGCCGTGCTCGATCGCGTCGGGCGTCCACGCCTCCCACGCGTACCCCGCGTGCACGACGAAGAGCGGCTTGTCCCACTTCGCCGCCCAGCGCGCGCGGTTGCCGGCTTCGCGCACGTCCTGCGTGGCGGCCATCGCTGGCGCGCTGGTACTGCGCCCGCCGAAATGGAATACGAAGCTGCGCTCGTCGATCGCGACGCGGTAGCCGAGCCGCCGTGCGCGCCGGCAGAAGTCGGCGTCTTCGCCGCCGTTGACGAACCCCTCGTCGAGCGGACCGACCGCCCCGAGAACCGCCCGCGGGATCAGCGTGCAGTAGAACGCGACCCAGTCGCGCTCGAGGATGCGCGCCTTTGCCGGCGTATAGCTCCAGATGGCGTCGATCGGAACCGTCGCCTGGGGCGCGCCGGCGAGGAACACCCGATCGCCCGCGAGCTGGTTGGCGCCCGGCACGAGCGGCACGTCGCCGACGCGCAGGTCGTACTCGTGGCTCCAGCCGCGGTCGGCGTTCGACAGCGGATTGCAGACGGCGGCCCCCGCGCGCGCGCTCTCGAGCAGCGCCGTCAACCAGCCGCGCGTCACGATGGTGTCGTCGTTCAACAGGCAGACGTACGGCGCCGTTCCTGCTGCGATGCCGCGGTTCACCGCCGCCGCATAGGTCAATCGCTCCGCAACGGGGACCACCGTCGTCGTCTGCTCGTCGATCGGCGGCAGATCCTCCGCAGCGCCTCCGTTGGCCACGAGGATGACGCGATACGGCACGCCCGCCGAGCAGGCGGCGATGCTCGCGAGGCAGGCGGCGACGTACGGCTTGTTGCCGCACGTCGGCACGACGATGTCGACCTCGGGCGCCGACGCGGCGTCGAACAGCAACGCGGCCCACCGTGCCCCGATCTCGTCGAGCGCGTACGGCCGGGCCGCGGCGAGCCCCGCCTGACCGATCCGCCGTCGCGTCGCCGGATCGCGCAGCCGCTCGAGCGCGGCGATCCAGTCGTCGTCGGTTCGCGCGATCCATCCGTTCTCGCCGTCGCGGACGATCGACCGATACGCGTCGAGCGGCGCCGCAATGACGGGCAGGCCCAGCGCCATCGCGCTCGTGATTTTGTTGTTCGACTTGGACGGCTGCCGTGCGACGTCCGCCGGGGCGATCGCCACGTCGCAGGCGGCGAGCGCGCGGCTCCAGCCGTAGAGATCCCACGGCACATCCGCGTCCGGCCCGCTGTGAATGGTGACGAGGCGATGACCCGCAGCCTCGATGGGCGCACGCAGGCGCTCGGCGTGCACCGCGTTTTCCGGCATGCCGATCCACCCGACCGTCAGCGTCCGATGCGATCCGTAGTCGCGGCGATCCGCGAAGCCGGTCTCGACGGCATCCTCGAGGACGATCGCCTGTGCGCCCCCGTCGCGCACCCGGTCGGCCAGCGCGCGCGAGCAGCACACGACCAGATCGGCGGCGGCGATCATCGGCCGGTACCATGGGAAATCCGCGGGAACGTCGAACAGATCCTCCGCGACGTCGAGCAGGACGCGCTTCCCGGCGTGCCGCGCGGCCAGCATCCGCGCGTGCTCGTCGCGCGTGTACTGGCGGTAGAAGACCAGCGTGTCGCAGTCGAGCGGACGATCGGGCTCGACGATCCCCGACCGCCAGCCGCGACCGCGCAGCCAGCGATCGACGTGAAACACGCGGATGCGGTACTGGGGCAGGCCCAGATCGCACGCGCCGACGAACCCGGCGCGACGGGGGTCGAGCGGCGCGACCGCGCGGGCGCCGCAGCGATCGCCGTCACGCCCGGCGTAGTCGACGACCAGATCCGCCCGCTGCATCGCCAGCGCCAGCGCCTCGTCGTCAGCGGGCGTGCCGCCATGTCCTTCGATCGAGACGGCGGCGCCGGGGCGCAGCGCGCGCCGCCATTCGCGCGCGCACGCGTCGGCGCGCGCGCCCGGGACGATCGCCTCGATCGCGATCGCCTCGAGCGACCCGTCTTCGACCGGCAGCGCGTCGAGCGCGCAGACGTGATCGAACGGCGCCGTGGCCGCGTCGACTGGCGCCGGCGGCTCACCGCACCAGATCCAGCCAGCACGCCGCTCGCGCGTGAACGCCAGGCGCGGTGTCGCGCGCACGAGCGGCGCGAGGCGCGCCCGGAAGTGGCTCCGGTTGTAGAGAAGATTGCCGTCCTGCGGACGCAGCCCGAGCGCGACTTCGTTGTAGGCGTTCGCCTTCCTGACGTCGCCGAGCCGATCGCACGCGAGGCACAACTGCACGGCCGGTCCGACGCCGTACGCGTGCCGCTCGATCGGGCTCAGGACGGAGGGTAGCGGCCGGAGGGCCTGCTCGTACCAGAACACCGACTCCGCCCAGTCGCCTTCCGCGAACGCGATGTTGCCGAGGATGAAGTAGGGCTCGGCCCAGCGCGGGTCGGCCTCGCGCGCCGCCTTGGCCGCGCGGCGCGCGGCGGCGCGATGCGCGTCGGCACGAGAGGGATCGCTGGCCGCGAGACGCAGGCGGCATGCGGCCAGCCGCTGCAGCGCGCAGACACGATCTTCTGCCCACCCGCCCGGCATCGCGAGAAACGCGTCGTATGCCGCGCAGGCCCGGCGATCCTCGCCCGCATCGTGCAGCTCCCGCGCCAGGTAGTACTGCAGCCGCGGGTCGAGCCCGGCCGAACGCCGACGCATCGCGCGCCGCAGGATGCGCAGGTTACGCGAGGCGTCGGCCTTCGCACCAGCCGCCGTGCGACGGTGCGTGATGACCACGTCGCCGCGCTCCGAGGACATGTCGGTGGTCACGAGCAGGCACTCGTGAACGGGATGCTGCCAGCGCGCGGCCGCCGACCGCCGCACGATCCGCTCGCGCCAGAGCGTGCACAGCGACGCGCCGCTCTCGTCCTGCGCGTAGTCGTAGGGGAGGTAGTAGACGTCGCGCTCGAGGCGCGCCTTCAACGCGGCGAAGGCCGGCCGCGCGTCCGGCAGAAGCACGTCGTCCGCATCGAGCCAGAGAATCCAGTCCGACGTGGCGAGAGAGAACGAGTGATTGCGCGCCGCTGCGAAGTCGTCACGCCAGCGGAAGGACTCGACGCGCGCGCCGAACTCGCGCGCGATCGCCGGCGTGCGATCGCGCGATCCGGTGTCGACGACGACGATCTCCTCGACGAGGCCGGCGACGGTCGCGAGGCAGCGGCCGAGCACCTCCTCTTCGTCGCGCACGATCATGCAGAGACTGACGGAACTCATGTTGGCGCTGCTTCGAACGGGTCGATGTACCACCGCGTGTTTTCGCGGTCAATCGGTGTTTGTCTTACAAAAGCGCCATGTAGAACCGAGTTGTCACTTCGAGAGCGGAAGATGCTCTTGCGCTGGCCGAAAGGCAGAGCTGCCATCAGGTAAACGGCGCAGTACTCTGGTCCGTCAAAGGGCTATATGCGCAGTCTCACGGTCGCCGCCCGCACGCTGTTCAGAACGCCGTTCGTCTCGGCCATCGCCATCGTCTCGCTCGCACTTGGCATTGGCGCGACCGCCGGAATCTTTTCGGTGTTCCACCAGGTGCTGCTGCAGTCGCTCGCCGTGCCCGAGCCGTCGGCGCTCGTGAACCTGAGCGCGCCCGGCCCGAAGCCCGGCTTCGGAAGCTGCGGCCGCGCCGGCGACTGCGAGGCGGTCTTCAGCTATGGCATGTTCCGCGACCTGCAGAAGGTTCAGACCGCGTTCACCGGCATCGCGGCGCACGTCGGCTTCGGCGCAAACCTCGCGTACGGGGCGCAGACGTCGAGCGGCGAGGGGCTGCTCGTATCCGGCAGCTATTTTCCAGTGCTGGAGCTGCAGCCGGCGCTCGGGCGGCTGCTCGATTCGAACGACGACACGCTCGTCGGGGAGTCGCGCGTGGCGGTGCTCAGCTACG
>Ga0066903_100000299_pt1 | contig 29290 bp, 27 predicted proteins | sample PanSoiMetaGPlot1_FD_67491 | JGI IMG/M metagenome (GOLD analysis project Ga0066903, IMG submission 67491) | Tropical forest soil microbial communities from Panama analyzed to predict greenhouse gas emissions - Panama Soil - Plot 1 (version 2) | ecosystem: Environmental > Terrestrial > Soil >... | reverse complement strand
GGGCTGCTGATCGCGGAGTACCGCCACCAGATGCGGTCCGTGCCGGCGGGGGAGCTCCTGCCCTCCGACCGCCGCCTCACCCGCCGCGAGTGGCAGGTGCTCGAACTGGTGGCCGACGGCAAGTCCAACCAACGGGTGGCGCACGATCTCAGCATCTCGGTCGAGACCGTGCGCACGCACGTCTCGCACATCCTGGCCAAGCTCGACACGCCGAACCGGTCGGCCGCCGCGGCCCGCTTCCAGCACCTGCGCACCGTGCGCTGAGCCGCCCGCCACGGGCGGAGGGTGAGAAAACGTCACCCGCAAAGATCGTCCGACCGCCCGATAGGCGCTCCCGGCCTTCGCCGGGATGCTTGTCCGCGTATGGAAGCGCGACGCGCCCCCGACCGTGGCCATGACCGGGATTCCCGGCACGTGCTGCTGGTCGGGTTTCCTCCGCTCATGCTGAGCGCCCTCGAGCCAGCGTTCTCGGACGTGGCCGAGGTCGCCAGCGTGGCCTTCCCGGGCGTCGAGTTCGACGACGCTGCGGAGGGATTCGACCCCGACCTGGTCGTGGTCGACGTCACGTATCTGGACGAGTCAGTCGTCCGCCCGCTGATCACACGCCGCTTCGCCGAACGTGGGCCGAAGATCGTGTACCTGTCCGATCGGCGGCAGGCCTGGGTCGACGATCTGGGGTCGATCGACTCGCGGCCACTCTCCGACGTGAGCATCGCCGGCCTGGTGAGGCTCGCCTCGGGCTCCGAGTTGCGGTCTGCGGCGGAGCGGTGACGAGTGTCGTGCACCCATGCAGCAAGGCCCGTCGATCGGCGGGCGCACTCGATCGGGGCCCTCGCGGCCCCGAAAGGAGGCGAAGTCATGCGTGACTTCATCCTGCAGCTCGCGGCGCGCCGCGAGGACGAGGAGAGCGGCCAGGCCATGGTCGAGTACGGCCTGATCCTGGCGCTGGTCTCGGTGGTCGCCATTGGCGTCCTGGCCACGATCGGCACGGACATCCAGTCGGTGTTCCAGGCGATCGAGACGGCTCTCGCCAACGCTCTCTAGCAACCAGGCATCGATCGGGAAGGATTGATCATGCGCGACTCCACCGGGATCAGTTCCCGGAACGACGACGAGGGCGGCCAGGCAGTGGTCGAGTACGGCCTCATCCTCGTGCTCGTCTCCCTGGTCGCGATCGGGACTCTGTCCGTGATCGGCACCGACATCCAGGCGGTGCTCCCGCAGATCGCCACCGCGATCGAGGCTGCGCTCTAGCGAGCCCCTGCCCCCGGCTCGCAGCTCGCGGGCCGGGGGCGGGAACCCCCATCGACCCCACCATGAGACTCATTCACCGACATCACCGAGATCGCCCCGCCGAGCGCGGCCAGGCCATGGTCGAGTTTGCCCTGGTGCTGCCGCTGCTGTTGCTGCTGATCTTCGGCATCTTCGACTTCGGGCGTGCGATCAACTACTGGATCGACGCCACCCACATGGCCAACGAGGCCGCCCGCTATGCCGCGGTGGGCAACACGCCGGCCGGGTGCGCGAGCATCGCCACCTGCGTCCAGTCCCAGGCCGACAGCCCGGAGCTGCGCAACGGCGGGACCAATGCCGTGCCCAACGCCGTCCAGGTATGCGTCAACCAGCCGGCCGCCGTCACTCCGGGCACGCCGATCACGGCAACCGCCACGTTCACCTACAACTGGCTGCCCTTCCTGGGCCTCTCGGTCACCCAGACGACGGTCACCGGGTCGGCCACGATGCGCCTCGAGAACTGGAAGAGCAACGTGGTGGGCTGCTCATGAGCGACCTCGGCCGGCAGCATCGCAGCGAGCGCGGCGGCGTGCTTGTCATGGTCGCGGTCACGATCCCCGTGCTCATCATGCTGGCGTCGTTCGTGATCGACGTCGGTAACTGGTACGAGCACAAGCGCCACCTGCAGCTGCAGGCCGATGCATCAGCGCTGGCAGGCGGCGGCATGTACGCGGCCGCGTGCAACGACGCGAACATCGCCACCGAGGCGCGCAAGTACGCCGGTCCCGCCGCGACCGGAGGCGGGGTGTACAACCCGCAGGTCGGGAACACGCCGCAGGCCAACCTGCACGTCCTCATCAACTCCACCAACTACTGGAACCAGGGCGGCTCGGACGACAGCCTCGGGGCTCCCTGTGCGACCGGGTTCGTGGACGTCAAGGTCACCGAAAACGACAGCTCATGGCTGCTGAAGGTGGGAAACCTCGTCGGCCTCGCGAACCCCACGATCAACGCCCACGCAAGGGTCAGTCTGCAGCTCCTGAACGTCGCCGAGGCAATGCTGCCGATCGCGCTGCCGGTGAGCGACCCCAAGACGGGGCAGGTGCAGTTCGTCAACGAGGCCACCGGCGCGGTGCTCGCGACGGCGCCGCTCAAGGCGAACGGGGCAGCGAACGGGAATGCGGTGTGGGACAACTCGGCCGCGCCGATCACCCTCCCGGTCGGCGTCGGTATCTCGAACATCGGGGTGAACATCACTCTGAGTGGGTCGAACTCGGTGACCTGTGGCGCCCAGCTGGTGCAGTGCTACACCGGAGTCAACTTCGTGCGGGGCTACGTGCCCCAGGCGACACCCCCCAACGGCACGCAGCCCAACCCGCCGGTGCTGCGGGATGTCACCCTGACGCCCGGCACCTGCAGCAACGCGTATTTCACGTCGGTCACCTGCACGGACGGCATCAGCGCGGCGATCGACATCGGCGCGCTCGCGCCGGCCAGCGCGATCATGACAGCCACGGTCGGTGGCACGGCGTACCCGCTCACCTACAACGCCGGTCAGGGGCGATGGCTGACGACCGGAACCCCCGTGTCGATCGCCGCCGGCGCCGGCCAGCGCGCGGTCACGATCGCCTGGGAGGAGCAGGCGGGAACCGTCACCGGCAAGGGCACCTGCACGACCAAGAACAACAACCCGTGCAAGGGCACGTTCCCGGCCCCGGCCCAGCGCGCCTACGGGGCGATCAACGGCGTCAGCGGGTCGGGGCCGATCCAGACCATGCAGATCCTGCAGGGCGCCGGCATCTCGGCACAGAGCTTCGCCCAGGGCACCTCGCCCTCCGGCATCGTCGTCCAGATCGGGATTCAGGACGTGTTGCAGCTGGCGAAGTACAACGATCCGCCGGTGCAGCTGCGCGTCGTGGTGGGCAGCCAGAACCAGTCCGTGGACTGCGACCCGGGCATCCCGAATCTGCAAGGCGAGCTGGCGGCAGGCTGCGCGCCGATGTACATCCGCAACGACGGCACGGTCGCCTGCGGCGGCTCGCCGTCGGCGCTCTGGGCAAGCCCTCAGCCCTGGGCCTGCGTCGCCACCCAGACCGGCGGCGCCACGAACCAGATCCCCAAGGGGCTCAACCAGCGCATCCTGGGATCGACCCAGCCGGCCTCGTGCACCAATCCGAATCACTGGCCGAACTACCAGCAGGGCGATCCGCGCATCGTCCAGCTGTTCGTGACGCCATTCGGCTCGTTCGACGGCCAGGGCACGACCACCGTGCCGGTCACGCGCTTCGCAGCGTTCTACATCACCGGCTGGACCGGGCAGGGATCCGGCTTCAGCAACCCCTGCCAGGGAGCCGGCGACGATCCAGCGCCCGATGCGGCCACGATCGTCGGCCACTTCATCAAGTACATCGACACCAAGGGCAGCGGGGGCAACGGCCAGGCCTGTGATCCGGCCTCGGTCGACTCCTGCACCATCGTGATGACCGAATGACCACGAACCCGATTGAAGGAGCACCTCCGTGCAGCGACTGACATCATCGAGAACAGGCACGCTGATCCTGGGCATCGCGGCCGCCGTCGTGGCTGCCGTCCTGCTCCTGGCCTACGTGTCCCAGGTGCGCAAGAACGCGGACAACCAGTCGACCACCGTCAGCGTGCTGGTGGCCGACCGCTTCATCCCGCAGAACACCAGCGGAGACGTGATCGCGTCACAGAAGTGGTACTCGATCGTGAAGACGCCGAAGAGCGACGTCAACGACGGCGCAATCACCGATCCTTCCACGATGAGCGGCAAGATCACGGCGAGTGACCTCGCCGTCGGTCACCAGCTGACGACGAACGACTTCGTCAGCGCGCCGAGCCAGGCGGTGACACCGAAGCTCACGGGCGACGAGCGCGCGATCGCGATCCCGCTCGACAGCGCGGCCGGCCTGACACCGTTCCTCCAGCAGGGCGACCACGTCGACATCCTGGCCGGCTTCAACGTCGTGCCGATCGGCAAGAACGGCGCCCCGGTCTCGGGGAACTCCCAGTCGCGGCCGGTGCTCAAGGCGATCGCCCAGGACGTGCTGGTGCTGGAGGTGCCGCCCAGCTCGAGCTCCTCGACGCCCGGCGGATCCGGCACGGGCAACGTCGTCGTGAAGGTCACCGACCAGCAGGCCTGGGACATCGCGTTCGCGATCGACAACGGCAAGCTGTTCCTGTCGGCCAGTTCGTCGACCGGTAACGAGTCGTCGCGTCCCAGCCTGGTCACGCTCGAGACGCTGCTGCTCGGGGTGAACCCGATCAAGGTCTACCGCTCGCTCGGAGCGCATTGATGACCCGGGCGGTACGGGCACTGGTTGCAATCGACCCCGCCGTCAGGCGCGACTCCGTCGTCGCAGCGCTGCCGCAGGACAACGTCGACGTGGTCGCCATGGTGGACGGCTTCAAGGACGTATCGGACGCGCTGGAACGGACCCGGGCCGACCTGCTGCTGGTCGCCTGCGACCACGAGTCCGGCGACGTGATCGACCTGATCGCGGACGCCCGGCGCAACCGGCCCGACCGCCCCGTCGTCATCCTGTGCAGCGGCGCGCCCAACGGCTTCGTGCGTCAGGTGCTCGAGGCGGGAGCGGACGACATCATGTCGCTCCCGCAGGCTCCCGACAACGTCCGCTTCCTGATCGAGAAGGCGATGGCACGGCGCCAGGTGCCCGTGCACGATCCGGCCCGGATGATCGCGGTGCTCGGGCCCAAGGGCGGTACCGGCAAGACCCTGACCGCGTGCAACCTGGCCGTCCTGCTGGCGTCGTCCGGCCATCGCACGGTGCTGATCGACATCGACCTGCAGTTCGGCGACATCGGGCTGGCGCTGGGGATGCGTCCCGAGCGCACGATGTACGACCTGGCGGTGGCCGGCGGCGACCTCGACGCCGAGAAGGTCGAGGACTACCTGGCGACGCACCCCTCCGGCCTGCGCATGCTGATCGCGCCGGCCCGTCCCGACCAGGCCGCGCAGGTGAGCGTGGAGCTGCTGCGAAACGTCTACGCGATCCTGCGCGATCAGTTCGACTACGTGATCGTGGACACGCCGCCCGGGTTCACGCCCGAGGTGATCACCACCATCGACCTGTCGACCGACATCTGCCTGGTCGGCACGCTGGACACGCTCTCGCTGAAGAACACCCGGCTGGGGCTGGAGACGCTGACGTTGATGGGCTATCCGGCCTCCCGGATCTCGCTGGTGCTCAACCGCGCACAGACTCGCGTCGGCATCACCGAGGGGGACGTGGCGGACGTCGTCGGGCGCAAGCCCGACGTGCTGGTTCCCAGCGACCGGGATATCCCCCGCTCCGTCAACGAGGGCACGCCGATCGCGATCTCCCATCCCAAGTCCGACGCCGCAAAGGCGTTCACCGCCCTGATGACCCGCTACCTGCCCGAAGCTGACCGGCCTGAGGCCGGCCGTCGGCGGCTGCTCGCAAGGAAGGCATGATGGATCTCCACGAACGACTCACATCCTCACGGGCCACGGCCGACATCCCGGCGACGACCGACCCCTTCGCGGACGTCAAGAACCGCATCCACATGGCGGTGATCAGCGACCTCGGCCCGCAGCTGTACGCCGAGAACCTCGAGGAGTCGGTGGTCGCCGACCGGGTGAACGCCGCCATCGGCGCCCACCTGTCGAAGGAGGCCGGGCTCTCACACACCGACCGGGTGACGATCAGCCAGGCGGTCGCGGACGACATCCTGGGGCACGGCCCGCTCGAGCGGCTGCTGGCGGACGACACCGTGACGGAGATCATGGTCAACGGCCCGCATGACATCTGGGTCGAGCGGGGCGGCCGGCTGTACGAGGTGCCGGTGCGCTTCACCGACACGTCGCACCTGCGCCGCATCATCAACAAGATCGTCGCCCAGATCGGTCGCCGCATCGACGAGTCGTCGCCGATGGTGGACGCCCGGCTGCCCGACGGCAGCCGCGTCAACGCGATCATCCCGCCGCTGTCGCTGACCGGCCCGCTGGTGACGATCCGCAAGTTCGGCGAGAACCGGCTCGACCTGGAGGACATGATCCGGATCGGCACACTGACCGAGGCCACGGTCGACTTCCTGCGCCGCTGCGTGGAGGCGGAGCTGAACATCCTCATCTCCGGCGGCACGGGCTCGGGCAAGACCACCCTCCTCAACGCGCTGTCCACAGCCGTGCCGGACGACCAGCGGATCATCACGATCGAGGACGCGGCGGAGCTGAAGCTGAACCAGCGCCATGTGCTGCGCCTCGAGTCGCGGCCGAGCAACATCGAGGGCGAGGGTGCTGTGCCGATCCGCGAGCTGGTGCGCAACTCACTGCGCATGCGGCCCGACCGCATCATCGTCGGCGAGGTGCGCGGCGCCGAGGCGCTGGACATGCTGCAGGCGATGAACACCGGCCACGATGGCTCCCTCTCCACGGTGCACAGCAACAGCACGCGCGACGCCCTGTCCCGTGTCGAGACGATGGTGCTCATGGCCGGCTATGACCTGCCTGTGCGCGCCATCCGCTCGCAGGTGGCGAGCGCCCTTGATCTGATCGTGCACCTCGAGCGGCTCACGGACGGCACTCGCCGCGTCATGCAGATCACCGAGGTGCAGCGGATGGAGTCCGACGTCGTCACCCTGCAGGACGTCTTCAAGTTCCAGCTTGTAGGGCTGGACGAGGAGCGACGCGTCGTGGGCAGCCTCGAGCCGACCGGGTTGCGCCCCGGCTTCATGACCAAGTTCGAGAAGCACGGCATCGAGCTTCCGCTCGAGATGTTCCAGATCCCCGGCGGCCACCTGACCCCGGCGCTCGCGGCGAGGGGCTCGCGGTGAACAGGCGCAGGCTGGCAGCCGCTCTCGCATGCCTGGTCGTGGCCCTGACCTGCTCGGCGCCGGCATCGGCAGCTGGCACGTTCACCGTCACGCCGCAGTCCGACACCGACACCTTCCCGGCGCGCAGCTACCTGCTGACCGTGCCGGAGGGCACGACGCCGACGACCTCGACGACCCACGTCACGGAGAACGACGGGCCGGTCGCCAAGCTGCGCGTGTCGCCGCTGGCCGACATGTCGGATCTGGGCGAGGTGCTGGTGATCGATGCCAGCCAGAGCATGCACGGCCAGCCGATCGCCTCGGCAATGGCGGCCGCTCGTGCCTTTGCGGCTCAGCGAGACCCACGCCAGCCGCTCTCGGTGGTCGTGTTCAACGACCAGGCGCAGGTGGTGCTGCCCTTCACCGTCGACAGCGCGAAGATCGACGCCGCCCTGGCGACCACGCCCACCCTCGGGCAGGGCACGCACATCCTCGACGCCACGAACACCGCGCTCAACGAGCTCACCGACGCCGGCGTCGGCTCCGGGTCGGTCGTGGTGCTCTCGGACGGGGCGGACACGGGCAGCACCGCCACGAGCGCGGAGGTGACGGCGGCCGCGAAGGCGCTGCATGCACGCATCTTCACCGTGGGCCTGGTCTCCGACACCTTCGACCCGGGCACCCTCAAGGGCCTGGCGGCAGGCGGCGGCGGCGCGTACACCGAGGCCAGCTCGGCCGCGCAGCTGAACCGGATCTACGACCGGCTCGGCAGCCAGCTCGCCAACCAGTACGTGGTCAGCTACACGTCGATGGCGCCCGCCGCCGGGCCCGTCGATGTCCGCATCGCGATCGACGGCCTCGGCTCGCAGTCGCTGACCTACACGGCGCCGCCGCTGCCGACCGTGGCCGCGCCGGCGTATCACCGCAGCTTCGGATCGAACGTGCTGGGGTCGTGGGTCAGCGCCGTCGTCGTGGCCGTCGTCGTCGCGCTGCTCGCCGCATATGCGATCGTCGCGATCACCCAGCCCCGCAGCCGCGCCCTGCGCCGGCGCGTCGCCCCGTTCGTGCCGGAGGCCGAACGGGCGCAGTCAACCGGGCCGGCGGTGACGAACGTGATCTACGAGCAGACCGAGCGCGCGCTCGGCACCACCAGCTGGTGGGGGCGGTTCCGCGAGGAGGTCGAGCTGTCCGGGCTGTCCCTGTCGCCGGCGCAGGCGTTCGTGATCGGCATCGCCGGCGGCCTGCTGCTCGGATTCGCGCTGGCGGCCGCCACGGGATCCTGGGTGATGCTGATCTTCTGCCCGCTCATCCCGGTGGTCGGACGCGTGGTGATCGGCTACAGGGCCGACCGCACACGCTTTGCATTCGCGACGCAGCTGCCCGACAACCTGCAGGTGCTGGCATCGGCACTGCGCGCCGGCCACAGCCTCGTGGGCGCGCTGGCCGTGATGACCGAGGACGCCGCCGAGCCGTCGCGCGGGGAGTTCCGCCGGCTGCTGGCCGAGGAGCGGGTCGGCGTGCCCGTCGACGAGTCGCTGACCGAGATCAGCAAGCGCATGCGCAGCCGCGAGGTGATGCAGATCGCGCTCGTCACTGTGGTGCAGCAGCAGACCGGCGGCAACACCGCCGAGATCCTCGACCAGGTCGCCTCCAACGTGCGCGCCCGGTTCGAGCTGCGCCGGCTGGTCAAGACGCTGACGGCTCAGGGACGGGTGTCGCGATGGATCGTCACGGCACTCCCGATCGTGCTCTTCCTCCTGATTCTCGTCATCAACCCGACGTATGTCCATCCACTGCTGTACACCACGGCGGGGCAGGTGCTCATGATCATCGGCGGCTGCATGACGGTGGTCGGGTCATATGCGATCAGCAAGATCGTGCAGGTCGAGGTCTAGGAGGCAATCGTGACAACCATCATCCTCATCCTGGGCCTCGCCGCCTGCGCGATCGCCATCACCCTGGTCGCGCGCGGCCTGTCGGGCAACCGGCTGCGCACGAGCGAGACGGTCGGCCAGATCAAGGAGTACGGGTACTCCGCGCCGACGGCCACGACCACCGGTGAGGAGGGTCGCCGCCCGCTGACCGCGCTGGCGGGCTCGCTCGCCTCCTGGCTGGGCGACATGGTCGGCGACCATGGCGACCAGAGCAAGATGAAGGCGCAGCTGATGGCTGCCGCGATGTACTCGACCTCGGTGCGGAAGCTGCTCGGGTACCGCGTGCTGGCAGCGCTCGGCTTCGGGGCGCTCTGGCTGTGGGTGGCCACCGCGAGCGGCATGCCGGCCGCCCTGGGCCTGGTGGGTACCGTGATCGCCGCCGCGATGGGCTGGGTCGGGCCGATGGCGATCGTGCGCCGTCGCGCGACCGACCGGCTGCACCGGATCGAGCGCGAGATGCCCGATCTGATGGATCTGCTGGTGGTGACCGTGGAGGCGGGCATGAGCTTCAACGCCTCGCTCAAGGTCGCCACCGAGCGGCTCGACGGCCCACTCGGTGACGAGCTCCGGCTCACGCTCCAGGAGCAGAGCCTCGGTCTCGCCGCAGATCAGGCATTGCGCAACATGCTGCTGCGCTGCGACACCGTCGGCGTCCGCTCGTTCGTCCGCTCGATCCTGCAGGGCGAGACGCTCGGCGTCTCGATCGGCCAGATCATGCGCAACCTGGCGCAGGAGGTGCGGCTACAGCAGAAGGCGTCCGCCGAGGAGCGTGCGCAGAAGGCGCCCGTGAAGATGCTGTTCCCGCTGATCTTCCTGATCTTCCCGGCGATGTTCATCGTGCTGCTGGCCCCGGCCGTGATGGAGTTCAGCAAGGCCTTCCACGGCGTCCATCACTGACGCCGGCCTGATCAGCGCAGCCGCGAGCCGAGCGCGCCGGTGGCGATCTTGAGGATCCAGATCGACGACAGCAGGCGATAGACGAAGGCCGGCAGCAGCAGGCCGAAAATCGTCAGGTGCACGGCGAACGGCTCACCGAGCGAGTGAACGACCGGCTTGAGAGCGGGCACTGCGATGTAGAACGCGATCAGGGACACCGCCACGTGCGCCAGTGCACCGCGCACCGAACGCGGCTCCCAGGCCGGGAAGCGCACACACAGCCAGACCGCCAGCACACCGCACGCGACGATGAAGATCGCGGCAAACATCTGAGGGCTCAAGCCAGTCACCACCTTCCGGTTCTCGGGGCTGCGTCCCTGAGATCGGCCAAACGGGTGCCGACCTGTAGCCTACCCCGTAAGCAGGCTGTTGCGCACGCTCGCCATTGCGAACATTTGATTGCATTCTGCGGATATAACTGGTAGCTTGGCGCCCGTTGTCTGCGAGGGGAGCGCTGCACCATGCCACCACGTCTGGCTGCCTGGATCCGACATACGCGACTGAGGGTCTGGGGCGTGCGCCTCGCTGCCCTGGCCGCACTGGCCGCGCTGCTGGCCGCCCCAACGGCGGCGGCCGGGAGCTCGGCGGCGGTGCCCGCGGCCCTGCCGCGCTCGGTGCCGGCGCCGGTGGCCGCCGGAACCGCCCGTATGCTCGCGCCGCACGATCCGGCGGCGAGCCTGCGGCTCAACGTCGGGCTGCGGGTGCGGAACTCGGCGCAGCTGGACGCCCTGATCGCGGCGGGGATCACGCTGCGACCCGCGCAGTACACCGCCAGGTACGCGCCGACCAACGCCGAGGCGGCGGCGCTGTCGGCCTGGCTGAAGGGCCGCGGGCTGAAGGTGGTCGGGCTGACGCAGGACAACCTCTGGGTGAAAGCACAGGGCTCGACACAGCAGGTCGCCCATGCCTTCGGGGTATCGATCAACGACTATCGTGCGGGCGGCCGCACGTTCTATGCGAACGATCGAGCCCCGGTGGTGCCGGCGAACCTGCACGTCAGCGGCATCACCGGCCTTGACAACTACGCCGTGCTGAGGACGGCGTTGAGCACCTCCCGTCGGCCGGCACGGAGCCCGGCGGTCGATGCCGGGCCCGCCATGCCTGCGGACGGCTACTGTCCGGCGAACTTCTCCCAGACGTACGACATCCACCAGACGGCGCCCGCACAGGTCATCGGGATGGTGCTGTGGGGAGCGCCCCTGGTGCAGAGCGACCTGACGGCGTTCAGCTCTCACTGCGGTGGGTCACTGACGCTCGGAACAGGTGCCGACCACGTCCAGTTCATCGCCGTGGACGGGGCGAGCGCGAGTACCAGCGATTGGAATGAGGTCGCCATGGACGTCGAGCAGGGCCACGGGGTCGCGCCCGGTTCCCAGATCAACTACTACCTCGCGGTGAACAACTCCAATGCGGCGGTGGATGATGCCGAGAACGCCGCCGTGCATGACGCGTCTTCGCATGTGGTGTCGAACAGTTGGGGATCCGATTGCGACTGCACGGACGCCAACCTGAACGCGGCGCTCCAGTATGCCGCGAGCGTGGGGACGACCGCCTACACCTCGTCAGGCGACCACGCGGTGCTGAGCTACCCGTCGAGCTCTCCCTACGTTGTCGCGGTTGGCGGTACCGCCCTGAACACGGACAGCGCCGGCAACTGGAGCTCCGAGACGGCGTGGTCGGGGAGCGGCAACGGCTGCTCCGGCGTGTTCGGCCGCCCATCATGGCAGACGGGAGTGAGCGCGGCTACCTGCCCGGGCCGCGCAACCCCCGATGTGGCGGGCGACGCCGATCCGAACACCGGGTCGTACGTCTACTACGGCGGCGGCGCACACCTGATCGGAGGAACCAGCCTCTCGGCGCCACTCTGGGCCGGGCTGACGGCGGACTGGAACGTGGCGCTGGCGGCGAAGGGCCAGCCCGGCGTCGGGTTCGCGGCACCGATCCTGTACACGATCGCCCAGAACCCCAACGCCGCATGCACCGCCCAGACGTTGCACGACGCGATCACAAGCTCACCGTCGAACACGATCGAGCACTGGCCCGGCGGCCAGGTGACGCTCGGCAGCGGGGGCTGCACGGTGACGGTTGCCAGGCCCTCGGGCGACATCGACATCATCGGCGGCGCCGGTGGGGGCGATGCCTGGAGGATCGTGAGCTGGACCGGCTTCCGCACCGCAAGCATCACCGTGAACACTCCGGACTGCGAGGGCCTCGGCGCGGTCGGCAGCGTGACCGCGAACCGCCCGACGTGCACAAACGCCTCGACCGTGTTCGAGAACGACCACTCACACGCCACAGCGGACATCACGGCCACGGCCGGCCGCTCGTTCCGCGACGTCACCTCCGGCAGCGCGGGCGGGCATTCGGCGGGCGTTGGCTGGGACGAGGTGACCGGCTGGGGCACACCGGACCTGACGAACCTGATCAGCCAGACGCCACTGGCCCAGTCGATCAGCTTCGGGTCGATCGCGACACACACCTACGGGAATCCACCGTTCACCGTGACGCCGACCGCGACATCGGGGCTTGCGGTCACCCTCGCCTCGAACTCGCTCGGCGTCTGCACGGTCGCGACCAACGCGCCGAACCCGGGCTGGACGGTCACGATCGTGGGCGGCGGCACGTGCTCGCTCACGGCCAGCCAGACCGGGAACTTCAGCTACCGGGCGGCCGCGCCGGTGACGCAGACCTTCACGGTGAACAAGGCCACCCAGACGATCCAGTTCCCCGGCATCGCAAACCACACGCTCGGCGATCCGGACTTCGGGATGATTCTCGCGGCGTCGTCCGGCCTTCCCGTGACGCTCGCGTCGAACACGGCGTCGGTGTGTACCGTCTCGCCGAGCGGTCAAGTCTGGGTGGTGCACCTGGTGAACGCCGGCACGTGCTCGCTGACGGCAAGTCAGGCCGGCAACGGGAACTACCTGGCAGCCACGCCGGTGACGCAGCAGTTCAGCATCACCGGGCCCAACCTCGTCAAGGACGGCAGCTTCGAGCTGCCCGTGGGCTTCGTGACGTACACGGCGCCGGCCAGCATCAAGCAGTGGTCCGTCACGGCCGGCTCGGTCGACGTGGTGTTCTACGCTGTCGGCGGCTGGGCTGCCTATTCGGGCCAGCAGTCGCTCGACCTGGCCGGGAACGGGCCGGGCACGATCCAGCAGCCGCTGACGCTTCCGCGCACCGGCACCTACAAGATCAGCTACAAGCTGGCAGGTAACCCCTGGTGCGGCGCAATCAAGGTCAAGCTGGACGTGCTGTGGAACGGCTCCCTCGCGCAGGAGAAGTCGTTCGACACGACGGGCGGCACACCGGAAGCTCCCGGATGGGTGGGGCGGTCGGTGACGGTGCCCGGCACCGCCGGACCGGCAACGCTGACGTTCACGAGCGTGAAGCCCGGCACGTGCGGCCCGGCCCTCGACAGCATCAGCGTCAAACAGGTGTCCTAGCGCCCGCCCGTCGGGCGGGCGCGGCCACGCGGGTAAGCGGTCAGGCGACGAGAGGCGTATGCTCGGCGCCCCGGGGAAGGAGCGCGCATGCGTGTGCGATGGCTCGTGCTCGTCGGATGCGTCATGCCGACGCTAGTCGTGCCGGCGAGCGCCGCTGCCGCGCCGGCCACCAAGCGGGTGAACCTCTCGAGCATCGGGGGTCAGGCCAACGGCGCGACCTGGCAGTCGATGGCGGTCTCAGCAGACGGGCGCTACGTGGTGTTCGTGTCGGACGCATCGAACCTGGTGCCCGGTGACACCAACGGAGACGCCGACGTGTTCGTGCGCGACCGTCTGACCGGCCTGACCGAGCGGGTCAGCGTCTCGAAGCGCGGCGTGCAGGGGAACGAGCGCAGCTTCGGGCCGGTGGCGATCTCCACGCATGGCGGGTTCGTGACGTTCACCAGCGAGGCCGGCAACATCGCGCAGGACACCGACCGCGGCGTCCCGTCAACGATCATCGTGAACCGCTCGACGGGGCAGCGGACATCGGTCGGGCAGCTCGGGCGGGAACCGCCACAGCGGATCGCGATCTCCGATGGCGGCCGCTATCTGGCGTACGACAGCTCAAACCCCGACTTCACGGTGGTGTTCCGGCTGGATCGCCTGACCGGCCAGACGTGGCGCTTCAACCCGCTCGGCGCGCGGCACCCGCAGGGCGAACAGCTCGGCGGCATGTCCGCCGACGGCGGCCAGGTGTTCGTCAGCGAACGCACCCCCGATCGCTTCGGCCTGTTCGTTCATGACTTCCGGGCGGGGTGGACGCGCCGTGTCGACCTCAACAACCGCCAGCAGCCGGCCAACATGCCGAGCACGCCCAACGCGATCTCGGCGGACGGCGGCTACGTGCTGTTCTCAAGCCCTGCCTCGAACCTGGTGCCCGGTGACACCAACCACATCGCCGATGTGTTCGTGCGCAACCTCGCTGCTCGGCACACCGCCCGCCCCAGCGTCTCGAGCGGCGGAAGCCAGGCGAACGCCGGCTCGACCGGTCTGGCGATCTCGAGCGGCGGGCGCTACCGGCTGTTCCAGAGCGCGGCATCGAACCTGGTCGCCGGCGACACCAACCACGCCCGGGACATCTTCGTGCGCGACCTCCTGGCCGGCACCACGCGCCGCTGCAGCCTGTCGAGCAGCGGCGCGCAGGCAAACGGGGTGTCGGGGCCGGGAGGCCTGTCCGGCTCGGGCCAGCTCGTGGTCTTCTGGTCGCTCGCCACCAACCTCGTCGCGAACGATACGAACGGCGCGGCCGACATCTTCACGCGCGGCCCCGGCTGCTGACCGCGCCCGGACCGCGTTTCTCAGACAGCGCTCATGTGCCTCTCAGGTTCGGTTCAGGTTGGTCGACGACCATCTCGAGATAGATCACTCAACCACCGGAAGGACATCCGATGGCGACCACCATCCTCACGAATCTCGTTCTCTGCGCCGGCGCCCTGCTCGTACTGGGCTTCGTCATGAACCTCCCCTCCCGCCTGCGGCACGACCGCACGGAGATCCGCAGCCAGATCCCCACGGCCGAGTACCAGCAGGCCGCGTAAGCGGCTCAGACAGCTGCGTCGATCGCCATCGCCACGAAGACGAGGGCGAGGTACAGCAGCGAATAGTGGAACAGCACCTTCGCCGCGTGCGGGGTGGTGCGCCGGCGCAGGCTGACCGCGAACCAGAGGAAGCAGGCGCCCAGCGCCAGCGCCGCCACCCCGTACGCGAGATCGAGGGCCCCTGTCGCCACCGGCAGCAGGCTCACGGCCACAAGCAGCGCCGAGTAGCGCACGATCTGCAACGCCGTCTCACGCTCGCCGCGCACGACGGGCAGCATGGGGATGCCGGCGGCCTCGTAGTCGCGCCGGATCAGCAGCGCCAGCGCCCAGAAATGCGGCGGCGTCCAGACGAAGACGATCAGGAACAGCGCGATCGCCGCGGCGGTGACGTGGCCGGACACCGCCGTGTACCCGACGACCGGAGGCATCGCCCCGGCCGCGCCGCCGATCACGATGTTCTGCGTCGTGCGGCGCTTGAGGTAGCCGGTGTACACAAGCACATAGAACAGGCTGCCGAACAGCGCAAGCATCGCCGCCACCAGGTTGGCGGCGCAGGCCAGCAGCACGAACGACAGCGCGTTCAGGCTGAGCCCGAACTCGAGCGCACGTGAGGCGGACACCCGCCCGGCGGCGACGGGCCGGCGGTCGGTGCGGCTCATGTGGACGTCGATGTCGCGGTCCATCATGTGGTTCAGGGCGCTGGCCCCGCCGCAGGCGAGCGCCAGGCCGGCGATGGTGGCGGCGAACGTCCCCAGCGGCGGCACGCCCTCGGCAGCCACGAAGCTGCCGCAGGCCGCGGTCAACAGGAGCAGCGACATGATCCGCGGCTTGGTCAGCGTGACGTAGTCACGCCAGCTGCCGGCCGTGCGGACGCGCTCCCCGCGCGTGCGCACAACCAGCACCAGCGTGGCCGCGAGGCAGAGCGCGGCGAGCGCGGCGTGGGCCAGCCGCAGCGGCGCCGACGGGCCGGCAAGCGCGGCCACGCCTCCCAGGGCGACCTCGAGCACGAGCAGCCCGATCGCCGCACCGGCCGGTGCGCGCAGCTGCGGATGAGCCAGCCACGCGGCGACGGCGATCGCGGCCAGCGGCGCCAGCAGCACGAGCGTCAGCAGCACGTGCAGCTGCAGGCTGCCGGTGGCGGCAGCCGCGATCACCAGGCAGCCGGCGAGGGCGGCCAGCAGCGCCGTCAGCCGCAGCCAGGGGCCTGGAGGCTCATGTTCCACTGGTCTGCTCCAGCGTGCGCAGGTCGGCTACCAGGTCTGTACCCCGGAACGGGGGCATGTAGGCGGCACGCTCGTCGCCCGCGGCGTCGATCACGTAGACGACTTCGGAGTGCTCGATGTCGCCCGCAACGGGGCGCACGTCGATCCCGTAGCTCTTCCAGACCGGGGCCAGGTCGGCATGGGTGCCCGCCGCCCAGTGCCATGCCCATGCCGAGCTCCAGCGGTACCGCCGGGCCGCGGCACGCACGCTGCGGCGGGTGTCAGCGGGGTTCACGCTGACGACGACCAGCACCGGCCGCGCCCGGGCGGAGAGGCGGCGCATGGCCGAGGCGATCTCGCCGCCCACCACCGGGCACAGGCTGCGGCAGTAGGAGTCGAAGAAGGTGAGCAGCACGGGACGGCCGCGCAGCGCTGACAGCGACACCGACCCGCTCCCCGTAAGGTCGCGCAGGCGGAAGCCGGGCGCGGGGCGCGCCCCGGGCCGGAAGGAGGCGGGCGCGCGCAACCCTGCGGAGGGGCGCTGCGGGGCTGCCGACACCCGTCCAGGCCGGCCCTGCCAGACCGCGACGACACCGCCAAGGAGCATGGCGAGCACGATCGTGCTCGCGGCGAGCACGAACCAGCGGCGATGCCCGCTGCGGCCGGGCGCGGTCACACGCGGTGGCGGAGCCTCCAGCCCCAGGCCAGCACGATCAGCAACAGGGCGAGCGGCACGACCAGCGTCATGGTCGCACCCGCCGAGACATCGGTGGGAATGTCAGACATCAGGCTCCTTTCTCCTGGGCGAGACGCGTCACCGAGCCCGACTCACGCCGGCGCGGCCGCTCAGCGTCGTCGAGAAACTGGTAGATGAACAGGAAGACGATCACACTCAGCGGCACCGCACCGGGCCCCCACATGATCCCCGCGGCGAGCTGCTGGTCGGTCAGGGCCGAGATGCCGCCGGGCCGCGACGCCAGATGGGCGTAGTCGTACAGCGGGCTCGGCCACATCGCGAGCACCACCGCCAGCACCCAGCTGGAGACGATGCAGACGAACGCCACGAGGCCGCGCCCCAGCACGTCGAGCCGGGCGTGGAGCGGCGGCGAGTCGATCAGCTGCGCCCACAGCAGCACCCCGGCGGCCAGCATCGTGAAGTGCTCGAAGTCGTGTACGGCCTGGTTGCTCAGCGTGAGGTCGTAGAGGGCCGGCAGGTGCCAGGCCCAGAGCACGATGTTGAACGCCAGGCAGGCGCCGAGCGGCCGGGCCAGCCAGCGAAATGGGGCGAACCACGGGCTGCCGGTCGTGAACCCGGCCACGCCGCGCCGGGCGCCCAGCGGGAAGGGCCGCCACAGCGCCATCCAGGGCGCTGCCAGCACGAGCAGCGGGGCCGCCACCATCATCAGCAGCATGTGCTGGGACATGTGCGCCCAGAACAGCTCGTCCGCGGCGTCATCCAGCGGGGAGGCCAGGGCGACCACGAGCACCAGCAGGGCGGCTGCGAAGGTCAGCGCCCGCCGCTGCCGCATCCGCCGCGCCTCCGGCGAGGCGCCGCCGACCGGGCGCAGCCCGCGGCGGATGCCGGCGGCGTAGAGCCCAGCGGCGACCAGGGAGCAGATCAACGGCGCACCGATCTGCAGCCCGAACATCTAAACGATGTACAGCAGGATGAAGGCGATTACCATCACGCCGGCCAGGAAGACGACAAACGCGGAGACGGACTCCGCCTCCACCGGGCCCAGCTCGGCGTCCGGGCTGCGCGAGGCGGCCGCCACGGTCGTCTCGGCCCAGTAGAGGCCACCCAGCAGGTGGACGAGATAGACGGCGGTGAAGCCGATGAAGACGCTGCCGTAGCCGCCGGACACGCTGGGCGAGAAGCCGGGGTCGAACAGCTGCACCGCGGCCAGCACCGCCGCCACGGTCAGGCCGCCCACGACCACCCAGCCCAGCTGGGTGCCCGGCCGGCGCGGGGCCAGGTACGCCGCCACCGCGGTCACAACGACAACCACGGTGGTGGCGAGGCCCAGCCCGAGGGAGGGATCGATGCCCGGCGGATGCCACATCCCGTTCGAGTCAAGCGCCCGCAGGTAGAGGTAGGCGAACAGGAAGGCAAGGAAGAGGAAGGCGTCGGCTGCCAGGAACAGGCGCACGCCGACGAACAGCGCCCGCCCGGCCTGGCCGTTCTGCTCGATCTGAGGGCGGCCCACGGTCATCAGTCACCCGCCGCCGTCTGGCCGGGAGCGAGGTCGAACGTGAACAGCGGCGGCGCGGTGGGGTCGCCGTACTCGTAGGGCCCCGAGTGGATCGTCGGGATCCGGTCGAAGTTGCCGGCCGGCACGGGCGTGGGCAGCTGCCACTCGAGACTCAGCGAGCGCCACGGGTTCTGCACGGCCGGCCGCCGCGCGAACACCAGCGACCAGACCAGGTTGACGAGGCAGACCAGCATCGAGAGGCCCAGCACGAAGGCCGACACCGAGACCCAGATGTTCAGGTTCTGCAGGTGCGGGGCGTAGGTCGAGACGCGGCGCGGCATGTCGAGCATGCCCAGCGCGAACAGCGGCAGGAAGGTCGAGTTGAAGGCGATGAACATCGACCAGAAGTGCACCTTCGCGAGCCGCTCGTCGAGCTCGATGCCGGTCATCTTCGGCAGCCAGTAGTAGAGCCCGCCGAAGAACGCGAAGACTAGGCCGCCCATGATCGTGTAGTGGAAGTGCGCCATCACGAAGTAGCTGCCGTGCAGGGTCACGTCGCTGGGCACGTCGGACAGGAAGACGCCCGAGATGCCGCCGATCAGGAAGTTAAAGAAGAAGGCGAGGGCGAACAGCATCGGCACCGTGAAGCGGATCCGGGCGCGCCACAGGGTGCCCATCGCCGACAGGAAGATAAACCCGGTCGGCACCGAGATGAGCTCGGTGGTGAACATGTAGAACGGCCGCAGGTCGGAGTTGATCCCGCTCATGAACAGGTGGTGCTGCCAGACCATGAACGAGAGTAGCGTCACGCCCAGCATTCCGCTGACAGCGATCCGGTAGCCCCACAGCGGCTTGCGGCAGAACACGGGCAGCAACTCGAGCACCACGCCAAACCCGGGCAGGGCGAGGATGTAGACCTCCGGGTGGCCGAAGAACCAGAACAGGTTCTCGTAGAGGAAGGGGCTGCCGCCTGTGGCAGCCGAGTAGAAGGCGGTGCCGGCGGTGCGGTCGAGCACCTCCATGAACAGCGCGCCCACGAAGACGGGCGGCCCGAGCAGCATCAGCACCGAGGTCGCCAGCATGCTCCACACGAAGATGGGCAGGCGGCCCCAGGTGAGGCCGGGCGCGCGCATCGTGATGATGGTGGCCATCATGTTGACGGCATTCAGCACCATCGCCACGGCCGTCAGGAAAAAGGCGACGATGTAGGCGTCCATGCCCGCGTTGGCCTGGATAGCGAGCGACGGGTAGCCGGTCCAGCCGGTCGGGAAGCCGCCGTAGTAGATGGCGCTCATGAGCACGATCCCGCCGAAGGCGAGGATCCAGAACGAGAGCGCCTCCAGCCGCGGGAAGGTCATGCGCCGGGCGCCGATCATGAGCGGCACGAAGAAGTGCCCGAACGGCCCCAGGATGATGCTCGAGACCATCATCACCATCATCGTGCTGTGCAGGCCGACGATCGTCAGGTACTGGCCGGGTGAGAAGACGGGCGGGCTGGGGCGCAGCAGTTCGGTGCGGATCAGCATGGCGTTCAGGCCGCCGATGAAGAAGAAGAAGCCGATCCCGATCAGGTACTGCAGCCCGATCACCTTGTGGTCGGTGCTCATCCGCAGGTACCGGCCGGCGCCCGTCGCCTCCTTCTCCAGCACGGGCGGCCGCTGGCCCCGGATCCGCCGCAGCGGATAGTCGAGGAAGCCCAGCCCCGCCATGAAGCCGATCGTGGAGAACGTGTAGCCCAGCAGCACGGACACGTCGTTCTGGCCCGTGTCGGTGAACCAGGTGAACTTGCCGGCGAGCCGGTGGCCGATCCAGATGCCGATAGCAAAGCCGATGATGGCGCCTACGGCGCCCCACAGCAGGTTGTAGCGGCGAAGCCAGTGCGCGCTCATCCGGCCCTCTTGACTGGACCGGGGAAGTAGGTGGGATTTTGTACGGGAAGTCCGCGCACGCCCGCGCTGCCGGCCCGCTGCTGGGTAATCCACGTGGCGAAGTCGGCCTGGCTGAGCACCTGGCCCTTGCTCGACATCTCACCGTGCCAGAGCCCGCACAGCTCGGAGCAGCGGATGTCGAACGTGCCGGTGTGGTCGGCCGTGACGCCGGCCACGTTGTCGGCGCCGTTCACGGCATCGACCTTGACGCCGAGCTGGTACGCCCAGAACGAGTGGACCACGTCGAGCGACGTGACGTGGAACATCACCGGCCGCCCGACCGGGATCGCCAGCTCGGTGGTCTCGAAGTTGCCGTACTGCGGGAAGCGGTAGGTGAACGCCCACTGCTGGGAGATCACCTGCACGTCCAGCGCGCCCGACGGCGTGGCCGCGATCGGGGTCGGCCCCTGGCCGCCGCCGACCCCCGCGATGCCCTGGTCAGTGCCGAGCAGCTCGGTGGTGCCGAAGATGGCGAGCACCATCACGATCACGAGGGTCGCCAGCACCCACAGCCGCTGCACCCTCTCGTTGCCCTTGACGTGCGGCCCGTCGCCGTCCTCGGGCCGGGCCCGGAAGACCACGATGGCGTAGATGAAGAACGTCAGCACGCCGATCGCGATGGGCGTCATCACGGCGGCGATGATCGTGTTGGTGCGCGTCTGGTCGGCCGCCTGCTGGGTGACGTTCCCCGGCGGCATGTGCGGCTCCAGCAGGAAGATGATCGCGAGCACGCCGATCACCGAGAGGGCGACCCAGAGGGCGATGATCCTGCGGGCGTGGTCGCGGCTCTCCACGGTCAGGCGACGTTGAGGAAGCCATCCATGTAGCCGACCGTCTGCATCGGGCCGCCGAAGCCGTTGATGAACCCGGCTGCGCAGGGCACGAAGCACTGCCACCGGTAGTGGCCGGGCTTCCCGGTGCGGAACGTGAAGACCGTGGTGATGTGCGCCGTCGACATCGGGCAGGGGGTGGGCGTGGCGCACTGGTTCGGGGCGTCGTCGGCAACCCCGAAGATCGGCACGCTGATCCCGAGTCCTGGTACAGCGAACGTGTGGGATGCGGTGGCCGGATCGATCGCGCTGATTGTCTTACCGTCGACCTGGATCGTGCCGCCCTCCACGCCGCGCGGCTTCGACCACAGCGGATTGCGCAGGCCGCTCTGGCCGTCGAAGTTGTACACGGTGACGTGGACGAGGGTGTTGGCCGGCAGGTCGATCACCGTGCTGTGCTGCCACGCTCCGCTCTCGTCCTTGACCAGGTAGGTGACCCACGGCTGGTGCGGGTTGTGCCCGTAGGCTGCGACGGTCTGAAGCGTGAGATTGACGGTGCCGCCGCTGGCCGAGGCCTGCACGGCGGGTGGATAGCTGAACACCCAGGAGACGAGGTACCAGGCAATCAGGGCGACCGCGAGGGCCACTCCGCCCACCACGGCCGCGACCCGGGCACCGGTGCTCACGTTGTCACCACGGCACGGAACACTCCGCCCTCGCGGCCGCTGACGCAAGGGGTTCAGGTCGAGTGTCACACGTTTGTCATCTGGGCCGGGACAACCGTGTGGAATACTGGGTCGGCCCACCGGGAAGGGATGGTTGTGTGCGCCTGTTGATCGTCGAAGACGAGCCTCTGATCGCGCGCTTTGTGAGCCGTGGCCTGCGTGCCGAGGGCTACACCGTGGTCACAGCCGGGGGCGCGCAGCAGGCCAGCGAGAAGCTTGTGCAAGGCGGCTGGGACCTCGTCATCCTCGACCTGCTGCTGCCCGACCGCGACGGGCTCGAGCTGCTAAGCGAGATCTGCACGGACGCGCCGCCCGTGCCGGTGCTGGTGTTGTCAGCGCGGCGCGGAGTCGAGACCAAGGTGGCCGCGCTCGACGCCGGCGCCAGCGACTACCTCTCCAAGCCGTTCGCCTTCGACGAGCTGCTGGCCCGCGTGCGGGCGCTGCTGCGACGCGGGCCGGTCAGCCGCACGGAGGACGCAGCCGAGTGTGAGCTGGCGTTCGCGCTCGACGCGCAGACGCATGCCCTGGTCACCGACGACGGGATGCGGCTCACGCTCTCAGAGCGAGAGTACGCACTGCTCGAGTACCTGGCCAGTACCCCGAACCAGATCGTCTCGCGCGAGCGCATCCTGAACGCCGTCTGGCAGTACCAGTTCGACCCGCGCTCGAACGTGGTCGACGTCTACGTCGGCCGGCTACGGCGCAAGCTCGAGCCGCTTGTCCGGATCGAGACCGTGCGCGGGGGCGGCTACCGGCTGCTCGCCGGCTGAGACCAGCCCGGGCAGGTCGATCAGGAAGCGGGCCCCACTGCCGGGCGTGCTGCGCACGGCCACCGTGCCACCATGGGCCTCCACGACCGCCCGCACGATCGCGAGCCCGAGCCCCGCGCCGCCGGTGCGGCGGCTGCGGCCGCGCTCTACTCGGTAGAAGCGGTCGAAGACTCGCTCCTGCATCTCGACCGGGATCCCCGGGCCATCGTCGGCGACCTCGAGCCGCAGGGCGCCGTTGGCCCGCGCCGCAATCTCGATCGCGCCACCCTCGGCCGTATGCCGCACGGCGTTCTCGAGCAGTGCGTCCATGGCGACGGTCATCCGCTCGCGATCCATCGGCACCTCGCCGTCTCCCTCGACGACCAGGGACCAGCACCGGTCGGCGGCCGGCCGCCAGCGCTCGAACAGCTCCTCGGCGAACGGGGCTGCGGCTGTGGGCACCGGATCGAGCCCATCCTCCGTCGAGACCGACTCGACCAGCAGCAGCCGGTCGATCACCCGCTGCATACGATCGAGCTCGGCGATCACGATGTGGGCGGCGTGCTCGACGTCCTCCTCCTGCGAGGCCCCCGGACGGCCGAGCAGGTCGATGTGCCCGCGCGCGATGGTGATCGGCGTGAGCAGCTCGTGGGAGGCGTCGGAGACGAACGCCTGCTGCCTGTCGAGCGCGGTGCGCAGCTCGGCGGCCAGCCCGTCGGCACGGGACACCGCCTCCTGGCGGCGGCGCACGTGGAACACCATCGCCAGGAACATCAGCGTCATCAGCGGCACCTCGAACAGCTCCGGCCACTCCTCCTTGCCGGCGTCGATCGCGACCACGGTCATCAACCCGGTGGAGACGGTGACGAAGACGATGCCCGCCACCACGCCACGCGTTTTCCAGGTGCGAAAGCCGTAAAGGATGGTGAAGCTGACGTAGATGAAGTGGAAGGGAACCGTCTCGATTCCGGCCGGCGCGCTCGAGTGGATCAGCCACTCCATCGCGGCCAGGTTGGCGACGGCAAACGCGAGCCACGCGTAGTCGACGCCTGCACCTGTGCCGGCCCAGCGCCGGAACCAGTCCATGCGACCAGGCTACCAGCTACGCACGGCCGGTTACGCGCTCCGCGCGGGGGGACGATAATCGTGTCCCATGGCCCCCGAGACTGGCCCCGGCCCGAAAGAGGGCACGTGACCGCGCGGCGGCCGGTAGGGTCGGCGACGATGAGCAGCGCCTACCCTCCCGGCCATCACCTGACGCTGCTGCGTGGCGACGACGGCACACCGTTCGCCGACCCGGCCGAACTGGAGCGGGTGTGGGGCCGCCGCTGGGGCGCCTGGGACGAGGTCGGCCGCCTGCGATCGGTGCTCGTGCGGCGTCCGCGCGGTGAGTTCGCGGCCGTGCGCGAGGAGTGCTGGAACGACGACGCACAGGCGCTGGTCGATCCCGAAGGGTTGTGGTACTGGGAGGATCGGGCTGCCCCTGACCTCTCCCTGGTGGACGCGCAGCACCGGGCCCTCGTCGACGCGCTGGTCGACGAGGGCGTGGAGGTGGTCGAGGTCGAGGGCGACCTGCCGGCGCATATCACCAGCCCGATCTACACACGCGATCCGCTGATCACGGTGCCCGGCGGCGCCATCATCGGGCGCCTCGAGCCCTACAAGCGGCGAGGCGAGGAGGCGGCCGTCGCGCGCGCCGTGTCCTCGCTGGGGATGCCGATCCTGGCAACGATCCACGGCCGCGGGCTGATGGAGGGCGGGAGCTTCGTGAAGCTGACGCCGCAGGTGGCGGTGTTCGGTACATCGTTTCGCTGCAACGACGACGCCGCCGAGCAGCTGCATGCAGCGCTGCGGCCGCTCGGCATCGAGCTGATCGTGGTGCCGCTGGCCCCCTACTCGATCCACATCGACGGCCACCTGGGGATGGTGGCGCCTGACCTGGCGATGATCGACCCGCTCGGCCTGCCGTGGTGGTTCGTCGACCGCCTCAAGGAGCTCGGGATCGAGCCTGTGCCGTGCGTGCCGGGCGAGGAGTGGGCGATCAACTCCCTGGCACTGGCGTCGCGCCGGATGCTGATGTGCGAGGGCTACGAGCGCACGGTCGAGCGGCTGGCCGGCCACGGCGTCGAGGTGCGCACGCTGCCCTACGCGGAGATTCAAAAGGGCGGCGGCGGGGTGCACTGCTCGACGATGGAGCTGGTGCGCGACCCGGCGGTGTAGCCGGACCGCCGATGTCGGAGATGGACGCCCGAATCGCCGAGCCGCTGGCCGGGGCGGGTATCAGGGTGCTGTACCTCTCCGGCGGCGCTCCGGCTCCCGTGGAGGTGATGGTGCGTCGCCGCGATGCCGGCACTGCCAGGCGCGCCCTGGAGGGCACCGACTGGCGGCTCGCGCTGGGCGACGCGGGCATGTGGCGCGTGACCCGAGCGTCGACGTACCTGTGGGCGGACGGGCTGGGCCTGCGGTTGCTGTGGGGCGTACCCTGCTCCCCGCTGCCGGGCAGGGCGCTGCACGGCCTCGAGCGTGCGTTGTGGAAGGGCGCGCGGCCGGACGAGGGGGTGTTGCGACCCCAGCCGGAGCCGTGGGTGCTGTACCTCGCAGTCCAGTCGGTGCGCGAAGGGTTCCGCAGCGCGGCCCGGCTGGAGGAGTTGGACGCCCTGCTTGCCCAGGTCGGGCACCGCGAGGGGCTGCTTGGCCTGGCCCGCGATCTGCGGCTCACCGGGACGTTGGAGCGGGCGCTCGCCCGCCGGGGCGGCCGCGGCCTGCGTGACGGACGGCGTGCGGGGATGACCGAGGCGGGCGCCCGCGCGTTCCGCCGTCATGCCCGGCCGAGGGCACTGCGCGACCTGGCATCGGGAGAGCCCTGGGGGCGAGCGGTCGTGCGCTGCCGGTTCGCCGGTGTCGAGGTGCGCACCGGTCAGGGAGTGTTCGTGCCCCGGCCCGAATCGGAGGGGCTCGTGCGAGTCGCCCTGGCAAGGCTTGACCGAGCGGGCTCGCCCGCCGCGGCCGAGATCGGCACGGGATGCGGGGCTGCGGCGCTCGCGTTGGCCCACGCGCTGCCGTCAGCCGACGTGCACGCTGTGGAGCTCGATACGGCGGCGCTGCAGTGGGCACGGCGCAACCGCCGGCGCCTGCGGCTGCAGCGCGTTCATCTGTACGAGGGGTCGTTGACCGATCCCCTCCCGGCCTCGCTGCAGGGCCGGCTGGACGTGGTGTTCGGCAACCTGCCGTGCATCACGGACGACACCTGGGACTCGAGCCTGGCCGCAACACCGGACGTTGCCTATCGCGGCGCCGGTGCGGATGGCCTCGATTTGCACCGCCGGCTCGCGGCAGCCGCTCGGGGGTTCTTGCGGCCGGGCGGTGCGCTGCTGCTCCAGCTCAGCCCCGGCCAATGGAGCATGCTGCAGCCGCAACTGGCGAACCTGGGCTATGTCCAACTCCGGGTCGAGGAACGGCTCGGCGAGGTCGTGATCGGTGTGGCGGTGGCGAACCGGGCTGACGCCTGTTGAGCCAACCGTTCACCGGACTCTTACGAGAACGTGATTGCGAACCGTTGCAAGTTATGAAAGTGTAAGGCGGCTGGGTTTCTTCAGCAGTGAAGAAAGGGGAGTGAGATGAAACGGTTCGTTGGGCGGCCAACGCTGCTGCTGTTTGTGGCAGCAGCCGCCGTGATCGCGGCGCTCGTGGGGCGCGCTGGGGCTGGTCCCGTAAGCGCCTCCAATCCTGGACCTGCCGGTGCCGTACGGGCATCGGTGCAGACGGGCCACATCGGGCCTGGCACGCATGTCAAGGTGCAGGTGAGCAGCCACCCGTTCAAGCCGACGGCGGCGCAGAAGGCTGCGCGTCAGGCGGCGATGGCAGGCCTCGCCAAGCACGTCGCGCCCTCAATGGGTCGACACACCACGACAGCCAATGTCCCCAAGGTCGGGGATCCCGGTCCGCCGACAGACGTGGGCGGCAAGCAGGCAGCGACTGACCTGACCGTCATGAAGCAGTCCCTGATCAACTCGATCTGCGCCGGATGCGGTCAGTCCGCAGTCAACGAGCCGGATGTCGCCAACGACGGCAAGTACATCGTCGAGACCTCGAACTGGAACATCGCCTGGTCGAAGACCGGTGCGAACGGGGCGACGCCGTGGCTCAACCAGAATCCGTACGCGCTGAGTTCCGGCTTCTGTTGCGATCAGCAGATCGCCTATGACCCGGGCCGCAACATCTTCCTGCTGCTGCAGCTCGACTACGCCGGCGAGGGTGCTGCAACCAACGGCTTCACCCTGTCGATCGCCAGCGGGACAACGCCGACGTCGTGGTGCACCTACAAGTTCCCGGGTGCAATCGGCGGTGGGGCAACGGACACGCCCGACTATCCGAAGATCGGGCTGGCCAACAACAACGCATACGTGACGTGGAACGACTATCCGCCCAACGCCGGGTGGGCACGGACGGGTCTGGCCCGGTTCCCGCTCGACGCACTCGCGTCGTGCGCGGGCTTCAACTACAACTTCCTGACCCGCAACGACGACTTCACGTTCGCACTGAGCCAGACGCCGTCGTCGCTGGATCAGTTCTACTGGGTCTCGAACTGGTACACGGACGGCAGCCACACCAACGGCTCGAACCTGCGGATCTTCTGGTGGCCCGAGAACAGCGGCTCGTACTTCGCGGCCGATCGTGCGATCAATCCCTACACTTTCGGCACCGTGGCCTGCGGCAGCCCGGACTGGTGCAGCCGGCTCGACCCGCGTTGGGAGACCGTGACGATCAGTCGCGCCGAATTCCGTGCTCAGGCAAACGCGGCCTTCAGCGGTGATGCCTTCCTGGAGGTCACGACGGACGCCGGTCCGAGCGGGTTCAGCGGCGGCAAGAACTACGTCGTCTACAACTACTTCAAGCTGAACTCGCTGGCGTACATTGGGAACGACCAGACCTACAGCACGGGGACGAACTTCGCCTATCCGGCGTGTGGGGCCAACTCGGACGGTCACATCGGCTGTGCGATGCTGACCGGCACGAACGCTCCGGGTGGACTCATCCTGCTTCAGGACGACGTCAGCCCGACGCAGCCCTGGGCGTACAGCTTCACCCCGGGCGCAGTGAGCGGGCAGTCGGCGGGCGGCGACTACGTGTCGGTGGACGCCTTCAACCCCGCGGTCGGACCGTTCGAGACGGTGCTGTGGCGGACCAATGGCAGCACTGTCGAGCCGTTCTACACGGTCTTCGGCCGCGGCCGGGACCTGGCCGGCTACAAGAGGTGGGCCAAGAAGTAATCCCGTCCTCGGCATAACCACCTCGAACACCACGGAGGGCCGCCCCGATGGGCGGCCCTCCGTATTTCTCTACATCATCGGGATCGCCCGTGCCGGCGGGCTTGAAGCTTCCGTTGACCAGGAGCGCCGCCGCGGTGAGGGCCGCGAATACACCCAGCCAGCGTGGAAGAGTCGAACCAGCGACCCATGCTCCCGACCGCCGAGCGGATCGTCGCCGCGGCGTCGCCGATCTTGGCGGCGGGATCCAGGTAGTGTTGGCAGTGCTCGGGATGGCTTCGCTTTGTTGGAGAGTGTGTCGTGCGCCTGTTCGGTAGACATGGGCGGAGAGCCGGCGGGATCCTGGTGCTCGCGCTGGTCTACGTGGCGACCGCGAAGCTGGGTTTGGCGGTCGCGTTGCCCGGCACCAACGCGACGCCGGTGTGGGCTCCGACGGGTGTGTCGCTGGCTGTGTTGGTGCTATTTGGCGTGCGCTATTGGCCGGGTGTGGCGCTGGGCGCGTTCTTGGCGAATGTGAATACCGGTATCCCGGTGGTGGCGGTGGTTGGGATCACGGTGGGCAACACGCTGGAGGCGCTAGTGGGGACGTGGTTGCTGCACCACGTGGGCTTTCAGACCAGCTTGCGGAGGGTACGCGACGTCATCTCGTTGGTGGTGTTGGCCGGCCTGGTGAGCACGCTGGTGAGCGCGGCAATGGGTGTGGCGAGCCTGCGACTTGGCGGGGCCATCTCGTCGGACGCGGTGGTGCACGTGTTTCGGGTGTGGTGGCTTGGCGACATGACCGGTGATCTGGTCGTGGCAGCGGGTATTTTGGTGCTCGCGTCGAGTCCGCAACTGCCCGGCTCTCGAGCGGAGCGGGCTGAGGCGGTTGTCCTGATGGGATCGTTGGCCGCTGTCGTCGAGATTGCTGTTGGGGCGCACGCGCCGTGGGCGTTCCTGGTGTTTCCGTGGGGCGTCTATGCGGCTGTGCGGTTTCGCCAAGTGGGCGCGATCGCCGCAAGCGCGGTCATCTTTGTGGTCGCGACCTGGAGTGTCGTGCGTGGCCATGGCCTGTTCGCGCAGCCAAACACGCCGGACGGATTGGTGTTGTCGCAGGTGTTCGTGAGTGTGAATGCGCTGGTGATGCTGGTGCTGGCGGCGGTGACCGGCGAACGCGAGGCAGCACGCGAGTCGGCGCTTCGTGCCGTTGAGCGGGTCACGCGGTTGCAGGAGCTCTCGGCCCATCTTGGGCGCGCCAACACGGTCGCAGCGGTGGCGGCCACCCTGGTCGAGCGAGGCGTGCCTGCATGCAGCGGCGCCGCGGGGTGGGTGGCACTCAACGACGAGGACGGATCGGCGCTCAGGCTGGCCGCCCAGACCGGGTTCGTCTCGGCGTCGACGCAGGAGGAGCGTGGTCCGCCAGGGTGGCGTCAAGCGGCGCGACTCGCGATCGGGTCCGACACCGAACGCTGGCTGTGCGAGCCGGAACGGGACCCACAGCGTACCGGTGCCGGTGGTGGCGCTCGTACCAG
>Ga0066903_100000298_pt1 | contig 29318 bp, 36 predicted proteins | sample PanSoiMetaGPlot1_FD_67491 | JGI IMG/M metagenome (GOLD analysis project Ga0066903, IMG submission 67491) | Tropical forest soil microbial communities from Panama analyzed to predict greenhouse gas emissions - Panama Soil - Plot 1 (version 2) | ecosystem: Environmental > Terrestrial > Soil >... | reverse complement strand
TCGTTCGCCGTCTCGACGCTGCCGACCATCTGGAGGTGGTTCTCTACCCGCAGGAGCCGGAGAAGACCCTGGAGTCGCCTCTGGCCCGAGCCGCAGCCCAGGTCCGTGACGACCACTTCAAACCCGACTTCAAGAAGGGAGCACGATGACCGACGCACAGCAGCTTGCCGAGGAGCACACCCGCTCGGAGCTGGACGACATGGCGACCGAGGCCGGTGTGGACGGTGCCGCCTCCCTGCCCAACAAGGAGGCCGTCGCCCAGGCCTATCTCGATGCTGGTGGGGAGGCGACTGCGGCGACCCAGGCCCAGGGTGTCGCCGCCGTCGCTCCCGCCGCCACCATCGGCGAGTGGACGGTGGTACAGGACGGCCCCGACTACTTCACCGCGGAGCGCTACGTGGAAAGCCTCGGCCTGCAGAAGGTCTCCGAGGGAGCGGCCTCGATGGAGGAGCTGGCCGCGGCTTGTGAGGCCTATGACGCCCACCAGGAGCATGTGGCGGGCGGCGAGAACCCGGCCGGGGTGACGGCATGAAGGTAGGACCCCTGGAGGTATCACTCAGCGATGCCGCCCTGGTCGCCATCGCCGTCTTCGTGATCCTTGCCTACTTCAACGGCTGGGGCTGAGTCTTCCGCCGTCCGTCGTTGAAGCAGGCCCGGCAGGTACGGCGTCCTGTCGAGGACACGATCAGGATGTTCTTGCCGCTGAGGCGGTGCAGGCCTCTGCGGCACATGCCGCCGTACAGGGGCTTGCCCTTCTGCGGCAGTTTGTCCCTCCTGGTCTCCCTGTACAGCTCTCGCTGGATCTCGCGGAAGGCCTCCGCCACCAACGGGCCGGGATAGGCCTTACGGGCTTTGGCGTCCATCCCGTGGGCCTGCTTCAGGTGGTGGCTCAGGATGCGGCGCTGCGCTCCGCAGAACAGGCAGGCCACCAGCTCGCCCTCGCCCTCCAGCTTTCCCAGACGGCGCTCGACCATGCACTGGCGGCAGCGAAGCCTGCCGTCCGGCAGCACCCAGGCGTTCTGCTCGTCGAGCAGGTGACGCCCTTTCGCACACAGGTCTCCCATCAGCTGTCTTTTCGGTCCTCGTTTGGCCATTACTGGAACAGTATAGGAGGTGGTTGTCATAGCAGCCATGACCGACCTCGCCACACCGGCAGCTGCGGTGACGGCGGGCTACGCCAAGATCCAGATCGACCGTGGGGTGCCTTCGGCCCAGGTGCGCAACCCTCCGGCCCGCTACGTCACGATCTTCGAGAAGTGGCTGACCGGCGAACCCGGCTACGGCGGCTTCAACCTGCGCTCGGTCGGTGAGGACAACTCGTCTGCGGCCAACGCCGACACGGCTGCCCTCGCGGTGCTCAACTCGAAGCGCAACCTGCGCTACGGCAAGGGTACGAACCAGAACGCGGGGGCCTTGCCGGGCAACGCGGCCTTCCAGCACACGGTGGACGTGACGTAATGCCCGCCCGGCTGAAGCAGATGGGCAACACCGTCCAGGTCCTCGACACCAATGACCGGGTGGTCGCGGTCATGGGCACGCCGCCCGGCGACGCCGCGGCAAGGGTGGCCGTCGCGGCCAACTACACCCTGCAGGGCGGCGAGCAGCTGGTGGCGGTGACCTCCACGGCAGCGGCCAGGACGCTCACCCTGCCCGCCGCCTCCTCGGTGCCCGTCGGGATCCCGATCGTGTTCAAGGACGAGTCGGGCGGCGCGGCCACCAACAACATCACGGTCGCCAGGGCCGGTGCCGACACGATCGACGGTGCCACCTCCAAGGTGATCAACACGAACTACGGCACCTTCCGCCTCTACTCGGACGGCGTCTCCAAGTGGTTCAGCTGCTGATGCCGTCGATCTCCGATCGAGGGCGGCGTTAGCCGTGGCCGCTCTGACCGTCTCCCAGCACACGACCTACGGCACTTGCGTGGCGAGCCGCTCGACCGCCTCCCGCACGCTGATCTCCCAGAAGGCGACCGAGGGCACCTGTGTGACCCAGAAGGCCGACGGCTCGGGCACGCCGCCCAGGACGCTCGTGCGGGGCCATTGATGTACTGCGTACATCACATGGCGAGCCGTAGGCGAGGCCGCTGATGCCTGTCAGAAGCCAGGCCCAGCGGGCCTACCTCAACATGCGCTTCGGCCACGCCTGGGTCAAGCGCCACCACTTCGACCAGAAGGGGAAGCTGCCCTACCATGTCGCAACTCGCCGCAAGCGTCGCGCCGCCAAGAAGGCGCTGGGAAGGAGCTAGATGGCCAGACTGAAGATGAAGCAGCGCAAGGCGCTGGCCTCGTCCAGCTTCGCCATTCCGTCCAAGGCCCCCGGCTCAGGCTCGTACCCGATCCCCGACCGCTCGCATGCAGCGAACGCCCTCGCCCGCGTCTCCCAGCACGGCTCTCCTGCCGAGAAGGCGCAGGTGCGGGCCAAGGTCAGGCGCAAGTACCCGAACATGGGCAAGTCCCGTGCAGCCAAGCGTGCGCTCGGGCGCTGAGCAGGGCGTCGTCTTCCACATCTGGCCGGACGAGCCGATCTATCACGGCCTGAAGCCGCACACCCACACGGGCTTCCCCCGCCGTACCTCCTGTGGCCGTGAGGTCGGCCTCTACACGCCCCTGCTGCCGCTGAAGCATGTGGCCAGGATCGGCAGGCCATGTAGGAGCTGCTGGCCCGGTTGACGCCGGTATACACTGAGGTATACTCCGACGTGTGGCTGCTCGTAGCACCTTCTCCGTGGCAGAACGCGACGCCGTCCTCGCTGCCGCCTCGTGTCCGCACGATCGTGTGGCTCTACGGCTGCTGCTCGACTATGGACTTCGTAAGGGAGCGCTCAGAGGCGTTCGTCTCGGTCACTTCGATCACGAGCGCAGAAGGCTCTGGATCAAGACCAAGAACGGACGCGAGCAGCTGATCCCTCTCGTCGATCCTGCACTGTGGCAGGACCTGGCCGGACTGGAAGGGGACTACCTGCTCTGTCGCCGCCGCCAGATCTGGCGCGGTTACACCGACGATGGGGGTAGTCGCTTCGAGCACAGGCGCTACCCCCATTTCCCCATGGGCGTGCACGGCCTGCACGACTGGTGGTACGGACGCCTGCACGCTGCCGGTCTGGTCGAGAAGGGCACCTTCTCCGGCCAGCGCATGCACAAGGCCCGCCACTCCGCCGGGCAGCGCGTGCTGGACCAGACCGGCAACCTGAAGGCGGTGCAGAAGCTGCTCGGCCACGCCTCGATCCAGACCACTGCCGATGTCTACCTCGACTGGGACATCGAGCAGCTGGCCGAGACGATGAGGCAGACGCTTGCGGCTTGACGAAGATCCCGATGCCGTGCTGGAGATCGACAACCAGCGCTCCCTCACCGTCTCCACGGTCGAGGGCCGCAGCAGCGTCGTGCTCTCGCTGGAGGATCCGCACGGCGTGACCATCGTCGAGCTTGTCCCCTTCGAGGCGGAGTGGCTGATGATCGAGCTGCGCAAGGCTCTCGATGCCTAGCCCCTCCCGCAGCCACACCGACACGCTGACGAAGCGGGAGTTTGCGTCAACGCTGGTGCGGTTCGGGCAGGCCGTCACGCGCGGCGATTCCGGGCAGGCTATTGCGGAACGGTCGGCGCTAGTTCTTGCCCATTCCGCGCTGCTGGCTGACCTTCAACGGCTAGAAGAAGCGCTGCGGCAGAGTGAGTCTGAGAACGCGCAATTACGCGCGGCGCTAGGGATTAGGCCAGCCGATGTCTAGCCCCTCCCGCAGCCACACCGACACGCCGCGCAAGCTGGAATCGTGGTGCGGATTCGGCCCGTATTGCACCGACGACACGCCGTGCGATGTTCACGCGCTCGTAGCGGATGCTGAGAGATTGGCGGAATCCAATCGCAGGCTGGTACTCAACAACGCACGGGCCAAGGCTGACCTTCAACGCAAGGAAGAGTCGCTGACCGTGTTGAGGGACGCATGGAACGCGCACATGGAGACGTGCCCGCAGCACGCCGCTCTACCCGTTCTGCCGTCGTTCGATGACTTGCAGGCGTGGCGCGACGCTCCGAGTGGGACTGCGAGCGCCGATGCCTAGCCCCTCCCGCAGCCAGCGCCACCTGACGCTCCTGCCGTCGCTTCCGCCCGAGCCTGTCGAGCCGCAGTTCCATTGGGCCGATCTCGACTGGTGGGCGGTGGCCGGAGTCCTGCTCTTCCTCGTCCTTCCCGCCCTGGGGGTGATCATCGGTGGACTCGCATCCTGAGCCGTGGATGACGCCCGAGCGCAGGACGCTCGTCTCCCTGCTCGACGCCGTCGAGACGCTGTACACGGCCCTGGAGCACTCCTCGCTGCATCTGTCCGGGGAGCTGGCCCAGGAGACACGCGAGCGCTTCGAGAAGCACCGCCGCGAGCTGCACGGCGATATCGTCGGCTGGCCGCACGAGTGAAGCACGGCACGCGCTGGGGCTACATCAAGGGCTGTGACTGCGAGGCCTGCGTCCAGGCCAACCGCGACTACCAGCGCGACTACCTGCGCAAGCGCCGCCGCCAGGGTCTTGTCGATAACCACGGAAGACGGATCCGTGATTGAGGAGTGCGGCGACCCGAAGTGCGGCTGTCACCAGCTGGCCTGGATGCGGGAGATGGAGCGGATCGAGCTGGAGGTCTTTCCCGGCTCGCGCTCACGCGGCGAGGTCTTCGTCTGTATCGTCGATGAGTCAGCAGGACTAGCCGAGGAGGAGAAGATGCCGTCCGTACAGGAAGCCGCCAGCAAGCTGAAGGAGATCGCCGCCGCGATCGGTGCGCTCGACTTCAGCCAGGAGATCGAGCAGATCCAGGGTGCCGTCGCCTCGATCCAGGCCGAGATCGGCGCGGTGGCCGACCAGCTGCTCGGTGCCGAGCCGGGCGAGGAAGTGCCCGAGCCGTCCGGCTCCGAGAACGTCGATCTCGCCGCAGCCGAGGCTGCTGCCGGAGAGGGGGCAGCGGGTGAGGAAGGTGCTGCGGCTGAAGAAGCGGGCGACGAGGGTGCCGAGTAAGGACCCGATCGACCCCAAGGTCAACGCCTGGATGAAGCCCGCCAAGAAGGCCAGCTCCTCGGCGACCATGGCGGCTCCGCTCTTGCGGATCGCACGCCGTCTCGGCAAATCTCCCGAGGAGCTGGCCCGCACGATCCCGCCCGACACGATCCGCCGCCTCAAGTACCCGGTGCGCGAGTACGCAGAGCCTGGCGGCAAGACTCGCTACGAGCACGACATCGGGATCGACGAGCGGGCGATCGACACTCGTCCACGCTGACTCCCAGGAGGAGCCATGGACCTAGGCGCAGTCCAGCGCAACGCGCTGGCGCGGTTGGCCGAGGAGATCCGGCTGCAGCTGGTGCGTGAGGCAGCCGCCTCCGATCCCAAGGCCCTGATCAACGAGATCCGCTTCTACGACCCCTCGCAGGCGGACGCCGACAAGGTGGCCAACGCCTGGATCGAGTTCCGCATGTTCCCGCCGCAGGACTGGAAGGCCCCGATCGAGCCGCTCTCGGGCGGAGAGTGGGAGTTCTCCAAGGACGGAACGGACGACTGGTACTGGCAGTCGCTGCTGGTCGAGTGGTGGCACGACCCGGAGAAGAAGAAGTACCTGATCCTCAAGGCGCGGCAGCTCGGCGTGACCCTGCTGGCCTGCGCCTATGTGCTCTGGCTCCTGATCTACCGGCCAGGCTCCAACAGCGTCGCCTACTCCTACGAGGAGGGCGAGGCCAAGAAGCTCGTGCAGGCCACCTGGGCGATGTACCAGGCTCTGCCCGACGCCCTCAAGCCTAATGTCAAGGTCTTGACGCCGACCCGCTCCGAAGAGCCAGCCGAGTGGATCAAAGTCCAGCACGGCGACGGTCGGATCTCCGGCTTCCAGGCGCTTCCCGCGACCAAGAAGCACGGCCACGGCACAAGGGTGACCTTCGCCATCATGGACGAGGTCGCCCGCCAGGACCATGCGCGGGAGATCTACACGGCGATCAATCCGGCCACGACCCGCGGCAAGGCCAAGCTGGTCATGATCTCGACCGCTGCCGGTGTCTCCAATCTGGAGACCGGCGTCGGCAACTACTTTCACTGGCTCTACCACACCAGGCGCGAGAAAAAGCTGGAGTACCGCTTCCTGCCCTGGAACCTGGAGCCGACCCGCGACGAGCAGTGGTACGCGGACGAGGCGATGAAGCTCGATGATGTCGAGCGCAACCAGCAGTACCCGCTGACCGAGGCAGACGCCTTCATGCTCTCGGGCGCTCTCTACTTCGACGTGGAGGCGCTGACGTGGTACCGGCACGAGACGCAGCGCCCGCTCCTGACGGGCCAGTTCGCTCTGATGGGCAGGCGGCGGGCCAACTTCGTCCAGTTCAAGGACGGCTCGATCGACATCTTCGAGCGACCGATCCCCGAGCGTCCCTATGCCCTCGCGGTGGACTGCGCGACCGGCAGGGGGATGGACTTCACCAGCGCTCACGTCATCGACCTGGAGACGGGCGCGATCCCCGCCGAGTTCCACGCCAAGATGGAAGCGCCGCGGGCGGCTGTCCAGCTCCACTACCTGGGCCGCTGGTTCAACGACGCCATGATCGCGGTCGAGCGCCAGGGCGGCTACGGCGACGCGCTGATCATCGCGCTCAAGGACGGAAACGCGAATCTGCCTGCATACAGGCGGGTCTACCGGCACAAGAAGTTCACCCGCGGCGACCGCCCGATCTCCGAGGAGTACGGCTTCCCGATGGGCCTGAAGCTCAGGGAGCAGGTGCTGACCAATCTCAAGGACTGGGTGCGCCAGCGCCTCTTCCCCTTCGTCAGCTCGGGCGACATTCAGGAGCTGGGCACCTTCGTCTACGCCGAGACCAATCCCAGTCCGCGTGCCCAGGCGGGCTGCAACGACGACCGGGTGCTCTCGCTGGCCCTGGCGGTGGAGATGTTCCGTCAGTACGGGCGAATGCCCTCCAGGCGCACCGTGGTGCGCAAGACCAAGTACCGGGGCAGCCCGGTGCGCACACACTGAGGAGAGAGATGTCCGCACTCGGACCGATGGCAGGCCCGCCACCCCAGGCGCTTCCGATGCCCCTGGGGCCGGGCGACGGCGACCCAGGGGGCGCTGGCGAGGACCTGAAGGTGCACGAAGCTCTCCAGGCCGCGGAGGTCGCCCTGCATCATGCGATGTCGGCGGAGACCGACCCGCAGCAGAGGGCGATGATCGCCGACCTGCTCAAGAGCATCAACAAGATGCTGGGCGACCAGCAGGAGCAGGTGCACCAGGCGATGGGGATGAACCCGCAGCTACAGGCCGTGATGGGCCTGAAGCAGGCGATGCAGGCGGGGCCGGGCAGGTAGATGGCCGTCGCCGTCCAGCAGTCGCCCGGAGCGAACGCCACGCTCGACGAGGTGCTGAAGAAATTCGGCGACGCCCAGAAGTCCCACCAGGCCTTCGTGCGCCATTACGAGAAGGGCGAGCGGGCCTACCGCGGGGTCTTGGTGGCCAACTCGGAGGCGGCGAAGTGGCGGCACAAGTACCACCCGCCGTATGCCTTCAACCTGATCGAGATGATCGTCGGAAATCAGGTCGATCCCGGCCTGCCGATGGACATCAAGCCGGAGCCGAAGATCGGCCTCTCGATGGACGAGGCCCAGAAGATGCTCGACGAGATCGAGTCGGTCAGGGACCTGCTGCGGGCCGAGTACGAGTCCGACGACATGGACTTGAAGCAGCGGCCCTTCTACCTGACCGCGGCGCTCGGCGGCAGGGGTGTGCTCAAGACCTACTGGAACTACTCCCGTGGGCCGGTGACCAAGCAGGGCGTCGGCAGCCGCGAGGTGCAGCTGCCCGGCGGGCAGACCTACTCGATGCCGACCCTGACCGAGATCACCCAGGACGGCGTGCTCAACGACCGCTCGACCACGGAGATCGTCGATCCGCGGGACTTCATCGTGCACGAGTCGGCCAGGGACATCGACCCGCTGGTGCCCGGCGGTGCGCAGTACGTGATCCACCGCTGCTGGTACTCGTTCGAGCAGCTGAAGATGATGGAGGCGGGCGGGATCTTCTCCAACGTCGATCAGCTCAAGGGCAGCCGCGACTTCCAGCAGAACGAGTACAAGGACAGGAGTACGGAGGTCTTCCAGGCCCAGAAGCGCAAAGACCTGATCGAGGTGCTGGAGTACTGGGGCGTGCGCCAGGGCACGATCCAGCGCTGCTGCATCGGCAACCGCACGGTCGTGCTCAAGGACTGGGAGCAGAACCCGTTCTGGCACGGCGGCTACCCGTTCATCATCGCTTCCTCGATGCCGCAGCCCTTCTCGACGATCGGGATGTCGGACATCGAGCTGATCGCCGAGCTGCAGGACATGCTGTGGGAGATCGCCAACCAGCGCTTCGACAACACCGAGCTGATCAACAACGCCATCTACCTGATGCGCTCGGACATCGAGGATCCCGACGCCTTCGAGTACTACCCCGGCGCACGCTGGATGGTCGAGGACCCGAGCCAGGTCCAGGCCCTCGTCCCGCCCTACCAGCTGATCCAGGCCACCCTGGAGACGGAGTCGCTGATCAAGGGCGACCTGCAGAACATCACTCAGGCCGCGCCCTTCGCCGCCGGGACAGACACCCAGACGGTGGACAACAAGACGGCCACGGGCGCGACGATCGTGATGAACGCCGCCCAGCAAGCGCTGGCGAGCAAGAAGTTCCATGTGCAACAGGGCCTGAGGCAGGAGGCAGAGCTTCGGCTCAAGAACTGCCAGCAGTTCATCACCGACTGGCGACTGATCGCAGTTACCGGTCCCAAGGGACAGCAGATGTTTCGCCAGCTTTCCCCGCTCGATATTCAGGGCGACTTCATCGTCGATCTCCGGCTTGCCAGCGAGTCGCAATTGCGCCAGGAAAGGCGAGCCGAGGCGAGTTCCGTGCTGCAAATGATGCAGCAGGTATTCCCGCAGAGTTACGTTTCGGGTACTCCGATCGACATGCATCAGGTCATCCTGTGGTGGATGCGGCAATGGGAGATGGACGACGAGGCGATGGCCTTCTTCGAGCCGCAGCAGCAGCCCGACCCGTCGATGGCCGCGATGCTGATGGGCTATGCGCCGAAGGTCACCCTGCGCGGCATGCTCGACCCGACCCAGACCCAGCAGGCCGGGCAGTTCGTCGGGATCCAGGGCCAGGGCCTGCCGCAGCCCGGCGGGCCGAACCTCGGCGTCACCTCGGGCCAGGCGGTGGACACCTCGCAGCCCTCGTCGGCGGGCGGGATGTCGATGAGTCCGGCGGTCAACATGCAGCGGCTGCTGGCCGCACGCGGCGGCTTCCAGCGATGACCGAGACGCCGGAGCAGATCGCCGACTTCGTCGCCGAGCGGGCCAAGAAAGACCCGCGGGTGCGCTCGACGATCCGTGACGCACACCTGTTCGACAGCCTGAAGGAGCACGAAGGCTGGAAGCGCCTGCGCGAGCACGCGGAGGGAGACCGGGAACGGTTCTTCGCCAAGCTGGCCAAGCGCCTGATGAAGGGGGAGTCGATTCCGCAAGGGGAGATCGACTTCAATCGCGGCTTCTACCAGGGTGTCGAGTGGATCCTCGGCCACCCGGAGCAAGCCGAGGCCTCGCTCGAAGCTGCCGCCCGCAAGGCCTGGCGGATGGCGCAGCAGGAGCGGGCCGGTAGTGAGGCCGAGCAGTTCGGCCTCGACCGCTAAGACACACCCAGGAGGTGTGAGATGGCAGAAGAGACACCGGGCCTCGAACCGCCGCAGGACGTGAACTCCCAGACCGGCTTCGAGGCCGCACTCGCCGCCCGCGGACTGGGGCCGATGGCCCCGCTCGAACCCGAGGGTGAGGATCCCGATCGGTTCGCGCCGACAGTCGAGGATCTTCCCGGCGACGAGGCACCCGAGGCAGAGGCTCCGGCCCCAGAGGCCGGGGAGGTCGAGCCGCAGGAACCGGAGCAAGACCCTGCCGTAGCGGCCTTCCTCGCCCAGCACGAGGGCGACGCTGAGGCAGCTCTGCTCGCCGCGCTGCAAGAGCGTGACAACGCGCAGAGTCTCATCGGACGCCAGGGCAACGAGCTGGGCGACCTGCGCGACACGGTCGCCCGGCTTGAGGGAAGGCTGGACGAGCAGCAGGCCTATGCCCAGCAGGGGCCGTTGCCCGAGCCTGTCTCGGACGAGCTGACGGCCTCGCTGGAGACGATGTTCGAGGAGCAGGGGCCAGCGAACGCGATGAACTGGCTGGCGGAGAACCGGCCCGATCTGATCGAGACGGGGATCAACGTCTGGTCGGAGCAGGACCCGTTCTCGGCGGGCCGCTTCGCTGCCCGCTACGACAACTTCCTGCTGGAGGAGGAGGCCATGGCCGCACAGGCCGAGGAGCCTCAGCAGCAGGGTGACCCGATCCTCGACCAGATGCGGGCGCGGGAGCAGTTCTCGATGCTGACCGAGGCCGCACGCCAGCAGCTGAACGTCGATGACGCCTCATGGCCGACCGTGCGCGAGCACGTCGTCCCGGCCTTCAACGACGAGGCGACCTCGCCCCTGATCAAGAACGCGATCATCTCTCCCGATCCGGGCACGCAGCTGGAGGGGATGAAGGCGATCGTGCAGCTCGCCCAGGGCCGTGCCGTTCAGGCCCAGTCCGCAGCCCAGCAGGCGGCGGATGCGGCGGCTGCGCAAGAGGCCGAGCAGCGCAAGCTCGCTGCCACGGTGACCAGTGGATCCCTCCGACCGGCGGTGCCGGAGGGAAAGTCCCTTGAGGAGATGACCTCGGAGGAGCGGATCTCGCTCTTCAAGCAGTCGCTCCTCGCACCGCCATCCACCTCGGTACAGCAAGGGCTGACGGGCCTGACCTGACCGAGCGGCTCCTGACGAGGTCCGGTGACGGACAGCCTCGGCCAGGGACGATCAACGACCCGTTGATCTAGAGGCTCCGCCAACCTCACTCGTAAGGAGTAAGAGCAATGGCTCTCACGACCCTGACGGGGCAGGTGGACGACAACACGATTCTGAGCAACGAGCGTGTTATCGACATGAGCGATGTCATCCCGATGCTCGACCCGGACGTGTCCCAGTTCACGACGATGCTGATGCAGGCCTCGTCGTCGAGCTGCTACGCCTCCAAGGTCGAGTGGCTGGAAGACCAGCTTTTCCCCCGCCTGTCCTCGGTTCTCTCGGGTGGTGCCTCGGACGGTGCGACCATCACGGTCAACACCGGAGAGGGCGCGTACTTCCGTGCAGGCGACATCGTGCGCAACGCCAAGACCGGCGTCGCGTTCCGGGTCACCTCCGTCGCGGGCGACGTGCTCACGATCGGCAACCACCTGGGCCGGGTCGCCTTCGCGGCGCATACGGCCACAGACCAGCTCCTGATCCTCGGCAACGCCGCGGCCCAGGGCGACTCGCTCGGCACCCGCAAGGTGCTGCGCCGGGTCAATCAGTATAACTATACACAGATCTTCCGAAATCCGTACGGGTTCACCCGGACGCTGATGGCATCGAAGCTGTACGGCGGGCCGGAGCCGGACAAGGAGCGGAAGAAGAAGGCCACCGAGCACAAGCGCGGGATCGAGTACGGCCTCTTCTGGGGTGCCCGCAACCTCGACACGACCGGGACGCACCCGGTCGGCACCATGGGTGGCCTGTTCGAGTTCGTGACCACCAACGTCAAGGCTGCCGGTGGCACGCTGACCAAGGCCAACCTCGACCTGTACATGAAGGACCTGCTGCAGCACGGCACGCAGAACGTCGTGCTCTTCGCCAGCCCCGTCGTGGGCATGGCGTTGTCGGGCTTCCTGCGGGACGCCTGGCAGCCGGTCACGACCGACGCCCGCCTCTGGGGGGCCAAGGTCGATGGCTTCATCTCGGGTGCCTACGGCTTCCGGGTGCCGGTCACGATCAAGCGCGACTGGAACGACTTCAGCACGGCCAACTCGCAGTACGGCGGCTGGGCGTTCCTCGTGGACATGGACAACGTCGAGTTGCGCAAGCTGCGCGACACGTCCCTGCTCCGCGACCGGCAGGCCAACGACAGCGACAGCTACGACGAGGAGTATCTGTCCGAGCTGTCCTGCATGGTGCAGATCGAGCAGTCGCACGGAATCATCACCGGCGTTACAGGTTAGGCAACAAGCGTGACCGGCTAGACCCCGCCGGTCCGGGGGGCCGATCCCCAGCTGCAGTGTCCACAGACGCCACGCATGGCCTCGGCCCCCTGCTCTTCTTCCATCTCGACCCCAGGAGGGTCCAATGCGCTGTATCTCCCCTCACGCCCGCTACTCGATCAACGTCTTCGATGCCAGGGAGCAGATCGTCACCGACGCCCGCGGCTACGCCCATGCGGTTCCGGTCGGGATGCAGGTCATGGCCAACTTCGAGAACACCGGCCTGCTGGAGCACGAGATCGAGGTGGCCCTGTCGAGCTTCACCTTCTCGGGTCTTGCCGAGGGCGTGAACCCGCTGAGCAAGATCGGCGTCTTCGACACCGAGGTCTACTGCCTTCGCTACCCGGAGCACGAGCGCGATGAGATGCAGGCCCAGATCGACGAGCGGCTGCGCATCCTGCAGGAGCAGAACCCGAGCCAGTTCATCATCGTCGAGACGCCCGCCGCACCCAGGCCCTGGCCCAAGTACGACGGCGACGATGCCGAGCAGGTGCTGGTCGTGCAGCAGGCGATGGGGATCTCGCCCACGATCGTGCGCCGCTACGAGGAGGAGAACAAGAACCGGCCCGAGATCGTCGAGGCCATGACGCTGCTGGAGCAGGGCGACGAGGCAGTCGAGGAGGAGATCGTTGTCGAGACGTGACAAGGTCAAGCGCGACCAGCTCGCGCCCCTGATCGCCGAGGGCTTCACCGAGGGCGTGCCGCTGGACAGGGTCGAATCCGAGCTGCCCGTCAAGACAAGGCCCGAATCCGACCCCGCCTACATGAACGAGCAGGCGACGGTGCCGGGTACGCGGATCCCGCTGCCGAGGTTCTTCGTCGAGCACGACACCGAGGGGATCTGGCAGGTCCACCAGGGGCGCGTGCACCGCGGTGCTCGGATCATCCTGCTGCCGGAGACGCTTGAGGCGATGAAAGCCGGGCTGATCTGCCTGCGCTGCATGGAGCCGCAGGACGAGCCGTTTCCCTTTCGCTGCACCTCGCCGCCCGAGATGGGCTGCGAGTACCGGATCTCTGACCGCCAACTGCGGGACATCGCCGTCGAGTACGAGGGCGAGAGCGAGCTGGGGCCGACCCCGATCGACGATGCCGACCAGTAGGCCATTACCGCCAGCCACCATCGTCGGTCCCGGCTACGAGCTGACCCCCGGCTTCGCGCCGGGCTACCCGTCCTATCCGGGCGAGGTGCCGGGAGTTGGGATCAACCCCGAAGGCTTCCTGCCCAGCTCTGTCCCGCAGGCCACCACGGCGTCCCTGGCGCTCTCGACAGCCGTGGCGGGCACTCTGTCTCTCGCCTCCGCCCCGACTCAGAGCGCCAGCCTGAGCGCCGCCGGGACGGCCTCGTTGCCGCTGGCCCCGGCATGACCTACACCAAGCGCTATCCCGGCGGCTTCAAGGACTACCCGGACGAATCGACGCCTGTCGATAGCCAGTTCCTGAACGCTGTCGAGACTGAGCTGATCCAGCTCGACAACACGGTGCCGGGCGGTGGCGGCAGCGGCGACAAGACTTTCGTCTACACCCAGGTCACGGCCTCGGCCAGCTGGAGTGTGGCCCACAATCTGGGCAAGAACCCGGCGGTCTCGGTCGTCGATTCCGGCGGTAACGAGCTGCTGGTGGATGTCGATTACATCGACCTGAACAACTGCACGCTCCAGTTCGGGGCAGCCACGTCAGGGAGGGCGTTCTTCAACTGATGCCGACTCTCGGTTCCAATCTCGACTTCGCCAAGCTGGAGGCCCGCAACGCGGTCATCCACAACCTGAGCGCCGCACCGGCTTCGCCGGTCAAGGGGCAGCTCTACTTCGACACGGTCGCCAACACGCTCTACTGGTGGAGCGGGACGGCCTGGGTCTCGGCTGCGGGTGGTGCCGCCTCGGACGCAACGACGAGCGCCAAGGGCATCGTGCAGCTGGCCGGTGACCTGGCCGGTACCGCGGCCTCGCCCCAGATCGCCGCCGGGGTGATCGTTGACGCCGACGTGAACGCCGCTGCCGCGATCACCGAGTCGAAGCTGAACCTGGCAACCGACGCTGCCGTCGGTACCGGCTCGCGCCGCACGCTCGGCTCCGGTGCCCAGCAGGCCATGCCTGGCAACCGCTCACTCGATGCGATCACCGTCGCTGCTGCGGACGTGAACGTCAACTCGCACAAGCTGACCAGCGTCCTCGACCCGACCAACCCGCAGGACGCCGCGACCAAGAACTACGTTGACCTGCAGTCGCAGGGCCTCGACGCCAAGCCTTCGGTGCGGGTGGCAACCACGGCGAACATCGCCACGCTCGCGGGCGGAGCGCCGAACACGCTGGACGGGATCACACTGGCTGCGAACGACCGCATCCTGGTCAAGGACCAGACGACCGCCAACCAGAACGGGATCTACACGGTGACCACGCTGGGCACGGGTGCCAACGGCACCTGGACGCGGGCCACCGACATGGACGCCTGGACGGAGGTGCCATCGGCCTACGTCTGGGTCGAAGTCGGAACGGTCAACGCCGACACCGGCTGGGTCTGCACCGCCGACCAGGGCGGCACGCTGGGCACCACCTCGATCACCTGGGTCAAGTTCGCTGCTGCCAATGCTGCGGGCGCGACGGACGCGCAGTACTACTCGTCCTCGACCCACGCCTCGGCCACCAGCTGGACGATTACCCAGGCCACCCATCAGTGCCGCGCCTCACGCGGCCTGATCGTGCAGGTGCACGATGCGACCACGGGCAACTGGGAGCTGCCGGACATCTCGATCGCGGCCAACGGTGACGTGACGATCACCTACGCGGTGGCTCCCTCGGCCAACTCGAAGATGGTCACGATCGTCGGCTGATGCCAACTGCAGTCGGCCCCTCCCTTGCAGTCGGTGTCGGTGTCACCGGGGCTGCCGGTGGAGGTGGCAACAAGGGTGTCTACCTCGATCCGGCTGGCGCGATCAACGTCTGCGGCAGTTCTGCGGCGCGGGTGTTCTCCGCCGGGCAGACGATAGATACGGCCTACCGCTTCCAGATCGACTCCAACGGCCTGCACACCTGGCAGAACCCGGCAGCTCCGGCGCTGGCTACCACCCTGGCCTTCGACAGCTCGAACGCCGGGCTGGTCCTGACCGCCAACGGTGCCCAGCGCTTCGCATTCTCCAACTACACGACGCTGGGCGCGGTGATGTCGATCGGCAACATTGCACTCTCCAACGCCTTTCATCTAATCCTCGGCGACACGACCTGGAACGCCGTCGGTACCGCCCAGATTCAGGGGCTGTATTACGGCACCACGATCAGGGCACCGTCGGGCTGGTCGCTGAGCAATGTCCAGTTGGGGATGAACTACGCGCCGGTCTTCTCGGACGCCAATCTGACCGGGAATGTGACTGGAATCATTTACGGCCTCTATCTCAACCCGCAGCTGTCATTCGCCACCCGCACGCTGGGCACCTTCTATGGGGTGCAGATCTCGCCCTCCTATGGCGCGAACAGCGCTCCCGCGATTACCAACTACCGCATGCTCAGTGTCTACGGCGGCACGATCACCCAGCCGATCACCGATTGGCGCGGGATCGAGGTCGGCCTGGCGGCTATCGGGACGGGCGGGAGCGTGACCACCGCCTACGGGCTGTATGTGATCGGCACCTCAGCCGCCGCGACCACTTACGGCGTCTATGTCACGGGCGGCGTCAGCTTCTTCGGCGGCGGGGTGACCGTCGGTGCCTTGACCGCCAACACGGCGACCGTGCACATGAACATGACGAGCACCAGCGCCTGGTGCTTCGCCTGCACGCTCAACGGCGGCGGCGCGTTCTTCGGCTGCTACGGCGGCATTCTCTACTGGGGACCCTCGACGGGCGGTACTGACACCAACCTGTATCGCGGAGCCTCGAACCAGCTCAACACGAGCGCTGGATGGCAGACCGGGACAGGCACCTCGAAGGAGGTCACGACCAGCATCGACTTCATCGGTGGTGGCCAGCCGATCCTCTGCCTCGGCAATGCGCACGACACTCTCTGGTATCGCAACGGGGTCAACACGATCGTGATCTGGAACGGCACCAACGGCTACGGCACACTGCAGGCTGCGACCTTCCAGGTCAACTCCGACCGGGCCAACAAGAGTGCGATTCAGAAGCTCACTGCTGCGACGCACAGGCAACTCGCCGAGACCATGCTTGCCGCTCCGGTCTACACCTACCGGCGCAAGGGCTGGGGCAAGGAGTCCCACCTCGGCCTGATGGCCGACGAGCTGCCCGAGCAGATCGTCGAGGAGGGCATCAGCCCGCAGGGCGAGGAACACGGGACGGAGCAGTTCGTGAGCCTGTACAAGCTGTGTGCCGCGCTCACGGCGACTGTGCAGCATCTCAACGAGCGCCTACTGGCGCTGGAAGGAGCCTGATGGAGTTCGAGTTCACCAAGATCGTCTGCCAGACGGTGGTGGCCGTGCGTGACGGCGACCGGGTGATCGACGAGGTCGTGGGTCAGACGGTGGCCTGTTACACGCCCGAACAGCTGCTCTCGCTCTACGAGCGCACCCAGGAGGAAGTCGGGCAGCGCAATGCGCAGGAGCAGGCCAGCGGCGGCAACGGCAATCGCCAGCAGCGCCGTGCCCGCAAGAAGGTCGAGCCGAAGGTGCCCGAGGAGGTCTAGATGCCGACCACGCCGCTCTTCGCGCTCCGCTACCCGGCTGCGACCGACTCAGCCGATGTGCCGCGGGACATGCAGAACCTGGCCACCGATGTGGACAACAACATCAACAAGCCTCCTGCCGGGATTCTCAACGGCGAGGCTGCGGTCTGGAACGGCTCGGCTTGGGCGCGATCGAGCGTGACCAAGCTGGCGGGCTACCTCGACCTGAACAACAGCGGCACCCAGACCATGACAGGGTCGTTGATCGCCAACGGCTCGATCGGCGTCGTAAAGGCGGGTGGGACGCCAGCCTTTACGGCCCATGCCACGGGTGAAAGTGCCGATCGTTTCGGGATCGACACCGACGGCAGCCACACCTGGGGCGGGGGTAGCGGAGTCCCCGATCTCAACCTGTATCGAGGCGGGGTGGGCTACCTGGCTACCGATTACGACTTCGGTGCTCGGGCCAACGGTGCCAACCGGATCTTGCTGCGCGACAACGGTCGGGCCGAGATCACCTTCGGCTCGGCTGCCGACGCCAACCTCTATCGCCTGAGTCCGGGCAACCTGAAGACCGACAGCATCTTCACTGCCGGGGCTGGACTGAACTCGATCGGTCAGACCACCATGACCATCCCCAACACCTCGTCCTGGGCCTGGCTCGCCCAGCTGTCGAACGGCAACCTCTGCGCGGGCTTGTTCGGCAACGTCCTCTACTTCGGCGATGCCAACGCGGGCAACTTCACCGATACCACCATGTATCGGGCTTCGCCGGGCATCCTCAACCTGAACAAGACGCTGCTGATCGGGATGTGGAGCGCCAACGTGGCCTCCAACGCGACGCTTACGCCAGACCTGGCCAATGGCCAGGTCCTTGTCTACAACGTCAATTCGGGTGGCGCGGGCACGCTGACGATCAACCCGCCGACCGTTACCGGCTTGCCAGCTGGAGCAACGACCGTCTTCTATCTCGTGATCAAGAACAACAGTGGCGGCTTGCTCAACTTCAACTTCAACTCCTACTACTCGAACGTGATCACGGTCACGGCCAACAACGGCAACGTGATGGTCTGGAGTTTCGTCTGGGACGGGGCGAAGTGGCGGACGATGTGCGGCCAGTCCAGCAACTCGCCGTTCCCAGGGCCGTAGAGGAGGACGATGACCCGAGGCACTCTGATCCAGCGGATCGCCCGTAAGACCTCGCTCGACGACACGAGCGGCAGCGAGGACTACATCCTGATCGCTGCCTTGCTCAACGAGGCCGTGATCGAGGTCTTGCTCAGGACGCACATCTACGTGCAGCTGGTCGATGTGCCCCTGCAGGCCGGGGTCGCCGAGTACCGGCTCGATCCCACGATCCTGGCGATCGATAACACCCGCGGCACCACGCCGTTCGGCCAGGGCGCACCGGAGTTCATCACCACCGCCGAGATGATCGCCCGCCAGTCCACCAACCTGCAGAACGCGGGCTGGCGGCGGGCGCTCTCGGTCGAAGGGAACCTGCTCACGGTCAACCCGACGCCGGACACGGGCGAGACGCTGCGCTTCTGGGCGACGCTGAAGCCGACCCCGATGGATACCGACGACGACGATCCCTCGAACCCGGCCAGCGGCGGCATTCCCGAGCCGCACCGCTGTCTTGAGTACTACTGCCTCTGGCAGCTGGCCGAGGACGTGGAGAAGACGGTGCCGATGGGTCCGGCCCAGTACTTCCAGCAGTTCCTGATGGAGTGCCAGCTGATGTCGAAGCGCAAGCACAAGCTCGGCAACCGCCAGCTGACGGTGGCCACGATCGGCTACCCGACCGCCCGCCAGGTGCCGATCCGCAACGACGTGTATCCGACCCCGACGCGCTGATGCAGATCACCCTGGCCGGACGCAACTTCGACCTGGGTTACAAGTCGGACACCGCCAGAGACCAGTTGCCGCTGGGGGCTGCCTACCGGATGTACGACTGGATCCCCCAGCTCGGTTCGCCCCTGCGGCGGCGTGGCGGCTGGCTCTATGCGACCGCCGACCTGAGCGCCCTCTCGGCCTGCACTTCTGCGGCGGCGGTGGCCTGGGTCCCGCTCGCGGGCGATCCGCACCTGATGATCGTGTCCGACAATGGCAAGGTCTTCGGCGACCGCACGCTGAACACGGCGACCGGCTTCTTCGCCACGGGCGGTGCGACCGGGTTCACCTCGATCACCCAGCGGCCCTTCTGGTTCGCCGACCTGCAGGGGATGGTGATCCTGCAGGGCTTGATCGGGACGCCCCAAGCGCCCAAGAAGTACACGGGACCCGCTGGCGGTCCCTACACCGTGGCCGCGCTCGGCGGTTCGCCCCCCCTCGCCTCCGTCGGCGCGGCCTACGGTGACTGGCTGCTGCTGGCCAACGGCACGATCTCGGGCACGCGTTACGCCAACCGGATCTGGGCCTCGGTGGTCGGCCAGCCCGAGGCCACCTGGGTGACCGGCAACGACTTCTTCGACATGCCCGAGGAAGTCCTGCGGATCATCCCGTTGCGCTCGACGATCCTCGTCTTCGGCTACCGCCAGCTCTGGATCCTGAGCGGCGACACGCCGCCTCCGGGCGGCAACTGGTCGAAGCTCGATGCTTTCGCCACCGGCACGATGGACGGGCGCTCCTGCGTCTTCTACCGGGACACGGTGGTCTTCGCCAACAATGCGGGCGTCTTCCAGACCGACGGCACAACGATTATCGACCTAGCCCAGGCCGGAGGGATCAGCCAGCGCTGGCAGGAGCTGGTCTCGGACTTCAACTTCTCCAGCGGCTGGTCGTGCTGTGCCGGGATCTACCAGGGCAACTACATCGTCGTGGTGCACGACAGCGCGGGGCGCTTCGTCACCTGTCAAGTCTGCGACATCCAGACCCGGACGTGGTTCGAGTTCAGCAACCTGCATGCCCGTATGTTCGCCGAGCGCCAGTCGGGTCCGGGTACGTCCTATGCCGACGGGCACGAGGAGCTGTTCTTCGCCCACTCGGGCACGCCGCGGGCGGGCATGGTCGCGGACTGCTGGGATCCCACCGCCGTCTCCCAGGACGGGGACGGGGCGGCGGTCGAGCCGGTGATCGAGTCGCCCTTCTACAAGCTCGGCTCTCCCGGCCTGAAGCAGTTCCGCAACACCTGGGTCACGCACGACCTGCGGGCGATCACGCAGTCGAGCTATGTCAAGGTGAAGAGCACCTTCGCCGACTACAACGCGCTCAAGGCAGGCGTCAGCACCTATGGCGCTCTCGTTCACTACTGGGACTCGGCGCTCGTCTACCCACCCACGCTGCGGATCGAGGGTGCGCTGACGCCGGACGGTGACTACGTCACGCTGGGCAATCTCGCGGCCACCTCGAAGGAGCAGCGCCGTCCGGTCTGGATTCGCAAGCGGGCGCTCGGGATCGGCCTCAGGATCAGCCAGATCTACGCCTCCTACGACGCGACGCTGGCCGAGATCGAGTTCGAGGCCAGACCGCTGACCACGGTCAGGCGCGGATGATCTCCAAGCCACCGCCGCAGGGCTTCAACAGCAAGGTGCTGGACGTGCTGCGCGACCCGAGCGCACTGCCTGCGGAGTTCGCCACCTGGGTGCGAGGCCAGATCACGCGCAACCCGCAGGTCCAGATCTCGGACTCCCAGCTGCCGACGGCGGAGAAGAGACATCAGGTCGGCGCTGCGGGCGAGCCAGCCTTCCAGAACAGCTGGACGAACTACGACCCGGTCAACTGGGACACCTGCTGCTTCTTCAAGGACTTGAGCGGGATCGTGCACTTGCAGGGGCTGGTGATGGGCGGGACGAGTGGGATCATCTTCACGTTGCCGAGCGGCTACCGGCCCCCGAAGAACGTCCTCTTCGTGGTCGATTCCAACAACGCCTTCGCCCGTGTCGATATTGCTCCGAGCGGGACTGTGACCGCCTTTCCCGGCTACTCGTCGATCTTCCTCAGTCTGTCCGGCATCACCTTCCGACCCTAAGGAGCGAGCATGGCAATCAACGTACCGCCCGAGGTGGCATTCGGCCAGGCTCCTGTGCCGACGCCGGGCATTCACTGGTTCGGGCCGGGCGGCTCGGGTGTCGCCTACCCACAGCCGGGGCCGGTGCATCTGCCGATCCACTATCCCGGTCCGATCCACTATCCCGGCTTCGGTCCGCCGCCCGGTGGGCCGGTGCACTTCCCGCCACGGCCCGGCTATCACCCGGCAGCGGTCGCCGCGCTGCGTGCCCTGTCGAGGCTCTTCTAGGTCATGGCCGTCCCGGTCTACTCGGGGCCGACCCCGGCCTCGTCGATGCTGCTGCACCCGGCCTACACGCCGGACTACCAGAGTCTGATCAAGGGCAGCCCCGAGTACCTCGCCTACCAGGCTGGCAACCCGACCGTGAGCGCGGGAGCCAACCGCACGGCTGCGATCAGGGCGCTGGCGCTGCAGTTCGGCGGTGCGCTGCCCGCAGGCTTCACGGACGCCTACGGCGACCTCTCGCCGGACATCCTGGCCCAGGCCAGGGCGAACCCGAACTCGACCATGGCCCAGCTCGCCCGCCAGCAGGCGGCGAGCCAGCAGTCGCTGCTGAGCGGTCTGGCAGCCAGGGGCGCTCTGCACTCGGGCGATCTCGTACAGGGCCAGCAGAACCTCGATACGGCCTCGCAGCAGGCTCTGTACGACGCCGGGAGCGCCTTCGGCTCCAACTATGGCCAGGCCGTCGATGCCTTCACCGGGGCGGTGCAGAACTGGAAAGACCAGCTGCCCGGCGTGCTCAGTGCTGCCCAGCAGACGCTGGAGGCCAACCCGCTCTACCAGCCGACCGAGGCGGTCAACGCCAACCTCGTCCAGAACTGGCTGAAGCTGTACAACCAGCCCATCTACCAGGGTCCCGGTGGTGCGGGTGACCTGTACTCGATCGACCCGAGTACCGGCAACCTCGTGGCCTTCACGCCACCCGCGCCGACCCCGACGCCGACAGGCGGTGGCGGTGGCGGTAGGGGTGGCAGAGGTGGCAGGGGTGGCCGCGGCGGTCGCGGTGGTCGCGGTGGTGGCGGCGGGAGACCGGCGGTGACCTCCTGATGGCCAGGGGAATCTTCAAGCCGCCGCCGATCCGCTTCTACAACGCCAAGCAGCTGGGCCAGCAGGCCAACCGGCAGGTCGCTGCCTCGATCAAGGCCCAGCAGGCTCCGATCCTGCTCCAGCAGCAGCAGGCAGACGCACGCGCCAGGGCGGCGCAGGCGGCGATCTCCGGCTTCGGCACGGCTGCCGCCGGGATCCTCAAGGATGTAGCGCCGATGGCCGGAGCGGCCTACCAGGACGCCGCAGCGGCCCAGGGAAACCTGGCCGCGGGCTACTCGGGCCAGATGGCCCAGGACGTACAGCAGCAGGTCGCCCAGCACCAGGCCATGATCGACCAGCTCGCCCCCGGCGGGCAGTTGGCCGGGCAGGACACGACCGGGATGCAGAACGCCATGTACGCGCTCGGCGGCTATATCCCCGGAGCCTCCAACGAGGCGCAGGCTGCTGCCGCGATCACCCAGGCCTCGCAGCAGCCGGGCATCTCGGTCGGCCAGACGATGAACACGCTGACCGGTGCCCAGGCCCAACAGACGCAGGCCGACGAGCAGTACACGCAGGACATGCTCAATCTGGCGGCGCAGGAGCCGCAGCTCAGGCAGCAGATCATGGCCGAGCTGCAGAAGAACGAGCTGGACAAGCGCTCGGCCTACATCCAGCAGCAGGCCCAGAACGCCCTCACGGGCTACCGCAACGCGCAGGTACGGCAGGGCCAGCAGCGGATCAACATCGAGCAGGCCAATGCGATCACGGCCCGCGAGCGGGCCAACACCTCCAGGCTGATCCAGCAGCAGGGACTGATCCTGCGCGGGCGTCAGATCGACATCAGCGCCCGTAACGCGGCCACCGCCGCGGCCAGGCTCGGCGGGATCGACTACTCCGGCTCCAAGGCCAGGGGCTATCTCGTCGATCACGCGGGCAACGCGATCACCGACCCGAAGACCGGCAAGCACATCCCGGTGGCAGCCGCGGTCTACGGCGGCAGGAGCGGGGCCAACACGGGTCCAGGCTCGACGGACTGGAAGGCAGCCTGGAAGCACGTCCAATCGACCTGGATCGACCCCGGCATCGCCGGAGGCCCGACGCCGGGCTTCAGCCGTCCCCCGTTCCACCAGATGATCAAGATCCTCGTCAACGCCTACGGCCTGTCAAGGGCGAACGCCCGCAAGGTCTTGTTCAGGAGCGGGATCAAGGCGAACGGCCAGCGGCCTGGGAAGAAGTAGATGCGCGTAGCTGGCCCTGGCATCGCGGTCAGGCAGCCGCGCCCGACTCTGGGTCCCGTACGGACACCGAGGCAGCCGCGCATCCCACCCACCACATTCCACCCGTCTCCGCCCCTGCATCTGCGGGGGCTGCCAGGCCTGGTCCCGCTGCCGGGGCCGCGACCGCGCCCGGCACCGCCGCCCAAGGGCACGATCTCGATCGCCCGCTACCAGCAGCTGGCGCCGTTCCAGAGGATGCGCACCGTCGGCTTCGCGCAGGCGTCCTACATCGACTCTCAGCTCGCCCAGCGGCAGCGGCTGATGGGCCAGGTGCACTACCAGCAGCGACTGCAGAACTACGCCGCGAGGATCGGCCTGCACGGCGAGCAGTCGCCCAGGCTCGCTGCCCAGCTCAAGGCCGAGCAGGCTCGTAACCCGCACTTCCAGAACGACCTGAACCAGGCGCTGCGGCGCTACGACCCCTCGAACTTCGATCCGATCAGCGTCGCCGGGCACGCGCTCGGCCACTTCGGCTACGGGGTGTTCGTCCGGCCCGCCCAGATCGCCGCTGCGGACATTCGCGGCCAGCACGCACGGGCCGAGATGTTGCGGCGTCAGCAGGAGCGCTTCTCGATGAACGTGGCCAAGGGTGTCGGCACGGTCGCCCTGCCCGCCGTGGTCAAGCTGGCCGAGGGCAAGACTCCGAGCTGGCAGGACTGGGTCTGGTCGGGCCTGACCCTCGGTGCCGGTCCGCTGCGGGTGGCGGGCGCACTGACCGAGGGCGGCGTCGAGACCGCCAGGGTGATCGCAGCGGCCAGGGCTGCCGCAGCCGCCGGGGACGAGCGCCGCGCCCAGCTCCTGTTCCAGACCGCCGACGCCATGAGCAAGGGCGCTGGCAGGACGGTCGAGGCCTACCGGGGCAACGAGGGCCTGATCCGGCCTGCGATCCAGCGCTTCCCGGTGCTGACCAGGCAGGGCCGGGCCTTCGCGGCCAGCGCTGCCAGGGCACAGCGCTTCGCCCACATCGACTCCCAGGCCTTGACCGGCGACATCACCCGGCTGGAGGCCACCAACCGCAAGCGTGCCTTCGATCAGGTGATGATCAACGCCGCCAAGCAGGCAGGCGTCAGGCCTCGGGACTTCATCGACACGCTGCACGCCACCTCGCCGCACATGCTCGACCAGCTGGCTGCGGGCCACGAGCTGACCCAGCTGCACCAGGGCGGTGTCGATCTGCCCTGGGAGCTGCACCCGCAGCAGCTGTACCAGAAGGCTCCGCCGCTCGATCCTGCCGCGGGCATGCCGTCCCGGCTGCGGCTCAAGGGTCTGACACCGCAGGTCTACAACCTGATCAAGCGCGGGGCCGAGTACCGTGACTGGTACGACCGCGGCGCTGCCGTGATCAAGGACTTCGCGGCCCGCACGGGGATCTCCGACAAGCAGGCGGCAGGGATCGTGGCCGTCACCTCGCAGAGCGCCAACCCGACCTTCAACCTGAAGCGGGCAGCCGAGGCCGTCAAGGCCATCCAGCGGGGCGAGGACATCTCGCACACGATGATGGGCGGGCAGTTCACGAAGGTGAAGCACATCATCGAGAACCCGGAGACCTTCGACTGGTCCGGGGTGAAGACCAACAACTACTTCGCCAACTTCCTCAAGCGGCTCGACCCCGCGGAGTACGCCCGCATGTACGGGGCCGATGCCCAGCACGCCACGATCGACCGCCACATGGCCAACATGTTCCTGGGCAAGCAGGCGGTCACCGAGGCTCAGTACGAGAAGCTCAAGTCCGTGATGATCCGCACGGCGGAGAAGCTCGGCTGGTCGCCGGAGGAGGTGCAGGCTGCGGCCTGGGTGCCCTGGAAGGCCGATCAGATGGGCCTGACCCAGGAGTACAAGGCGGTGCTGCGCCATGCCGAGAAGACAGGCCTGCTGCCCAAGCATCTGGAGCTGCCGCCGGGCTTCTCGTCCCAGAAGCTGACCGGCGCGAACAAGAAGCTGCTACAGGCTCGCAGCGCCTGGGCCAGGGAGCACTACGCGGCAGGCCTGCGCAACCCGGACTTCACGCCCAAGGGCGGAGCGGGCTACCTGAGCACGGCCAACGACGCCTATGCCCGCGGCCAGGAGCTGTACCGCGCACCGACTCCCGAGCAGGTCGGCGAGATCAACCCGGCCACGGGCGATCCGTATCTCTACCAGCGGGGTACACTTCCGGGCGATGAAGCAGCAGCAGCCCAAGCCAGAGCCGAAGCAGCCGCCGCCCAGCTTGAAGCCGCTGGACGAGGACGACCCGACGTTCGCTTCACCGAAAGTTCCGAACCGGCTCACGTTTCAGCCTTCGTAGAGGCGGCTGCGCGTAACCCGCGCAAGGAGTTCCTCACTCCCTACACGCCCGAGGAGCTGACCAGCTCCGGCGCTCGGGTCTTCCTCTCCCACGACGGCCACGCTGGCTACGCGATCACGCGGGGCGGCGACCTGATCAACGTCTTCCGCAACCCGGAGGGCGTCAAGGGTGCCGGGGCGGTGGCGGTCGAGCAGGCCATCGCCAACGGAGCCAGGACGCTGGACAACTTCGACGGAGCCTTGTCGGGGATCTACCACAACGCCGGGTTCCGCGAGGTGGCGCGGATGCGCTTCAATCCCGAGTTCGCCCCCGAGGGCTGGGACTACGCCGCCCACGACAACCCCGACATCGTCTTCATGGCCCACGGTGCCCAGGAGGTCCCAGGGCGCTACCTGACGGACTGGGAGCAGGCCAAGCAGCTCTCCAGTGACGCAGTGCCGCTGCGCCAGGAGTTCAAGGAGCCGCCGCGTACGGCGGGCGAGGCCGTGATGGGGGCGGGCCAGAAGCGGGGCGTCGAGTACAAGGGCCTCTACGAGCGGATCCCGAGCATGCCGGGTCACGGGATCATCCACGAGACCAACCTGGCCGACGTGAGCACGCTGCAGCACGAGCTGATGCACCATGTCCGTGGCCACCTGAGTCCCGAGCTGGAGGCCGTCTTCCGCGAGGGTGCCGGGCTGAAGCCGGGCCAGGCCTGGGACACGGCAGCCGAGGAGCACTTCGCCAACGGCTGGCTGACCTTCCTGCACGAGGGTAGGGACGTGCCCCGCAACTGGGTGGACATCCTCGACACGCTGCGGCCCGAGCTGCAGCGGGTGATCGACCAGAAGGATCTCGTCCCGATCACCGACGCCGAGCGTGCCGCCTACAGGACGCTGGCCGGGCACGAGAACAGCTCGGAGATCGGCCAGGCCCTGCTGCGCTACCTGCGGGTCTCGGGCCGCTTCATCGGCACCCAGGCGGGCATGATGCCGACCTACTTCCCGCGTGACCCCGAGGCCGCTGACGCCTACCTGAACCACCTGAACGAGATCGCCCAGGCCGAGGGCCACGACATCAAGCACGCCAAGATCCCTCGCATGGAGCCGGGTGAGGAGTCGGCAGCGACCGGCGGACCCGGCGGTGCGGAGATTCGGCGTGTGATGGCGGGTCGGCTGAGCGAGGCGGACCTGCAGAGCCTGGGCGAGTACGGCAAGGTCGGGGCCAAGGCGGACGTGCGCTCGGCCCGCCAGGCCCAGGCCGAGACGAGGGCGTTGCGCTCGCCCGAGCTGAAGGCCCGCTCGGCTGCCAGCATGGACGCCTTCGAGAGCGGCGGTGGAGGCCTGGAGGGTCACTACGCGAGCATGGCCCCACTCAAGGGCGTCTACTCCGGCGTCGATCTGGGCCAGAAGCCGGAGGTTGACCAGAAGGGCATCGACTTCCTGCTCAACTTCGTCACTCACCACCCGACCCTGGAGGGCCAGGGCTTCACACAGCGCAACGCCCGCGAGGCCCTGCTCAAGGTGGTCAACGGGGAGAGGCCGCAACCAGCCGAGGCCAAGCTCCTGCACCGGCTCTTCGGCAAGGAGGTGAATGCCGAGACGATCCGCAGCTGGGCCAAGACAGCCAAGCCGCAGGACTGGCTGCGCGAGATCGTGAACTTGCCGCGCTCGATGGAGGCCACGATGGACCAGTCGGCGATGTTCCGGCACATGATGATGGTGCTGATGCACTCGCCGGAGATCTGGGCCAAGCAGCCGGTCAAGATGTACCGGGCGCTCTTCTCGGCCTCCTTCCATGAGGATTGGATGAAGGCGATCGAGGACCATCCGCTGTACGCGCTGGCCGTCAAGGCCGGGGTTCCGTTCACCGACCTCGGTGTCGATCCATTGACCCGCGAGGAGCAGTACATGTCGATCCTGGCCGAGCGGATTCCCGGCTTCGGCAGGATGGTCAAGGCCTCCGACCGCAGCTACTCGGGGGCCTTGAACGGGGCGCGGATGGCGCTGTTCGAGAAGCTCGTGCGCAAGGCCGCAGGCCAGGGTCACGATCTGGCCGACCCGCACGCCCTGGAGTCGATCGGCAAGTTCGTCGGCAGCGCCACGGGGCGTGGCGATCTCGGCGTCCTCAAGCGCTACACGGAAGCCCTGCAGTCCACCTTCTTCTCGCCCCGGCTGCTGGCCTCGCGGGTCAACTTCATGTCGCCTGTTTACTACTACTCGCTGCACCCGTTCGCCCGCCGGGAGGCGGCGAAGGGGATGGTGCGGCTCCTGGGCACGGCCTATGCCGTGATGAACTCGCTCAAGCTGGCCGGAGCGAACGTGGGCATGGACCCGACCAGCGCCAACTTCGGCAGGGTGATGATCGGCAACAGCAGGATCGACCTCTTCGGCGGCTTCCAAGACCCGATCCGCATCGCCGCCCAGCTGTACGAGCGCAAGATCACCAGCTCGGTCACCGGCAGGGCGGAGAAGCTGACCGGCGGTCCTGGGGCGTCCAGCATGGCCGACATCCTCTGGCGCTTCTTCCAGAACAAGCTCGCTCCGGTGCCGGGCGGTGCGGTCGAGGCGCTACAGCAGAAAGACCCGGCTACGGGTGAGCCGCTCGGCTGGGCGCAGCTCGGCTGGCCCAAGGGCCTGTTGCCGCCGGTCAACCCCTCGGAGTGGTTCGGTCCGGGCCATGCCTGGCATCCGGGCCGGGCAGTGACCTCGAACATCTGGCTCAACCACATGCTGCCGCTGGTGTCCCAGGACATGGCCGCGCTGCCGACCGACAAGGAGTACCTGGCTCCCGGCCCATGGCTGGGCATCGGCGTCCACACCTACGGACTGCCGCCCGCGGGCCAGAAGCAGATGGACAAGCTGACCAAGGACATGCAGATCGCCGGTCTCGGCAAGCCACCCGCGGCGGTGATCCGCGACTCGCACTGGAAGGGCGTGCTCGACCAGGCGATCTACGCCGGGCAGTCCTCGTACGACAAGGCCGCAGCGGCCCGCAAGGTCTTCAACGAGCGCTACCCGACCCAGCCGTTGCCGCCGATGCCCCCCAAGATGACGGCAGCCGAGGCGGAGACGTACTACCTCGACGTGCGCAAGCTGATCGCGCCCTACTACGACAAGTACCTGGGCGCGGTGGACAAGGTCGTGCGGGCCAAGCAGGGCCTGCAGCAGGAGGGTCCCGGCACGCAGCCCGTCCATCACGGCGGCGGGGTCGTGCACTCGATCGAGCATGGATTCGGCGACGTGATTCACGGGATCGGCGGCGTGCTCGGCTCCGCCGTCGCCACTCCCACCGCCGGGGCTGCGGTCAACCCACCGGCCCGCCAGCTCGCTGCAGTCCACACGGGAGGCCTGCCGCACGAGCTGGCCGGAGCGATCTCCAGTGCCGCTGCCCGCTACAACGTCCCAGCCCAGACGCTTGCGGGCATCTGGGCGATCGAGTCGGGACGCACGTTCCCCAACCCGGCGGTCAACCACCTTGGCTACGGCGGGCTGTTCGGCACGACGAAGTGGAACGCCTCGACCCAGGAGCAGGCGGACTACGCCGCCCAGACGCTGCACCATCTGCTCGTGACCCACGGCGGCAACATGGCCGCTGCGCTGCACGCCTACTCCGGCGGTGGCTACACGAGCGTGCCGGGCGTGGGTGGCGGCTGGCATGCAGGGGGTGGCGCAGGAGGCCACCAGTTCGCTCCTGCGGCCATGGGCGGCTTCGAGGCTCCTGCCGGGTCGCCGAGCGGCGGTGGCCATGTCGAGGCCCTGATGAACGCGATGGAGGCCTCGCTGGCCTCGGGCCATTACAACCCGGCCCAGGTCTTGGAGCAGACGCTGCACACGCTCTCCAGCCGTCCGCTCTCGGGCAACGTCGCCGGGATCAACTTCGAGCTGCCGAAGGGCGGACCGGCAGCGCCGCAGGCCCGCGGTGCCATCGCGCTGGCCGAGCATTACCTGGGCACGCCCTACGTCTGGGGCGGCGAGTCGCCCGGCGGCTTCGACTGCTCGGGC
>Ga0066903_100000297_pt1 | contig 29335 bp, 22 predicted proteins | sample PanSoiMetaGPlot1_FD_67491 | JGI IMG/M metagenome (GOLD analysis project Ga0066903, IMG submission 67491) | Tropical forest soil microbial communities from Panama analyzed to predict greenhouse gas emissions - Panama Soil - Plot 1 (version 2) | ecosystem: Environmental > Terrestrial > Soil >... | reverse complement strand
GCGGGTTCGCCTTCGCGTGGATGACGCGCGACGGCGTCAGCGTGTTCCTCAACAGCCTCGAGAGCGTCAAGGCGGAGCACGCCGGGATTGGCGCGAAGCCGATCGGCGGCACCGCGAGCCTCTTCATCGTGCTCGAAGCCGCCACGATCGCAGCGGGCGTCGACGCGATGTTCAAGACGATCGACGGCCGCGCGCGCGTGGAGATGCCCCTGAAGGATCAGTTCTACGGCATGCGCGAGTTCGCGATCGAGGATCCCGACGGCTACCTGATCATCTTCGCGCAGGAGCTGCCGAAGAAGTGACCTGATCTGTCACGGTGCCGCCTGAGGATTGGCGATACAATGGCGGCACCGCGCGTGGACTCCTCCCTCTTCGATCTCTCGGTGCTCGACGCGGTCGAATGGCTGCGGGCGCAGCCGTCCGAGTCGATCGATCTGCTCGTCACCGATCCGGCGTACGAGTCGCTCGAGAAGCACCGGGCCGTGGGCACGACGACGCGGCTGAAGCACAGCAAGGGGTCGAGCAACGACTGGTTCACGGTGTTTCCGAACGCGCGGTTCGCCGAGCTGTTCGACGAGGCGTTCCGCGCGCTGAAGCGCAACACGCACTTCTATCTCTACTGCGACGCGGAAACGATGTTCATCGCAAAGCCGGAAGCCGAGCGCGCGGGGTTCCGGTTCTGGAAGCCGCTCGTGTGGGACAAGAAAACGATCGGCATGGGCTACCACTACCGGGCGCGCTACGAGTTCATCCTGTTCTTCGAGAAGGGCAAGCGCCGCCTCAACGATCTCGGCATCGCCGACGTGATCGCCGTCCCGCGGATCCACCGCGGCTATCCGGCCGAGAAGCCGCCCGCCGTGTCCGAAGTGTTGATCGCGCAGAGCACCGCGCCCGGCGACGTCGTGGCGGATCCGTTCATGGGCTCGGGCAGCGTCGGCGTCGCGGCGCTCCGTCTCGGCCGCCGGTTCCGCGGCAGCGACATCAATCCCGAAGCGGTGCGTCTGTCGGCGGATCGGCTGCGCACGTACGGCGACGGCCGCGCGCCCGACGGGCTGCCCGAGCCGCAGCCGGGCCTGCTCGAGCTCGCCGACTCGCTGTGACGGGCACCGACTACGCCAACCTGGTCGCGTCGTACATCGCGAAGCGTTTCGGGCCGCGCGGCCTCAAGGTGTACCGGGAGGTCCAGGTCGGCAAGTCGATCATCGGCAAGAACCGCTGCATCGACGTCTTCTGCATCCGCGACGACGACGCGTTCGCCGTCGAGTGCAAGTATCAGGGGTCGCCCGGCACGGTCGACGAGAAGATCCCGTACGCGCTCGACGATCTCGACGCGCTGCCGCTGCCGGGCTGCATCGTCTACGCCGGCAAGGGATTCTCCGACGGCGTGCTCCACATGCTCAACGCGGCGCCGCGCGCGGCGTACTGCCTGCCGTTCGACGGACAGACCGATGCATCGCTCGACACGCGCGAGCTCGATCACCTCATCGCGGCGCATTTCGGATGGTGGGACGTGATTGTTGGAGCAAAAGGGCCGGTGACGTAGACCGGTCCCGGGTCCCGAGTCTCAGGTCGCTGGTCCCGGGTCACGGTTTTTCGCGCGCGCCGTGATCCTCGAGGTAGGTCATCAGCGCGACGTTGCGCGCTTCCACCGCCGCCAGCAGCGGGGTGATCGCGCCGTGGTGGGTGTTCACGTTCACGCGGTGCTCCACGAGCAGGTGGACGATGTCGACGTCCTCCTCCTCCACGGCCGTCACGAGCGCGTTGCCGCCGTAGCTCGGATCCATGCCGGCCTCGAGGATTGCGCGCACGACGTCGGCGACCGGATGAAGCATCGCCAGATCGATGGGCGCCTGCTCGCCCTCGCGCGCGATGCCGTTGGCGATCCCGCCGCCCCACGCGCGATTGGGATTCGCGCCGGCCTTCAGCAGCACGCGGACCAGTTCGATCGTCTCAGGCTTCTTCGGGCGCACCTGCTTCAGCGACCACTCCCAGGCAGAGTGCGACGCGCCCTCGTAGGTGACCATCGCGTTGGGATTCGCGCCTCCGGCCAGCAACTGCGTGACGGCCGGGACGTCGGCACGCGCGGTCGCCGTCACGAGCTTCAGCTCGGGTTCCCCCCCGCGCGGCGGCCGATACGGACGGCCGCACGCCGAGGTCAGCGCCAGCGCGCACAGCGCGATCGCGGCGCGTCTCATCGCTGGGCCTCACGCAGCACGGCGATCACCTGGTCGTAGGACGCGGCCCGCGGCGAGTTCGACTCCGCTTTGCGCGCCGTCTCGGCGAGCTGCAACGCCGTCTGATCGTCGCCGCCGCGGCGCTCGGGGTCTGCGCCAGCCTTGAGCAGCGCGCGAACGGCGTCGGTCTGCGCGAACGCCACCGCGCGCAGGAGCGCGGTCTTGCGATCGATCGGCGCCTGCGCGTTGACGTCGGCGCCCTCGGCGAGCGCGCGCTCGATGCCGGTCACGTCGCCGTGGCGGGCCGCCTTGAAGAGGTGCTCATCCGCGTCGCTGAACCGCCAACGCGGTACGAACACGGTCCAGACGGTGAGCGCGGGCACCGCCAGGACGAAGAGCGTGATGTAGAGGATCTGGCCCGCGCGGTTCAGCCCGAACAGCGTGAAGAGGATCGGATAGTCGCGCTTGGCCGGCGTCGGGTCCACGCAGCGGATTCTGCCACAGCTTCACGAACTCTCGGTCAGTTCCGGCCACGCCTCGTCCGGCGTCCGCTCCAGGCGGGCACCGATGATGTAGTAGACCGTCTCGAGCAGCGGCAGCGCGACCCAGTCGTCGTGCGGGAAACGCAGGATGAGGAACACGCCCCAGATCGTCAGCACCGTCCCGACGTACTGCGGATGCGCGGTCACCGAGAACGGAAACGCGTTGCACCACGGCACGTCGCAGCCGAAGCGGTTGCCGTAGAAGACGCCCGCGCTGCCGAGGCGATAGAAGACGCCGGCGTTGAGCGTCTGGCCCGCCGCGATCAGGGCCACGCCGATCGCGATGGCCCACCATGGCGCATCGGGCGGCCAGGCGGCGCCGTCCGCGTGCGCCAGGCACCACCAGGCGAAGACGGCGATCTGCAGCGCCTTGAATCCGACGAACAGCGTGCGCAGCGCGTCGGTCGGTCCCGGCGCCAGGCGGCCGGGACCCGCGCACAGGGCGCGGAAACCCTCGGGGAATCGCCATGCCCAGACGTAGCACGCGCGCTCCAGCGCGAGCAGCAGCGCCGCGCCGGCGAGGACGTCGACCTTCACGCCGTCGCGCGCCTGGCGAGAGACGGCACGTACGAGAGCAGGTCGGTGATGGGATCCGTGATCAGCTTCACGAGCCACACGAGCGCGACGCGGACGTCGTGCCTGATCGCGAGGTACACGAAGCGCAGCCCGACGACGAAGACCGTCCACTGGAACCAGTGCAGCGCGATCGCGTCGAGGTTCGCGGCGCGCCAGCCGCCGGCGGTGAAGATGTCGAGAATCGGCAGGATCGCGTAGCCCAGCACGATAAGCGTCTTCTCGCGCGTCGTGTAGCCGAGCAGCAGCATCTCTTCGTCGTGGCAGGCCGGTTCGAGAATCGCGTGGCCGAACTGCCGCACGAACAGCGACGCCAGGCCCCAGCACATCGCGCGGGTCAGGTCCGTGAAGATCACCACGTAGCAGTAGATGAAGACGCTCGAGCTCACGACGTGGAGCGCCTGGTTGGCCCAGTCGTTGTGCGACGCGTGATGGTCGTCGTGCTTGCGCTGCATGACGTCGCCGTAGAACGCCCTCACGGTCCGCGGAACGAGGCTCGCGGCCATCTCGCGCGCCAGTCGCACTTTCATACGCTTCTCCTTCTGTGGATACTGCTCGAGCGTCAGCCACCACGCGTCGCGCTTCATCGCGCGCGCCGCCCGCGTCAGTTTGTCGGTCAGTTCGTCGTAGTCGGCGTCGGTCATGTCCATGCTGCTCAGGCAGCGGCCCGTGCCGACCCAGCTGAGCGTCACGCCCTCGGCCCGCAGGTAGTACTGCAGCAGCCAGTTGAAGCGGCTCTGCTCCTTGAAGAGCACCGTCCACACCGTGCCGAGGTTCATGAGGCGGATCGGCAGGCCCGCGTCGGCGAACCGCTGGTTGACCGCATGCACCCACGCCGTGCAGCGGGCGTTGGCCGCGGCATACGCGTCGCGCGCCTCTGGCGAGATCGCCCAGTCGAGGAACTCGCGCATGGCGCCCATCACGAGCGGGTGCGCCGAGAACGTGCCGACGACATAGGCGATGCGCATCGGCCGGTCGGGATCGAAGCGGCGCATCAGCGTGTGCGATCCGCAGACGACGCCGTTCGGCATGCCGCCCGCGACGGTCTTCCCGTAGATCACCATGTCGGCCTGGACGCCGAAATACTCCTGCGCGCCGCCCGGCGCGAGCCGGAAGCCCGTGTAGACCTCGTCGAAGATGAGCGGCACGCCGGCCTCGGTGCAGACGGCGCGGAGGCGCTGCAGCCATGTGCGGTAGCGCTCGGTCGACGGCTCGGTCTTCCGGATGTCGCTCGTCAACAGGATCGCGTCGTTGGGCGGCGGCGCATTCGGGTGAAACGACTGCACCGGGTTGACGAGCACGCCCGCGATCTCGCCGGCCCGCGCGCGTATCGCCGACAGCGAGGCCGGGTGCATGTCCTTCAACGTGAGAATGTCGTCGACCGGCCGCTCGCTGCCGAGGCCCGGCTGCACGCCGTCCCACCACCCGTGGTACGCGCCCGAGAAGCAGACGACGAGCCGGCGCCCGGTGTTGAACCGCGCCATCCGCACGGCCGCCATCACGGCTTCCGTGCCGCTCATGTGGAAGGAGACTTCCTCCTTGCCCGAGATCTCGCGCAGCAGCGCGACGTTCTCGGCGAGCACCGGATGCAGCGGCCCGAGCACCGGTCCGAGATCCCGCACGCGCGCCCAGCCCCTGTCGATCCAGGTCTTGTAGCGATCGAAGCCGCAGACGTTCATGCCGTACGATCCGCTGACGTCGATCGACCAGTCGCCGTCGAGGTTCCGCAGCCGCGGTCCGCGCGACTCGGTGACGACGGAACAGAGGTTGAACTTCTCGCGCATCACGCCCAGGAACGGAAACGGCACGCGGCTCGCGTCGGTGAACCGCAGGTCCGAGAACCGCTCGCGGATCGATCCGGCCCACGCCGCGGTCTCGCCGTTCCGGCCGTCGAGACGCTGCGCCAGCGCGTCGAGGCCGGCGCGGCGCTGCACGATCCATCGCCGGTCGGCGCCGTCGGCGCCGAGCATCTCGTCTTCGGTGCACGCGCGGCCCCGCACGATCGTGGAGAGCCGCCGCGCCATCGTCGGCATCAGCGCCAGTGCGGGCCACGTTTGCGCGAAGCGGAGGACGCGCAGGGCGACGAGCACGGCCGGCACGCCGACGAACCCGACGAGCAGAATCCAGGCGTCGACCGTCACGTCGCATCCTCCATTCGCGGGACCGCATGGCGCGGCGCGACTGTCTGCGGCCGCGCGCCGCCCCGCGGATCGTCCAGCAGCACCGCGGCGAAGCGCGCCGCGATGTCGTCCCACTCCAGCGTCAGCGCATGCGCGCGCGCGCGGGCGCCGACGATCGCCAGCTCGTCCGGCTGCCGCGCCGCTCGCGACGCGAGGCGCACGAACGCCGCGGCGTCGCCGAGCGGCGCCAGCAGGCCGTCGTGTCCGTGCGTGATGTGCTGATGCGCCGCGGCATAGTCGAAGGCGACGACCGCGAGCCCGCTCGCCATCGCTTCGAGGGTGACGTTGCCGAAGGTGTCGGTCTCGCTCGGGAACAGGAAGAGGTCGGCCGACGCGTAGTGCCGGGCGAGATCGTCGCCCGTCCTCACGCCGACGAACATCAGGTCGGGATGCTGCCGCTCGAGCGCGATGCGCGCCGGACCGTCGCCGACGAGCACGAAGCGCGCCGTCGGCGCGACCGCCTGGATCGCGCGGAACGCGTCGATCGCGAGCGGCAGGTTCTTCTCCGCCGCCATCCGGCCGACGTAGATGGCGACGACGTCTTCGTCGACCGCGCCCCAGGTGGCGCGCAACAGCCGGCAGCGACGCTCCGGCGTGAACAGCGCCGCGTCCACGCCGCGGCCGAGCACGTGCACGCGCGCGACGCCCTCGCGCCGCAGCGCGTCGCGGATGTCGGCGCTCGCGACGAACGTGCCGTCGGTGCGCCGGTGAAACGCCGCCAGCCATCTGGCGACGAACGGCTGCAGCCGTCCGAGTCCGTAGTGGCGCGAGTAGCTGTGGAAGTTGGTGTGGAACCCGCTCAGGACGCGAATGCCCAGGCGGCGCGCCGCCGTCACCGCGGCGGATCCCAGCGGACCTTCGGTCGCGACGTAGACCGCGTCAGGCGGATCGGCTCGCCACACGCGCACGATCGCGCGCGGCCACGCGAGGCCCACCTGTACCCCGGCATAGCCGGGCACGGGGAGGCCGCGCACCAGCGACTCGTCGTGCGGCACGACGGATCCGTCGGCGCGCTGCCGCGGCCGGACGATCGACACCCGGTAGCCCGATTCCCGCAGCCGATCCGTCAGGCGCGCAAGCGTGTGCGCGACGCCGTTGATCTCGGGCCGGTAGGTCTCGGTGACGATGGAGAGATGTGGAGCGCGAATGCCGGACATCCTGCGGCGCGCGTGCAACGGCGGCGCGACGTTTGTGTTGACGCGAGATCAACTGTGGAGCGGCGATGCGTCGGCGATCGATTTCTTGCACGGCCGTCACATCGCGCTCACAGGGATCTCACATCTCATCTGTAGCGTGACGGTGGCCATGACACTGAGCCGAACGACCATCCACGTGTGTTCCCGAAGCGGCATCCCTCCGGCGGCCGCGGGCGCGCGCGCGGGGGTGTCGCTGCACAGCCACTCCGAGTACTCGAAGGAGGCGCTGGACTTCATTCCGGGCATCGCGCGGCGTATTCCCCTGGTGAGCCGCTGCTTCGATCTCGCCGTGGCGCGGTACCAGCACCAGCACGGACGGCCGCTCGACTTCGCGTCCTGCTACTGGCGTCCGCCGCACAGCCCGGCGGCCGTCATCGACTCTGAGCGCGCACAGATCGCGCACCGTTTCGATCTGCCGGCGCTCGTGTCGCTGACCGATCACGACACGATCGAAGGCCCGAAGCGGCTGCTCGCCACCGGCGCGCTCGAGACGCCGCTGTCGGTCGAGTGGACCGTGCGGGTCGAGGAGGCCGAGTTCCATCTCGGCGTCCATGCAATCGATCCGTCGCGCGTGGACGAAGCGGAGCGCGCGATGACGGCCTGCACGGCGGGCGGCCGCGAGCGCGGCCTCGACGAGATTCTCGACTGGCTCGGCGAAACGCCGTCGACCTTCATCGTCTTCAACCACCCGTACTGGGACATGGCGGGCATCGGCGCGCTCAAGCACGAGGCGATCCTGCTGCGGTTCATGCGCGCGCACCGGCACCGCCTGCACGGGCTCGAGATCAACGGCTACCGGATGTGGTCCGAGAACCGGCGCGTGCTGCCGCTCGCGGAAGGATTCGGCATTCCGGTCGTCGCGGGCGGCGATCGCCACGGACGCCTGCCCAACGCGATCGTCAATCTGACGCCGGCCTCGACGCTCGAGGAGTTCGCCGTCGATCTCCGTGCGGGACGGCGCACCGACTGCGCCGTGTTTCCCGAATACTGGGATCCGTTCGCGGCGCGGCTGCTGCAGGGCGCACGCGACGCGCTCGGCTACGATCGCAACCATCACGCCGGCCGGAACGCGTGGGCCGATCGCGTGTTCTTTCAGAGCGAGCAGGGCGAGCAGGCCGTATCGGCGATCTGGCCGCACGGCGCGCCGCTCTGGCTCCGCAGTTCCGTCACGATCACGCGGCTGCTCGGGTCGTCGTCGCTGCGTCCGCTGTATCGCTTCGCCATGAGCGACGACACCAGCCTGGGCTAGGCGCGGCCCGCAAACCCGCGCACGACGCGCTCGGCTTCTTCCACCATGCCGCGTACCACGTCCGCGGCAGCCGGCAGGTCGGTGATCAGGCCCGCGCTCTCGCCTGCGGGCATGGGGAAGTAGTTCGCATCGCCTCGCTCGGCCGCAGCCTTGAAAATGTCTTCCGCCGCGCTCGACTGCAGCATCGGCGGGAGCACCGGCGCGTCGCCGTACTCCGTGGCGAAGCGGTTGCGCAGCGTACGCATCGGGAGTCCCGTGAACGCCGCGCTGACGACGGTGTCGCCGGCGCCCGCCTCGATCACGGCATTCTTGAAGAACGGCGGCGCGATCGCCTCGCGCGTCGCGATGAACCGCGTGCCGAGCATCACGCCGGACGCGCCGAGCGACAGCGCCGCCGCCAGACCGCGGCCGTCGACGATGCCGCCGGCGGCGAGCACCGGCTGCGTGACGGCATCCACGATCCGCGGCACCAGCACCATCGTGGACGCCTCGTCGCTGCCGGCGGTCCACGTCGATCGGTGACCGCCTGCCTCGGTCCCCTGCGCCACGATGATGTCGACGCCGGCGCCGGCGGCCGCCAGCGCGTCGGTGACGTTGGTGACCATCGCCATCACGCGGACGCCGCGCGCGCGGCAGCGCGAGACCATGTCGCGCGTAGGATTGCCGAGCCCGATGCTCCACACCGCGACGCGCTCGTCGAGGATCACGTCGAGGTTGTGCGCGACCAGTTCGGGAAAGCGCGCGGGCGCAGCCGTCGATGACGCGAGCCCGAGCCGCGATCGGATCTCGTTCAGCCGCCCCTGCGCCGCGGCGAGCGTCGGCAGGTCGATCGTGTCCGGCGCAGCCGGGTGGACGACCGCCGGATGGAGCCAGAGGTTGACGCCGAACGGCGCGTTCGTGAGCTCGCGAATGCGGCGGATCTGCGCGCGGAGCGCATCGGGCTCGAGCCTGAGCGCCGCCAGAATGCCGAGGCCGCCGGCATTCGACACCGCGGCAACCAGTTCGGGCCCCGCCACACGGCTCATGCCCGACTGGACGATGGGATGGCGGATCTTCAGCATCGCGCACAGCGCCGACGCGTGTGGAGTCATACGGTCGCGATGATCGCACACGTGTCGTTTCGGGAGCGCGCGACCCGCATATCGGCATTATCATCGTGAGCCAGACTGTTGATGAGGTGGCCGTGCGAGAGAGAAACCCACAGGGAATCGTGAACGAACCCGTGCCGGAGGCGATGCTGCGCGTCGCCGACCGCGGCCTCGAAGGCCATGCCGGGGGCAGGAAACGCGTCGTCGTCCTCGGCGCCGGGATCGCCGGACTGGTCGCGGCGTACGAGCTCAAGCAGCAGAGGCACGACGTGATCGTCCTCGAGGCGCAGAACCGCGTGGGCGGGCGCGTGCTCACCTGCCGCGAGTTCGCGCCCGGGCTCTACGCCGAATTCGGCGCGATGCGGATTCCGCGGTCGCACGATCTCACGCTGAAGTACTGCGCAAAGTTCGGCCTGCCGATGCGCCCGTTCGTGATGAGCAACCCGAAGGGGCTCGTCCACATCTGCGGCCAGCGCATGACGATGGAAGAGGCGCAGCGGGCGCCCGAGCGCCTGCCGTTCGACCTCGAGCCGCACGAGCGCGGCAAGACCTGCGACGAGTTGTGGGCGCACGCGATCGCCGACATCAAGGCGCTGCTCGACCGCGAAGGCCCCTCAGCGTGGGAGAAGATCCGCGCGGAGTTCGATCAGTACTCGCTCGTGGAGTTCCTCCGGCACCGCAAGTTCTCGGAGGGCGCGATCGAGTACTACGCCGTGATGAACTTCGTCGAAGCCGACATGAACAACGCCGTCATGGAAGTGCTGCGCGAGGATCTCGAGGGGGCGTACGTCGACATGCAGACGATCGACGGCGGGATGGATCGGCTGCCGGACGCGTTCTACGCGGCGCTGCAGCAGGAGGTCCGCTTCGGGACGGACGTGCGCGCCATCGAGCAATCCGCGACGGACGTGACGGTGCACGTCAAGACCGAGGCGGGACGGTTCACGGTCAAGGCCGACTACTGCGTCTGTGCGCTGCCGTTCCCGTGCCTGCGCACGATCGAGCTCACGCCGGCGTTCTCGCACGCGAAGATGCGCGCGATCCGCCAGCTCAACTACCACGCGTCCACGAAGATCCTCTTTCAGGTGCGGCGCCGGTTCTGGGAGCAGGAGGACGGCATTCTCGGCGGCGCGACCGTCACGGATCTGCCAATCCGCCGGATGAACTATCCCCCGGCGTCGGCCGACACCGAGCGCGGCGTGCTGCTCGCGTCCTACACGTGGGGCCAGGACGCGCTGCAGTGGGGCGCGATGGATCCCGAAACGCGGATCGAGGAGGCGCTCGACGACGTGTCGCGGATCCATCCGCGCATCCGCGAGGAATACGAAGTCGGCACGAGTTACGCCTGGTATGCCGATCGATGGGCGCGCGGCGCGTTCGCGTTGTTCGCGCCGGATCAGCAGACGGAGCTCCAGGCGGCGATCGTGCAGCCCGAAGGTCGCGTGCATTTCGCGGGCGAGCACTGCTCGCTCTACCACGCGTGGATCCAGGGCGCGCTCGAGAGCGGCATCCGCGCCGCGGCGGAGATCCACGAGGCTCGGCCGGCAGCCGCGCGATGACGGTCGCCGCGCGGACCGACCGCGCCTCCCTGATCGTGCTCGGCACCGCGGCGTTCATCGTCCAGGCGGACGCGCGCGTGATCGATCCGCTGCTCCATGCCGTCGCAACGCACTTCCACACCACGCCGCCCGCCGCCGCCGTCATCATCTCGTCGTACGCGCTGCCCTACGGCCTCTTCCAGCTGCTCTACGGCCCGATCGGCGATCGCATCGGCAAGCTGCGCGTCATGGCGGCGTGCCTCGCGGTGTTCTCGCTCGGCACCTTCGCGTGTGCGTTCGTCCCCAACATTCCGGTCTTCGCCATCCTGCGCTTCCTGACCGGCGTCGTCGCGGCGGCGGTGATCCCGATGTCGCTCGGCTACATCGGCGACAAGGTGCCGTATCAGGATCGCCAGATCGCCCTGGGCCGGTTCATGAGCGCGCTGATGATCGGGCAGATCGTCGGCAGCACGCTCGGCGGTCTGTTCGGGCAGTACCTCGGCTGGCGGTACGTCTTCGTCGTCCTCGGCGTCTGCGCGATCGGCGTGTCGCTGCTGCTCGCGCGCGAAGGGCGGCGGTATCCCGAACAGGTCAAGCCGGACCGTCCGCTCGGCCGCGCGCTGCTCACGGTACCGGCCGGCGGACTGTTGATCTTCGCGGGGATCGTCGGCGTGTTTCCGGGCGTCGTCTCGGTCGCCCTCAACATGGCGGGCGCGCTGCTGCTCGTCGTTGCGCTGACCACGCAATACGGAAGCCTGCTCAGACGGCCGGGCGCGCCGCTGGTGCTGGCGACGGTGATGATCGAAGGGCTGTTCGTCTTCGGCGGCCTGGCGTACCTCGCGTCTTCGCTGACGGATCGCTTCGGCATCAACTACGCGTACGCCGGATTGATGGTCGCCGGGTTCGGCTGCGGCGGCCTCACCTATAGCGTCTCGGTGAAGAAACTCGTGACGCGCATCGGCGAGCTGGGCGTGCTGCTCCTCGGCGGCGCGCTGCTCGGCGTCGGGTTCGTCGCGACGGGACTGCTGCCGGCCTGGTACTGGTTCATCCCGGCGGTCGTGATCGTCGGCATGGGGTATTACACGATGCACGGCACGCTGCAGACCCGCGCAACCGAGCTCGCCCCCGAGGTGCGCGCCACCGCGATTTCGCTGTTCGCGTTCTTCTTCTTCCTCGGCCAGGCGACCGGGCCGCAGCTCCTGGGCAAGGTGGTGAAGTCGCGCGGCTACGGCGCCGCCTTCATCGTCGCGGGCGTGGGGCTGTTCCTGACCGCCCTCGTGTCGCGCATGCTGTTCGCCCGTCAAAAAAGGCTCAGCTCGTCCTGAAAACAGTGTAGTGTGGCCGTCTCATCCTTATTGGAGGAACGGCCATGCAGAACGCCGTCGCGTTTGCCAATAACGACGTCATCACCATCGCGTGGAGTTACGGCAAGAAGCTGGACGGCTGCATGGGCTTTTGCGTGTCGCGCATCGGCCCCGACGGCAAGGCGACACCGCTGCCGGCCGCCGCGACGTTTCCGGGGATGAAGCGGCAACCGAACGACACCTGCGAGCGGTTTCCCTACCAGAAGTTCTACTGGAAGGATCCGTACGCGCGGCTCATCGCCGAGAAGACCGGCCACCGCAAGTTCCGGTACCAGATCGTGCCGCTCGAGGGGACGCCCGGCAAGCTGAAGCCGATGTCGATTCCGCAGGTGACGACCAACGAGGTCGAAATCACGCCGCACCTGTCGGACACGATGTCGGCGTATTTCAACCGCGGACTCATCTCGACGCAGCGCATCGCGCGCGCGCTGAAGAAGAAGCTGCCGATTCCCAAGGGCAAGGCCGGGTCGCTCGACGTCGACCCCACCGACGCGAAAGGCGGACTGCTGGCGCACATCCGCGTCCCGACCGACCAGCTCAGGGCCAGCCTCTCCGGCGACATGGTGGAGGCGCTGCAGGACTTCATCGGCCGCGCGAAGACCGGCGGCAAGCTCTACGCCGCGCTCTACGAGCTGCACGACGAGGAGCTCGTCGAGCTGCTCGAGAAGAGCCGCAAGAAGGTCAGCGTCGTCCTGTCGAACGCGATGGCGGACGAAGTGAATCCGAAAAAGTCGCTGCAGGGAAAGACGAAGGCGAAGGCCAAGAAGAAGAAGGTCGACGGCAACCTGCCGGCGCGCAAGCGGCTGACCAAGACGTGCGCGAAGATCTACAACCGCCTGCTGCCCAACAATTCGATCGGCCACAACAAGTTCGTCGTGTACGTCGACAAGGCGGGCAAGCCGCGCGCCGTCCTGCTCGGATCGACGAACTGGACGCCGACGGGCCTCTGCGGCCAGACGAACAACACGATCGTGCTCGCGCACCCGGAGGCGGCGGCGCGGTATCTCCAGTACTGGAAGGCGCTGGCGGCCGACACGGTGCAGGCGAAGACCAACCCGAAGAAGCTGCAGGGCGCCAAGCTGCGCACGTTCGGCGGCACGGCGCGCAAGGCCGTGACGCTCGGCGCCGACGGCATGATGACCAACTGGTTCTCACCGAACACGCCGAAGCTGCGGTCCAGCAACACGAAGAACGAAAAGCGCCCGGCCGACATGGCCGAAGTCGTCTCGGCGATCAACGGCGCGAAAGACGCCGTGCTGTTCCTCGCGTTCTATCCAGGATCGCCGAACGTCGCGCAGTGGGCCGCGGCCGCGAAGAAGAAAAACAAGGACCTGTTCGTGCGCGGCTGCGTGACCAACCCGTCGGCGTCGGAGTCGTTCTTCTACGAACTGCACGGCCTCACGCCGCCGAAGAAGAAGAAGGGCGAGAAGACGCCGCGCAAGCAGGACATGAGCGTCGTCGCAGCCGAGGCGCTGAGCGCGAAGTCGGCGCCGCCCGGATGGCTGAAAGAGATCCTCAAGATCGGGTTCGCGATCGTGCACGACAAGATCGTCGTGATCGACCCGTTCTCGAAGGACCGCTGCGTCGTCATCACCGGCAGCCACAACCTCGGCCACAAGGCGAGCTTCAACAACGACGAGAACCTGCTGATCGTCCGCGGCAACCGGAAGCTGGCCGAGGCCTACGCCTCGCACGTGCTCGACGTGTACGACCACTTCGCCTGGCGCGTCTCGCAGAACAACCCGAAGACGAAAGGGGACGGCACGCTGTCGACGAAACCCGACGTGTGGCAGGAGCGGTATTTCAACGCCGACGGCTCGATCCGCGTGGCACAGTTGAGGTTCTGGCTGAGCGCGCGCGCCAGCTGATGTGTCGTAGCGTCTGACGCGGGGGGGGGGAATTTACACATTCGTTACAACAGGCGCATATAGTCAGGGGTCCGGAGGTTGCGGCTCGATGTTCCCCAGACGGACCGCCCTGGCGCCCGCGGGCGCGACTGCAGATCATCTCGTACACGACCCCGACGCGCCGGCGCGCGTGCGGCCGTCACTCGACGGAGGATTCGGCCCACGCGCGGCCGTGGCCTTCTTCGGCGTGCTGGCGCTGGCGCTCTTCTTCGTCGCCTACAGCATCTATAACGACGTCAACGAGAGCGGCACGCGTGCCACCACGGCACTGCCGTTCGTGCTGCTCGGCGTCGCGCTGCTCGTGGCGCTCGGGTTCGAGTTCGTCAACGGGTTCCACGATACGGCGAACGCCGTCGCCACCGTCATCTACACGCACTCGCTGCCGCCGCACATCGCCGTGCTCTGGTCCGGCATGTTCAACTTTCTCGGCGTGCTGATCTCGAGCGGCGCGGTCGCCTTCGGCATCATCTCGCTCCTGCCGGTGGAGCTCATCCTCAAGGCGGGCTCGCAGACGGGCTTCGCGATGGTGTTCGCGCTGCTGATCGGCGCGATCGTCTGGAACCTCGGCACGTGGTACCTGGGCCTTCCCGCGTCGAGCTCGCACACGCTGATCGGATCGATCATCGGCGTCGGCCTGATGAACCAGTTGATGGCATCGGGCGGCGGTACGAGCGGCGTCGACTGGGGCCAGGCGTCGAAGGTCGGGTATTCGCTGCTGCTCTCTCCGGTCATCGGCTTCACGGCGGCCGCCCTCCTGCTCCTCGTGGCCAAGAAAGTCGCGCGCAGTCCCGAGCTCTACGCGGAACCGCGGTCCGACGCGCCGCCGCCGTTGTGGATGCGCGGCCTCCTGATCCTCACGTGCACGAGCGTCAGCTTCGCCCACGGATCGAACGACGGCCAGAAGGGCATGGGACTCATCATGCTCATTCTCATCGGCGTCGTCCCGACGGCGTACGCGTTGAACCGCGCGATGCCCGACAGCGCGATTCAGCCGTTCCTCGCCACGTCGACGCAGGTCGCCGTCGTGCTGGACCACTACGGCCAGCCGGCCACGGTCGGCGACCCGCGAGAGGAAATCGGCACGTACCTCCACACGCAGACCCTCACGCCCGCGGTCGTCCCGTCGGTGGCCACGCTGGTGCGCGACATCCAGGGTCAAGTCGCGCGGTACGGCTCGCTGCGGCGGCTGCCGGCCGAGACGGTGCAGAACGTCCGCAACGACATGTACCTGGCGGACGAGACGCTGCACCGCCTCGAGCGCGACAACGCGCTCGCGTTGACGCCGGCGAACGCCCAGGTGCTGCAGTCGTATCGCGGCATGCTGGAACGCGCGACACGCTTCATTCCGACGTGGGTCAAGATCGCCGTCGCGATCGCGCTCGGCCTCGGCACCATGGTCGGCTGGAAGCGGATCGTCATCACCGTGGGAGAGAAGATCGGCAAGACCCACCTCACCTACGCGCAGGGCGCCTCGGCTGAGCTCGTCGCGGCGGCCACGATCGCGGCCGCCGACACCTACGGCCTGCCGGTCTCCACGACGCACGTCCTGTCGTCGGGCGTCGCGGGGACGATGGCGGCGAATCGATCCGGACTCCAGGGCAGAACGCTGCGCAGCCTGCTGATGGCCTGGGTCCTGACCATGCCGGCGGCGATCGTGCTGTCGGGCGGTTTGTTCTGGCTCTTCATGAAGACGTTCTGATCGAGTCCGGGGGCTCGACCTCGCGCTGAGCCGTCCGCATCCCTCGCAGGATCGCCACCACGGCTGGAATCGTCGCGGTCGCCCCGATGCCGAGGAGCGTCAGCCCGGTGGCGCGGCGGCGTTCCTCCGGAATGCGTTCGGCCAGCAGCAGCCCGATCCCCACACCAAGCGCGGCGCGCGTCGCCACGACGAATCCCAGCGTCGGCACGTCAAGCAGGACTTGCTTCATGCTTCCCTCCTTGCCTCGTTCGGTGAGAGGCAAATGGCGCGCCAACGGGCGGTGGTTTAGGGCACAATCCACGCATGCTCAGCCATCGCGTCGCCGCCACCATCCTGGTCGCCGCCGCCGTCGCGTCGGGCGGCGCGGGAGGGCAGGATCCGATCGACAGAATCCGTGAGAGCGATCTGAAGGCGGACCTTTTTGCGCTCGCCGGCGACGCGATGCGCGGCCGCGAGGCAGGGACGCTCGACGAAATGACGGCGTCGGCGTGGGTCGCCGAACGCGCGCGGGACGCGGGCCTCCTGCCCGCCGGCGACAACGGCACGTACTTCCAGTTCTTTCCGATCGAGCGTACGCGGATCTCCTCGGGCAGCACCGTCACGCTCGACGGGAAGGCGCTGAAGATGGGCCGTGACGTATTGCCGGACGGACCCACGCTGGCGACGGCCGACGTGCCGGTCACCGTCGCGCAGGCGGACAGGCTCGAAGGGATCGATCTCAAGAATCGCGCGCTCGTCGTCCGTTACGCGTCGGCGGAGACTACGGCGCAGGATGCCGGCCCGCGCACCGTCGCGGCGCTGCGCAGCTGGCTGCGTGGCATTCAGCGGACGGTGCCGGCATCGGCGCCGGCCGCCATCGTCGCCGTCGTTCCAGACGACGCGGCGGATCAGTGGGCGCGTGTCGCGGTGTCGTTCCCGCGCGGCAGCTACGCACTCGATCCGGACGGGACCGGGATTCCAAACACTGCGCCTGGCGGCGTCCCGCTTCTGTACGTGCGAGCGTCCGCGCTCGACGGCCCCCTCAAGAGCGACGCGCGCCTCGTGGCCACGATCGTCGCCGACCACTTCACGTACCCCTCGGTGAACGTCGTCGCGAAGGTGCCCGGCCGCGATCCCCGGCTCTCCGCCGAGTACGTGCTGTTCTCGGCGCACCAGGATCACGACGGCGTCCGGTTCCCGGTGAACGGCGATGACATCTGGAACGGCGCCGACGACAACGCGACGACCGCCGTCGCGCTGCTGGCGATCGGGCGCGCGATGTCGGCGAAGCCGGGACGGCGATCGGCGCTCTTCGTGTGGCACGGCGCCGAAGAGCGCGGCCTGATGGGATCGCGTTGGTACGTGAAGCATCCGACGGTTCCGCTGAAGTCGATCGTGGCGGTGCTCAACGGCGACATGATCGGCCGCAACGATCCGGCGACAGGGGCGCTCCTCGGCGCGACGCCCCCGCATCGCAACTCGCCCGAGCTCGTGCAGATCGCGCTCGACGCGAACAACGCCGTGTCGCATTTCACCGTCGACTCGTCGTGGGACGATCCGCAGCACCGCGAAGGGTGGTACTACCGCAGCGATCATCTGCCGTACGCGCGCGCGGGCATCCCGGCGCTGTTCTTCACGACGCTGCTGCACGCCGACTATCACACGCCGTTCGACAACCCGGATCGCATCGACATCGCGAAGCTGGCGAAGATGGCGCGGTGGATGTACGCCACCGGGCGCGCCGTCGCCGAGGCCGACAAGGCGCCCGCGTTCGACCCGGCGTTCAAGCTGGAACGCTGCCGCGATTCGACGGGGAATTACTGCGGAGGCTGAAACCCGGCTCCGGCGGCCGTCCAAAGAAGGAAGAGAAGCTGTGCGCAAGCTCAATCGAGATCGGCCGATGACCGACGCGCAGGCACGCGCGTTCGCGGGCGACTGTCTGAAGGTCCTCGCGTCGTATCGCAAGGCCGTCGCGCGCGGACAGGCGTCCGCCGCGCTCAGGACGCAGGCGCGCGAGGCGTTCCTGCATCTCGGCGGCGACCCCGCGCGATCGACCGCGTCGCTCAAGGACTACGACCACGAGCGGTACGGCCCGTTCCTCGGCGTCAGCGACGAAGGGAGCGCCGCCCCGGCCATCCGCGAGGCGGGCTACGCGTCGCCGAAAGTGCGCGCGCTGCCGCGCGGCGAGAAAGCGTCGCCCTTCATCGTCGGCCTGGCGCTCGACGCCGAGCGGCTCGGCGGCGTCGGCGAAGTCGCCGTCGGCCCCGAGGAGTATGCCGACATCTGGCTCGAATGCGTGGATCGCGTGCTCGTGACGACGAACGTCGGCACGCGCGTGAACATGCGGACGTACCGCCGCGAACCCAGGATCCCGCTCATGACGGGCGACGCCAAAGCGCTCGCCGACGCGAAGACGGCGATCGCTGCGGCGTTCAAGCCGTTCGTCGACACACCGGACGCGAAACCGCGTCCGCTGACGGTCCTGATCGACATTCACAACAAGTCGACGATGGACGACGCGCAGAAGCTGGCCGCGATGGCCGAGCTGACGTCCTACGTCGCGTCGGGCGCGGCCGCCGGCGCGAAATGGAAGAAAGCGCCCGCCGGCCAGAAGCTCGGCCTCGTCGTGTGGCCGCGCCTCGGACCGACGGGCCGCGACCAGACGTTCGCGGCGATCGATCTCGCGTCGCGCGCGGGCCTCGATCTCGTCGTCATCGACGGCGTCAAGCGCAAGGCCGCCGACGCGTCGATCTCGCTCGCCGGGCTGCTCGACTACTTCCCGGCCGGCATCGTCGGCCCGCTGGTCCGCCGCGCGAAGGAGCGCAAGGTCACCATCCGCGCCGCGAACCTGCCCGACACCGACACCATCGCGCGCAGCATCTGGGTGAGCCTGACGACCGCGCGAAGCATGGGCGCCAATCTCGGGAAGTACGGCTGCTTCCCCCTGACGCTCGCCGAGATCGATCACGTCGTCGAGCAGGTGCAGTCATGGCTGCCCTGGTGGTCCGCGGCGCCGGTGCTCTTCGTCGACGAAGGCGTGATGCAGGTCGGCTCGGTGGACGTCGAGCACGACCTGCCGCGCGGACTCGAAGCGTGGCTCGACACCGTGGCGTCGCACGGCGTGCGCGTCGTCCTGATCGACACGGTGAACAAGTCGACCGCACGCCGCCTGCTGAAGAAGACGCGCGACGACACGTCGGGCTACCTGACGCTGGAGCAGATCACACGCGTCGAGCAGTACGCGCGGTCGAAGGGCATCAAGGCGCTCTGGGCCGGCGGGTTCCACCTGCGCGACGCCTACGATCTCGGACGGCTCGGCGTCTTCGGCATCTACGTCACGACGGCGGCGGCGACGACGATTCCGGTTGTGGGCAGCTACGTCCGCGATCCCGCGCTGGCGGGCGTCAAGGAGCCGTCGAAGGCGGCGGTGCTGAGGACGAAGGTGCTGCTCGAGGCGGGATTCCTGTCGGCGAAGCTCGGCGCGCGCGGCGCCGGCATCGAGCGCCAGGCGCAGGCGCTGCTGGCCGCGCAGGATGCGGGCGACGCGAAGGCCGCGGAACAATCCACCGCCGCCCTCGCGACCGCGTGCGTCAGCGGCTGGAAGGATTACTGGGGAGCTTCCACAGCAGCCAGTCGTCGTTCCTGACGAACTTCTTCCCGCGGTTGTCCCATTTCTTCGGCAGCCGTCCGCGCTGGATCTGTTCGATGAACGGGAGCAGCGGATTCTTCGGCGGCATCGCCGTCTCGTGTTCGTCGAGCGGGATCAGCGGCCACTTGTATCGCCGGCGGTACGCCGCGAACCCGAAGCCGTCGAAGAAGTTCTCGCCGCCGACGAGGGGGAGGTACCACAGGCTCGGCACGCCGGCGGGATTGTCCTTGATCGGAATCGCGGCGGCGAGCGCGTCCAGCAGCGTGGTCCCCTTCTTGTCGCTGGCCAGATGCGCGCGCATGTCGTCGAGCGCCTGGAAGCGCACCGGCGGGCTGACGAACAGTACCGGCTTGCGTTGCTGGCGGGCGACGACGATCTCGTGCGGCGTGCCGACGCTGTAGATGTTCGTCGGGCAGTACGCGATGAGGAAGTCGGCGGTATCGACCATCCGCAGATCGATGTGCTGCGTCTCCCAGAACTTCCCCGACACCTTCGCGCGCGCCTTCGCGCCCTCCGCGCCAGGGCTGAACGTCCAGGTGTCGCCGATCTTGTTCGTGTCGATGCCCTCGCGGCCGTAGTCGTGGAGGCCGCGGACCTGGGGCTTGTTCCACGGGTCGAACACCGTCACGCCCATGTCGGCGAGGAACTGGCCGATGCGGCTGCGCCAGCCGTACTTCGCCTCGTCTGCGCGTGACGCGACGAAGTCCATGGGCCCGGAAAGGTACACGCGGGTCCCCGCGAGGAGTCTGCGCTTGCGAGTGCGTGCTGCCACGTCCACCTCCTACGGCCTGCCGAACTCGAGCAGGTCGTGCTTCACCTTGTCGGCCGCGCTCCAGTGCGTGATCCGCCGCTGGAACATGTAATAGCGCGGCGTCTGATCCCATTCCAGCGTCGCGACCGCCGCGGCTTCGTCGCCCGGCCGCGCCTCGAGGAGCTTCCGCTCGGCGGCGTCGGGAACCTTGTGCGGCTTGATGTCCCAGGTCGCCGACGCCTCCGCGGTCATGCCGCCGCGCACCATCGCGCAGAGCTGCTTCGGGTGCCCGTAGTCGCGCCGGCCGCGGGCGACGGTCGGGATGAACCGATCGCCGAGCGCCGCAGCGAGCGACAGGTACGCGCGCAGCACCGACCCTCCGATCCTGTGCGGCGGGCGAATGTCGCGAACCGTGCACCAGTGCTCCCACACCTTGCCGCCGTCTTCGTCGCTGCCGACGGGCTTGTCGAAGTCCTGCCGGTGCCACTTGTTGAACAGCGTGTCCGGATCGTTGACGTGGCGCGCCGAAATGTGGCCGACCGAGTTCCCCTCGACGAACCCGAGGAGCGTCGATCCCGCGACCAGCGCGCGTCCTTCGGCCGAGTCGAGCCGGCGCGTCGGACCGCCGGTCGGCGTGACGCTGCCGAAATACTCGTCCTTCCCCGGATCGTGCGACACCTCGAGCCACAGGATCTTGCCGTCGGAAGCTCGGCGGGCGCCGCCCGCGCCGATCAGGTGGCAGGCCGAGTGCCACGCGCCGAAGTCGAAGTCCCCGTCGTCGCCCGGCCCCAGATCGTCGCCGTCGATCATGGAGCGATCGAGCCAGAGCGTCCGCAGCGCTTCCACGTTGGCGGGGCTGTCGACGAGATCGCCTCCGGGTGTCACCTCGAACTTGAACGTACCGCGCGTCATTTCCCGCCTCCTTGCAACGCTGTCTGAAGTCCCTTCTTGACGATCTCGACGTAGTCGAGCGCCGCGACCGAATACTCTTCGGAGCCGTCCTGGAAACCCGTCAACGCGCCCTGTGCCTGGGCCAGCGCCGCCGCCGCGTCGGTTCCCGCGCTGAACAACCCGCCGAAGACGGACCTGAACGTCATGGAGGCCCTGACCTGCTGCCGCTGCCGTTCGATCCGCAGTTTCTCGTCGGCGAGCTGGTACACCTGGATCGACTCGAGGCCGCGCGGACTGTTCTCGACGGCGGTCACGAGTCCACCCTCGCCGAAGCGCAGGTGCTCGTGCGGGTTGTCGTGATACGGATTGAGAATCTCCGGCGTCTCGATCTCGTCGAGCGCGTCGGGATCGAGGTAGTAGCGATCCTTGTATTTGACGCTCAGCCGCGCGTGGGCCGCGAGCCGCTTGACGTCAGCCGCGCTGAGCTTCGTGATGAGCGTCGGCAGCTTCTTGCCGGGCAGCGGAAACTGGTTCTGTTTGCCGCGCCCGCTGTTGCAGTCCTGGCACGCGGGCAGCAGGTTCTTCCAGTGATACGCGAGCCAGAAGTAGCCGGGATGCGGAAGGGTCTTCCCGTCGGGCCACTCCACCGTGGCGGGGAGAGACTTGCCCGTGGCGGGATCGCGCACGTCGACGCGCCCCTTGGGCCGGAAGTGTTCGGCATGACCTGGGAACCGCACCGCGCGCGTCTCGCAGTACGCGCACTTGTCGTGGAAGACGTTCTCGAGCAGCCACGCCTTCAGTTCGCCCCAGACCGCGTCCTTGAACGTGATGTCCTCGCCCTTCTCCCAGGCGTCGATCGCCGTGAGCGTCGCGGCGTCGGCCTTCGCCTGCCACTTGTCCCACCAGTCCTTCTTGTCGCCGGTGAGCGCGGACGGATCGAACCGAATCCCTTTCATTTCGCCCTCATGTTGGTGCCCGCGACTTCGTCGATCAGCGACTTCGCCTTGTCGATGAGCGGCTTGCGTGCATCGGGCACGCTGCCCCCGATCTGATCGTTGATGATCGCCTCGACGAGCGCGAACGCCTTCCGTTCGGGCGACGTCTCCTCGGCGACGGGGATCTTGAACTTCAGTTCCTTGTTCAGCCGCTGGAACTCCGTCTCTTCCTCGGGGGTCCGGTTCTGCTTCCCGAGGAGCGTCTTGTAGACGTCCATCGACTGCTGCGTCCGCTGGTCGAGCGTCGTCTGCATACCGAATAGACGGCCCGTGAGGATCTGATCCGCACGACCGACCAGCATGTCGTCGGTGACGGTCACGCGCACCGCGTGGCCGGTCTTGTCACGCAGGAACCGCATCACCTGGGTTCCCTTGAGCCCCCCCACGACCAGCGGCGAGTGCGTCGTCGCGATGAACTGCACGTTCGGGAACACCTTGGTCATGTCGACGACGATCGACTGCTGCCATTCCGGGTGCATGTGCGCGTCGATCTCGTCGATGAGCACCAGCGCGTAGCTCTTCGTCGGGTCGTCCTGGTCGCCGTAGATCTCGTAGAGCCGCTGCAGCAGGACGCCGATCCACCCCATGAGCGAGACCGAGCCCTGGCTGATGAGCTCGATCGGGACCTCGCCGTCGTCGGTGATGACGGAGACGGCCCGCGTGTCCTGGTTCACGCGGCCGAACCGGATCGACATGCCCGGTGTCACGTCATCGACGATCTCGAAGAAGCGCGCCAGCAGGCGCTCGTAGCGCGTGTCGCCGCCCTTGGTGCGCTCGTAGTGGATCCGCGAATCGAGGTTCACGATCCACTGCTTCAGCCGATCGAGGCGCGGGTCCGGATCCCCCTTGACCATCGGAATCAGGTCGTCGACCGTCGCCCGGCCGCGGCCTTCCGCCGTGGGACCCTTCGGCCGTTCCCACGACACCGCGCGGAGCGCGGGGAAACCGAGCGCCAGAATGCCTTCCACCTCGAGCGGCCGCGTCGGCAGCACGCTCACTTCGCCGTTGGCGTTTTCGCGCGCCTTGATTTCCATCCGATAGGTGTTCTGCGTCGTCTCGAGCACGATCGTGCCGCTCGGTTCCCCCGCGCGCACGAGGCGTCCCGCGTACGGTTCGATGTCCTTGCCGCAGAAGCACGCCGAGATGGCCTTGAGGATGCTGGATTTCCCGACGCCGTTGTCGCCGAGGATGACGTTCCAGTCCGACTGCAGGTCGAGCGACAACTCGGGGAACGGACCGATGTTGACGAGCTGGAGGCGCTTCAGTCCCTTCCCGTGCCCCGTCATCACCGTCGCGGACTTCTGCGCCGTGCCCGGGGCCGACGTCGCCTGCACGAGGCGGTCGAGGAACTTCGTCGTCTCGTCGAACTGCGGCCCCGGCGTGTAGGGCAGCACTTCGATCCCGTAGCGGCGCTTCAGGAGGTCGGCCTTGGCGCGCCAGCCGGCATCGGTGACGGCCACGAGCGCGTAGTGCGGCCGCGTCATCTGCCCGCGGAACGTCAGTCCGTTGAGATAGGACTCGATGCCGTCGAGCCCCGCTCCCACGAAAAACAGCGTGCGCGAGACGAACAGCCCTTCCATGAACTGTGAGAACGCGAGGTTCCGCGACACCATCTCGGCGTACTCCGCGGGCGCGAGCAGGACCGTGTCGGGCGCGCTGAGCCGGCCGTAGAGCTTCGCGATGAAGAACGACCGCCGCCCGAGGACGTCGATCAGGCGCTCGGCTTCCTTCGGCGTGTAGACGCGATCGGCGACTTCGGGATACGTCCGCTCCAGCAGCGTGTCGAAGTTCGTTGTCAGCACGCCGCAGAACGGGACGCGCTTCAGCAGCTTGTGCGCGTCGGGCAGCCGCTGGTCGCTCCCGAACACTTCGTTCAGCAGCTTCAGCGCTTCGTCGCGCCCGACCGCGCTGACGAGCGCGTCGGCCACCGGATCCGACTGGCCGCTCGCGAGCGACACCTTCAACGACTCCGCGAAGGTCGGGTCGACTTTCTTGAGGTCGATGGCGCGCTGCAGCAGGCGCTCGACGAACGGCTGCCAGGTCGGGTAGCCCGCCTGCGCGCTCAGGCCCGCGCCCGCGTACAGCACGCAGTCCCCTTGCACACACGCAGCGACGAGCCCCTGCGGCGGGTCGGGCAGCGGCAGCGTGAAGTCGGACGCGGCGACCGCGGCGGGAGTGGAGGCGCCGCCGGCCGTCGCCTCGCGGACCTGGCGCGGCGCGAAGAGCAACCCGATCGCGCCGAGCGTGAGGATCGCCGCAGCAAGCATCAGCGACGTGCCGAACCTGCTCAACGCGTGGGTCGCGAGGACGGGCACGACGTAGACGTAGTTGCCCGTCGCGTAGGCGACGCTCCCTCCGTGCGCCGCGATCGCGCGCACTCCGACGACGTCGGGTTGGAACACCTGCGGATCGGCGTTCGGCTTCACGAGGTGGATGCCGCGGAACGCGCCGCCGACGAGCAGTCCGTGTTCGGTGAACGCCATGGCGTCGGCCACGCCCGGCGTCTTGACGTCGACGCCGCTGGCGCCCCGCGCCGCGAACACGACCTGTCCGTCGCTCGACGAGACCGCGATGTCGTTCGCGTCGGACCGCGCGATGGCCCTCGGCGAGTTCACGATGTCGACGTTGACCGAAATGGGATCGGCGACCGCGTTCCGGATCTCGAAAATACCTGATCCCGAGAGCACGAACACGTTGCCGCGGTCCGGCACGAGCACCGGTGAATCCAGCGTGAGGGTCTTCTCCACCGACCCGTTGACCACGTTGCGGATCTCGACGCGGTTGTCGCGACAGGCCACCACGAGCGCCGCCGTGCCGAGCTGCGGAGCGCAGTCGATCTGCGCGGGCCCGTTCAGGACGAACGGGGCCGGGAGGATCGTCAGGTCTGCGGCAAGCGGCGACACGAACAGATCGCGATTCACCATCCACACCGCGACGTCGCCGCGGTGCCCGACGGTGACTTTGGGCCTGAGCGGCGCCTGCGTTTCGGTGCGCCCGTACGCATCGTTCTGCGCCGCGGCGTACCCCTGCGGATCGAAGTCCTGCGACCTCGCGAGGCTTTCCGAGGTCAGCTTCTCGAAGTTGAACTCCTGCGGTCCTTTGCCGGCCTGCCAGCGCTGCACTTTGAAGCCGTCGATCTGGACCACGACGAGCTCGTCGCGCAGGAACCACATCGCGTCCGCGCGCGCGGTGAAACTCGCGGCGGCCGGCCCGGCGACATAGCTCGTCGTCCGTCCCCACACCACCGCCACCGCGACGGCCACGAGCGCACAGATGACCGCGCCGATCGCAATGGCTTGTCTTGATCGGGAACGCAATTCGGGCGTCTCCACGCACGCCTCCGATTCGCAGCCGGGGTGCGTCAGTGTAACTGGCGAGTTCGAAAGATCAAGCCCCGAACCTCATGGGTCCCAAGTTCCCATCGAGGCCTGGAGCCGCCACGTACAAGTAAGGACGGCCCCGGCCGAAGGATTTCAGGAGGGGCCCACCCGATTGGACCTCGCGGCGGGCGGGGGATTCGGATAGAACTCGGGGATGGTCGTGATCCGCCCCGCGCGCGCCACCGACGCCGCCGGGATCCTGCACTGCCTCCGCGAAGCCTTCCAGCCCTTCAGGCCCGAGTACACCGCCGCGGCGTTTCGCGACACGGTGCTCGACGCCGGCTCGCTGGCCGCGCGGATGGATCGGATGGTGGTCTTCGTCGCCGAGGGCGGCGGCCAGGTGGTCGGCACCATCGCGGCGGCGCCGATCGACGCCGCGCGCGGTCACCTTCGCGGGATGGCGGTGCTCCCCTCGAGCGCCGCAACCGGCCTGGGCCGGCGGCTGCTGCGCCGCGCGCTCGACGAGCTGACGGCCGCCGGCTGCCGCCGCGCGACGCTCAACACCACCGCGCCGCTCGCTCGGGCGTGCCGTTTCTACCAGTCGGCCGGCTTCGCGCCCACGGGCCAGTCGGGCGATCTGTTCGGGATGCCGCTCGAGGAATTCGCCGCGCCCCTCGATACCACCTTCGCCTTACGCGACGCGAGACCGGAAGACGTGAACGCCATCCGCCGCATCGTCAACGCGGCGTACCTCGTCGAGCGCCATTTCGTCACGGGCGATCGTCTCGGCGAACGCGAGCTGCGCAGCTGCCTGGACACCGGCACGTTCCTGGTCGCCGCGCGTGCCGGCGATCCGCCGTCGGCCTGCGTCTTCCTGCGGCCCAACGGCGATCGCCGGACGTACCTCGGCCTCCTCGCGGTCGATCCCGTCCAGCAGCAGCGCCGCCTGGGCTCGCTGATGATGACGGCGGCCGAGCGGCGGTGCCGCCTCCGCGGCGACACCGCGATCGACATCAGCGTCGTCAACCTGCGGACGGAACTCCCGCCCTTCTACCACGCGCGCGGGTTCGTCGAGACCGGCACGGCGCCGTTCGACGACCCGCGGCTGTTCACGCCCGCGCACTTCGTGACGATGGCGCTGACGCTGTGAGTACGGGCGCGTTCAGGCGGTCTTCTTCTTCGCGACCAGCGAGAAGGTCGCGCCCTGCGGATCCTGTGCCGTGAGGATCCAGTCCTCGCCCGGCACTTCCATCGGGCCGTTGAGGATCTGTCCGCCGTTGGCCTTGACGCGGCCGGCGGCGGCGTTGATGTCGTCGACGCGGAAGTAGATCGCCCAGTACGGCGGCACCTGCGCCAGCTCTTTCGGCTTGTTCATCATGCCGCCGAGCATGCGGGAGCCGCGGTTGAACAGGTAGTACGTCCCCATCGGACCCATGTCGTGCGGTTCGGCGGGCTCCCAGCCAAAGAGCCGCTGGTAGAACGCCATCGCGGCCGCCGCGTCGGTCGTCATCAGCTCGATCCACGACACGTCGCCCTCGTCGGGATCGCGATCCGGCGGGTTCTCGCGCGACTCCGGCTGGATCACGTAGAAGGCCGCGCCCTGCGGATCCTTCACCATCTGGATCCGTCCGACGGTCGGCACGGTGATCACGTCCGACAGCGTGGAGCCGCCGAGACGTGTGACGTTCGCGATCGCGTCGGCGAGATCCGGCGCGGCGATGTACATCGACCAGAACGGGGGCATGTGCATCCCGTCTGGGGTCTTCATCAAACCGGCGACGTGCGCGCCGCCGGTTCGCTTGAACACGTCGTACGGCGTGGGTGAGTTGCCGAACGGTTCGGACGTCCAGCCCACGACCTTGTCGTAGAAGGTTTCTGCGGCCTTCGGGTCGCTCGTCATCAACTCGGACCAGACGAGCCGGCCCAGGACCTGTGCGGGTGCAGCAGTTGTCATCGTGCCTCCTTCGTACCGCAATTCTTCATTGCAGCACACTGTCGCTCCGCGATGCGACGGTTTTATGACGAATGCACGAGCTCAGCCCGCTGAGGTACCGCTAAAACGTGATCTTGGCCGCAAGCTGGACCTGGCGCGGATCGCCGACGCCCTGCCGCAGGAACCCGTCGAAGTTGAACAGCGCCGGCGTCGTCAGCGGATTGACGTTGTTGGCGTTGTTGAACGTGTTGAACATCTCGATGCTCGGCACGATCTGCGCGCGCGGCCCGAGCTGGAACGCGCGCTGCAGCCGCCAGTCGAGCGAGAAGTACGCGTTGTCCTTGCGGTCCCAGTTGCGCCCGCGGTCCGTACCGTTCAGCACGCGCGGCGACGTGGTGATCGGCTGCGCCGTCCGCGCCTGCGCGCGCACGTTCAACAGCAGGCCGTGCGTCAGCTCGGCGTAGGTGAAGAAATTGAACCGGTGCCGGATGTCGCGGTCCGCAGGCCCGTAGTCCAGGCTGAGATCGAAGAAGTTGAACGAGCGATCGGTGAACGGGTCGCGCTCGTTCGAGTCGTCGTCTTCGTCCTTCGAGAGGACGTAGTTGGCTTCGAGCTGGTAGTGCTGCGAGTAGCGCTTGCGCACGCCGAACGTCGCGCCGCGGTAGAGGCCGTGCCCGCGGCTGGTGGTCACGAAGACGTCGCCCAGCTGCGGCTCGAACGGATTCGCGCCGGTGTAGGTGGTCGTGTCGCGCGTCGGCGGCTGCGTCGCCGCCGCGGCGGTGCCGTGCACGTTGTAGTTCAGGAATCGCGTGAGATGCGTCCCCTTCGCGACGGTGAAGTCCACGTACACCGCGGTCGACGGTATCAGCTCGCGCTCGTAGCCGGCGTTGAACGTGTAGACGCGCGGATTCTCGTAGTCGCGATCGAACACGCGCACGCCGGTGAACAGCGGAAACGTACCCGGCGGCACGGCGCTCGGCGCGAGCAGTTTCGGCCACACCGGCATGTCCGCGAAGGCGGTGAACGCCGTGTTGCGGAAGTCGCTCTTCTGCTGGATGCCGTTCGTCGTCACCGAGCCGACCTGGCTCAACATGTTCTGCCTGGCGTAGTAGATGCCGTAATTGGCGCGCACGACCGACTTGCCGTCCTGGTGCGCGTCCCACGCGACGCCCACGCGCGGCTGGAACTGTTTCCACTGGCTCGGAATCGTGCCGTCGGACGGAAAACGCGGATCGTTGAGGAACGGCGCAAACGCCGTCGTCTTCGGATCCACGGTGTCGGGCATCGTCTGGCTGTCCCACCGGAGACCGTAGTTCAGCGTCAGGCCGTGGCCCGGCTGCCACTTGTCCTGGATGAACAGCCCGAGTTCGTTGTTGGAGATGTCGGACGCGCCGGCCTCGTCGCGCGCGACGCCGTCGGGGCTGCTGCTCTGCAGGTAGAAGAGAAGCGGACCGCCGCTCGTCGTCGTGCTCGCGGGGCACGACGCCGGCGCGGTGACGAACGTGCCGTCCGAGCATCCCACCGTGAACGGCCCGAAGCCGCCCGGCGCGGCGGGCGACGCGTACCGCAGGAATCCCGTGACGCTGTCGAAAATGTAGCGTCCTTGAAAGAACCCGCGGAAGATCTGCGTGTTCCTGGTGTGGATCCACTCGCCGCCGGCCTTGATCGTGTGAGGCCCCTTCACGATCGAGACGGTGTCCTTGAGCTGCGTGCGCTTCACCAGCTCGTCGACGTTGGGTCCGAGGAAGAACGGACTGCCGAAGCGGAACGTCGGGAAGTTCGGGTTCGCGCCCATCGCCGTATCGGCCGGTACATTCGAGTCGACGGCGGATCGCGGCCGGCTCTCGCGCGAGTAGGTCAGGTGGAACTCGTTCAGCCGGCTCGCCGACAGCGTCGTGAAGAGGTTGAGGTTCGCGACGTTGATCTTCGACGGCCCTTCGATCCCGTTGGCCGACGTGCCGTAGGTCGGAACGTCGAACGTCTGGTTCTGGTTCTTCGAGTAGTCGAAGTTGTACGACGCCGACAGGTTGTTCGACGGCGAGAGCGCCCAGTCGGCCTTGGCCAGCAGCGCGTTGTTGTTGATGTCGTGCCCGATGGGCAGGCCTTCGTCCTGTCCGCGCGACGCCTTGAAGAAGTTGAGCAGCGCCACCCGCTGGCAGTCGGCGTTGCCGTTGATCAGCGCTTCGTTGGCCCCGAGCGTCGGCGCGCTGACGGGACACGGCGTCCCGATCGGCACCGACAGGTTCGGACGCGTCAGGGCTTCCTGCACCCCCTCGAACGCGAGGAAGTAGAACGCCTTGTCCGTGA
>Ga0066903_100000296_pt1 | contig 29337 bp, 27 predicted proteins | sample PanSoiMetaGPlot1_FD_67491 | JGI IMG/M metagenome (GOLD analysis project Ga0066903, IMG submission 67491) | Tropical forest soil microbial communities from Panama analyzed to predict greenhouse gas emissions - Panama Soil - Plot 1 (version 2) | ecosystem: Environmental > Terrestrial > Soil >... | reverse complement strand
TGGGATGTCTGAGGTCGATCGTATTGATGGCGAAGCTGTCGCCGACCCAGGACGAGAAAACGAGGTGAAACGGTTCTTCGGTCGATGATTTGAATTTCAACTTTGTGTAATACTCAGGATGGGAATTCGGGTCGGTTGGATCCGTATGCCCGCTCCACTCATCGAGATTACTGAAGCCATCGTTGTCCGAGTCCTGATCGAGAACGTCGGAATCTGCGATGGGCAGTCCGAACTGTTTGAACCACTCATTCGGCACCGGCGGATGGACCTCGCTTGTCTGCAAAGTTGCCGGCAATCCGTTCTCCCCGATAAAATGTCTTTCAGGAACAAACAATCCGGAGCCGCCGCCCCAGGTCCATTGCGGTGTCTGGTGCAATTTTTCCGCGGCCGCGGCCAGCTCCTGTGCTTTAGCGAGGGGTGACACACTCTTTAACGCGGGCGCCAGGGGCATTAACGCGAGCTGCGAGCTGAGCTGGCTTGCGCTGCGAAAAATAACAATCGAGCAAATGAAAAGCGCCAGCACTGCCGCGATCAGCGCCACCCGTGCGTCATGTTCGCGGAGCAAGTTCATGTTTTGGGGAGCGCACGTGCGTCTTCGTTTCTTTGTGGGTCACTCATGTTAAAAGGAAAACCGCACGAGCTCGACCCTGGCTGTTGCTTCGACATGTTCGTTGCCAACGATGAATTTCAACGCGCCGGATGATGTTGTCGCCGTCGCAGCGGCGTTGGCCGTTTGTTCGCGCGATGGACCCTTTAATTGATCGTTCCGAACATAGAGCGTGCGGACGATGAAGAACTGATGCTCGGAGCTGGCGATTTGATTCAGCACCTTGCGCAATGCTGAAGGCGAGGCGGCGAATGTTACGTCGACAACTGTTCGCTCAACAACAGACGTGTTTTGCGCCGCAGGTTTCGGCGCCGGCGAAGGTGCCGTTGCCATCGTTTCAGGCGAGTGAGTTTCCCGCTTCAGCGCCGACAGCGAATCCACTTTTGCGTCGATCAAAATTCCGGTGAGTAATTCAATTTGCTGAAGCTCCTGTCCGAGCAACGGCGCTTCGATCGTCCCCGGCAACGACGCCACAAACTGATCGAAGCCCAGATGAAAATTTTCCGGCAACTTCACCCGATTCGCCCGCGCTTTTTCGCCGGCATTAACCGTAGACTGAAGCAAGCGCGTTTGGAATTCGTTCGGCGCCAACGGCGCGGGCGGCAGGGCCTGACGAGCAAGCTCTCCCTTCAGCTCGTTCAAGCGCACGCCGTAATTTTCCAATTCACGCTGCGTTTTCTTAAAGTTTTCCTCGCTCGGGAAGGGATTGAGATGCTCCAAACGGCTTCGCTCCGCCGCCGCCGCATTGAATTCTGTCCTGGCGTCGGCAAACGAACTCTTTGCCTGAGATAAAAACCAAAGCCCAATCAGCAATGCGGCCGTCGACGCGATTAGAAAGTTTCCGAGCCAGCGATTTTCGCGATACCAATTCACGGCAATCTCATCGGCCTTCTCAGATCAAGGCGGAGTTCGTAAGGAAACGCCCACTCGGTATCGTTTGGGATCGTCGATTTAATGACGCGTCCCTGATTGTTCGGATCAATTTTGAAAAAAGGCGAGCCGACGAGGCTCCGAAAATAGTCGACAACGACTTCTTGTTGTTTCGGGTTGAAAAAGTAAAGGCCCCGCAGGAGGAGCCCGTCAATCGACCTTTGAGTTTTCGCAGTCGATCGAGATACCGGCAATCGGCCCGCAACTTGCGAGATCTCAGCAGCATCTTTCTCCTCGCCGCCAATCGGCTTACCGCCTGAAAGTGGAATTAAATCGGTAATCCAAATACTTTCCTTCGGCAGACGCGCGTTCAAGTCTTGCAGCAACTCGATCCAGAAAAAGCGATCGTTGATCGCGCCCGCTATCGGTTCGGCCACTGCGTCCAGTGCCGCGGCCTTTTTTCGCAGATTTTCAATTTTTGCCTCGACCGCGCGCATCGGCGCGCTAACACGCTGCAGTTCCGTTGTAGCATTGCGCGCGATTTCAGCCGCTCGCACGTAAAAGAACCCCCAGCCGAGCAACATCAGAATAATGGAGGCCGCTACGGTGACGAAGATCGGTCGTCGTTTCTCCAGCTCGTGCCGTCGAACAACACCTTTTGGCCGTAAATCGATCTCTATCGGACAGGTAATAACAGATCGCAGTGCCAGTCCCACTAATTCCCCCAGCTCATGTGGGGAGAGGAGTGCCCCTTGCGCGATGCGAACATGTTGGAGCGGATTAAAGAGTTCGACCGGCAGTCCCAATCTCTCCCGGAAGAAGTCGCTCATAAAAGGCAAGCTGGCGGTCCCACCACAAAGGAAAACGCGCTCTGGCGCATTGCCTTTTTGCTGTGTGCGGTAGTGACTTACCGAACGCATCACTTCCGCGTGCAGACGAGTCATGGTGTTGCGCACGAGTTTGGACACACGGGAAACTTCCGTAGCAATAGGTTCACCAGGCGCTGTAACGTTTACGAACCCGTCGCGTTTCTTGCGCAACTCAGCCGCGTAGAATGGTTCGTTAAAATCCTTGGCGATCGCACTGGTGATTGAGCTGCCACCGACCGCAACGCTGCGTGAAAAAACCTTCTCCGACTCAATGAACAGCAGATTGGTTGTGCGCGCGCCGAGATCGATCAGCAGTGAACATCCCGTGAGGCCGGCGTAATTATAGCGAAAGGCATTGTAGAGCGCCATTGTCTCAACATCGACGATCGCAGTCCGCAATCCTGTTCCCTCCACCGAGCTGTTGATTTCATCGAGCAGGTCGGACTTGATCGCCACCAGCACGGCTTCGAACTGCTCTCCACCGTCGTCACGATTCCAATGATAATCCCATATCACTTCGTCGATCGGAAACGGCACATTTTGTTGCGCTTCAAACGCGATAATGCGCTCAATCTTTTCATGTTCGACCACAGGCAACCGAACGAAGCGCGTGAATACAGATTGCGCCGCGACGGAATAATTTACCTCGCGACCTTTGATCTGGAGTTCGCTTACAATTTTGTGCAAAGAGGCGAACTCGTCTTGGTCGATCCTCTCGTTTGCCGGATCAATCAACGACTCATGCGCATAATAATTACACAAGACCAATCCACCATCCGACTGTGTTCGAAATTCGGCGGCACGAATCGTCTGTGCACCTAAATTAAGAACAACGATGCGCTGGGACTTTGCCATTTGGGGGGATAAACGGCGGATCGTTTCGATTTTGCCGTGCCCGAACTTCGACGGCCAGTCGAAAATGCTTCTGTTATAAGAGTCATCCGCGAGTGCGGAAGATCTGTGCGCGGTAAGTTAATCCACTAGCGCGCGATTGTGCCGGTCACGCTGCGAGTGAGGATGGGTACGCCGTACCCTCCACTGTAATCGGATTCGTTGTTATGCATGACCGGTGGCTTGGTGATTTTGAATTTCTTACCGCCGGCCACCCTGTGCTTTAACTTCATACTTCATAATTCTTAATTCATCCTTGCCGCGCAGCGGCTCGCAGTTGGCTTCATCGATTGGTTAGACCCGTCGGCCGCGTGTTCCTATTTCTTTCCTTGTCGGTGAAAGGTTGCGGTAATTTCGCACGAGACATTGTACGGCAGCCGACCGGCTCCCGTTTCCGTCAACGTATTGCCGTCCGGCGACAGCACCAGTCTGCAAGGCCCCCTGTAGTACTGAATGCTCCCGCTCGACCGAGCGATTGAATCGAACATCGCAAAAACCAAGGTGTTTCCTTGCGAAAGCCACGACGAATCACCACGGGTGAGCCACTTCGGTGAGACTTCGTAGCGGCCCGGATACAGTCCCTGAACGACAGCTAAAGTTCTTCCCGAATCACCAATGGCGATGACGGCAGGTTTTTGGATAGGGGCGGCACCTATTTGATTCAATCTCGCGGGAACTTGATAAGTTTCGACTCCCTCCCATATGCCTTCGAACCGATGATCAACTTCTCCCGCGTAACCGAAACGCGTAAGAAGCAGAAAGATCAAGAGCTGCATTAGCCGTTTTATGAGGCCTAACGAGAAGTAGACGCCAAAATGGCGTAATTAAAGACGCCGTTTTGGCGTCTAATCCGGTTCGTTCTGGGTCGCGACATCGGGGGCAACTGGCAAAATGCTAACGCCCCGCGCTTTTCGGAACAACTCGAAACTGCTGATGAGACGGGCGATTGAGGGCAATCACCCCTACCTGAGCGTTCCGAGTAGCCAAGCCGCGGCCGTGGCCAAGTCCGATTTCATGGCGCAGTTGCTGCTGATTTCTGGAGATCGGATGAAGAATTTTCTCATGGTGATCCTGGTTCTCGGGGCGATCGGATATTATTTCGATATCTCGCCGACAGATTTTCTTCCAAGCGTGCCAAATAGTCCTCAACCACGAGGAGAACGACACACATCGGCCGTGGCCGTAAAAGACGTGACGGCGCCACCCGTAGCTGCTCCCACCGCCACGCCCGATAACGGCTCGCTCGCGAACCGCTGGAAACCGTAGCCTTACGGCTAACCGTTCTACTGGAGACTTCGAGCGCCTTTGGGTCGCTTTTTGTTGGTTGTCGCGCCGCCGGCCCCCGTACTCGCCGGTGTTGAACTTGGCGATGCGGTGGGCGCCGAAGGAGAACTCGATGACGGCAGCGCGGTGCCGGATTTCTGTTGCACGGCCGTAACGTCCGCGCTGTTAATCAGGCCGTTGACGGTCACGTCTTCGCGGAAGTTGCTTTGGCTGAGCGGCTGACCCGATTGCTGTTGCGTCGCAGTAACGTCGGCCGAGTTAACAAGTCCGTTGGCAGTCGTGTCGCCAACGAGTAGGCCCATGATGCCGGTAGCATTCGTCGGGTGACCCGCGTTATCGAGGACGCCAGTGAGCTGAACGGTGGTGTATTGCTGGTTAGGAACGTTCGAGAGTTGGACGGTGCACTGATTGGCGTTTGGGCCAGTGCTGGTCGATCCGATGTTGGTAACGCCGCAATTTGTGACCGGCACATTGAATGTGAAGATCATGGTGTAAGCGCTGTTCGCGCCACCACTGCGGCATTCAATTCCAGAACCCGATGTAAGATCGATATCGAAGTCTCCCGCTGCGCTGTGTGTCTTGCGCGAAACGACTCTCGTTAAGGCAGGCAACGGCGCATTGGGCAACGGCCATACATACGCGCCTCGACTTCGCGTCCATGCTGAAAGCGTCGTAGAACCACGATCAATTGCCATATCCCAGACCATCGCGTGCGGCAGTCCGTTTTCGAAGCGACTCCACGAGGGGGACGCGGCCCTAATGTCGTCGGTGTAGTACATGCCCCAGTCAGTGCCAGCGAAAACTTGCTGCGGGAGCCTCGGATTCACGATGATTGAATCGACGGGAATGTCGGGGAGGTTGCCCGTCTTGTTCAACCAAGTGAACGATCCACAGGTGGCCGCGCACGTGACTTGGAAAACATGTCCAGGTGTGGTTGGCGTATTAGCGTTGAAGCCGCCGACTGCGGCATAACCGACTGGAACGTTTGCCGCCGAAACGGAAGGTTCGAGCGCAATGCCGAGGACGGGGCGATTGGGTAAAGCGGCATTACTGCCGGTGACATTCACCCAGTTGCCCTGTGCCTGAGTGCCGGTTCCGAGGTTGAATCCGATCTGCACATTGCCGTCGTTCGTGCCAACAATCGCGACGCTCTGAAACTTCGGCGAGTACTTCACCTGATTGATGAACGAACGATTGCCTAACGATGCCTTGGTCAGGTTTTGGGTAGTGGGATTGTCCGTGACCTACCAACTCGAGCCACCGTTTGTAGTCTCCCAAACTCGGGTTGTAGCCGCCAACAAATGACTGCAAGCGGCACCACAATCGTCCCCGCCGGCAATACCACCATGAAAGAGATTAACTGGAAGAACAAAGGACTGGGTATCGCTAGTCCACCCGCCTTGGACGCTACTCCAGCTAGCGCCTGGGTTCGTGCAATTACTCGTGCAGCGACTAAAACCGCCACTGTTATTACCCTGCCAAAACGTCGTATTACTTACCGGTTCAATTTGGCCAGAGAATCCGTCGCCGCCCAAGCCCATTTGCCACTGGGCGGGCCCGGTCGGACTACCAGAAAACATGACGGAACTCGGGCCGTTGTCTTGCGCCCCGCCGTTTGCCTTGGGCGTAGCTGAATTGGCAAAGTTGCCGCTGATGTCTCCAGCGTAGAACTCAATCGTGTTCAGGCCGTTGTCCATGTTAAACCACGTCGGATCAACCGCTGCATTGGCGGCGCTGGCATTGGTCGTGGCGTGAATGCCGCCGTCATTGCCAACCAAAAGGATATCGGATGAGCCAGGAACGAAGGCGAGTGCATGCTGATCCACGTGCACGCCATTGTTCGCGACAAGGCTATAGCCGCAGGTGGTATCGTTCCACGCCGGATTTCCGAGTTGCCAGAACCAGACTTCAAACGTGTCGAAGAACACACGGTCGGGGTTGTTGGGATCGACCGCAACGCCCTGGTCGTACCAATTCTGGGGATAGTCTCCGGGAAGCCCATCGCAGTCGGTTAGCGCAGCTCCATCGGAGCCGGGGATCGGTATCCAGGTCGTCCCGCCGTCCATCGTGCGATACGCCCTCGCCTGGCAGCCGGTCGTGTTGCCACAGCTAGCAAGATTGGGGTTGGCGTTGATGGCCTGCACTTGGGCATAGATGTAATTCGCGTTGCTCGGCGCGACGGCGATGTCAATCCGGCCGAGATTGTTAGTTGTTGGATCGCAAACACCGTTGCCACCACTGATCGGATAGTTGCAAGGAACGCCGCTCGCGGCATTCGTCCCCGCCCAGCCGTTAAGGTTAGTTGTGATCGGGGCAAAGTCGGATGGACAGCCGCTCGCCGGCATCGTTCCTTTATAGATCCCGTTTGCTCCATTCTGGCCAAGATTGTATTGTACGTAAGTGGGGAAACCGCGGACGCCGACAGCAGCAATTATGCGTGTGCTAGTCCCGGTATCGGTCAAGGCCAGACCGGTGATGTCCTGACGCTGCGTCGAAAAATTATTCGTCGTGCACGGACCAGTCCAATTGTTGCCGCCGTCGTAGGAAAAATAGAGGCCCGTCTTTGTGCCAGCGACAACATTGTTACCGTTGCGGGGGTCGACCCGAACCTTTCCGACGGCTTGATACTGCGGAAATTGGCCGCTCGGTTGCGGTAATGCTTCGGTAAAAACATTCGCGCCCAACAAAATCCAGCTCGCGCCCGCGTTCGTTGATTTCAAGATTCCCTGACTGCCCATTGAAAACGATCCGTAATTCAAGTCGCCCGTACCGGCGTAAATGGTGTTGTGATTGTTTGGATCGATCGTTAGGGTATCGATGCTGATGGTAGCGAGAAGAGGGTCATCGGTCGTGACCCTCCAGGAAGTGGAAGGGCTGCAGCAATTCGTGGTTTTCCAAACACCGCCGCCGACACTCGCCAGATACGCAACGATCGAACCGTTGGTCGTGGTGGTCGGATCGACAACAATATCGTTCACCCGACCTTCGGTTGTGACGTAATCATAGCATCCCGAGCAGCCGGTCATATGCTCGGGCTGCGGGCCGAGCGCCGTCCAACTGTTCGCATTTAGCGAAAGCGGCGAAATACTTTGGATTTCAGTTGTGGTCCCGGCCAAAGTTGGGGTGGCGCCAACGGGGACACCCGCCGGAACCGCGCGTGGAATTAAGGAGTCGGCCTCTGCTGCTGCGCGGATCCAGGCCGGATCAAATTTGCCTGTCGGATAAGTAAGCCGATTATTCCATTCCTCTTCCATGCGGCTGAGTTCTTCGCCACGCTCGGCTCGAACAGGCATGTAGCGCGGCCGGTCGAGTTCGCGGCGCTCGCGTTCGGCGCGGTGGGCGATTTTTGAGGGAGCCAAACTGAATTTCGCCAGGCAGATGGCGGCACAAAACAACGCCAGCGCAACCAAGACCCGGATCTGGAGGAAACCGCAACGACCAGGGAGTTTGAACTTCATAGTTTTCCTCAGACGAATCGTTTCGGAGGTAAAACTGGCTGTATCCCGTGAACGAATTGCCCGGCGTTTCGGGAAGCGCTCCTGGCGCCCCGAAACTTAGAACTCCGAGCAGTTCATGATAATGCGACCACGGCAGGTTTCGCTGCGGCAGACTATCTTGCACTTTTCCTGCGCCGCGACCGCGCCACAAACCGGGCAAGTTATTGCATCGCTTGGGTCATTTTCGGCGCGGCTTGGCTGCGGCACCCCACCCAGCCCTAAGGGGCTATTAGGGTCTGGCCCGACTTTTTTCACTCGGGCCATAAATTATTGAAGACCAATGGGCTTGCCAGCGTCGAAGTCATATCAAAAGGAAGGTTACCAGGGCACATGACTACACCAACCGTTACTGAAAATGGCGCGCTTTATTTTGCGCATCATAAAGCATCCAAGGCGCGAGCGGCACTTTTTCGGCGTTCGCGAAAAATGCCGAAGCAAAAACCGATTCGAATCGGCCAATTAACCTTCGAAAGCTTCATCCTTCCGCGAGTTTCGCGACAGGGTACACTGTAAAGACCGGCGAGTGAATTTCTGACAACGCCGGCAGCGTTCGTTCAGCGGTGCGTGCGCGAGTAGTGCGACTCTTCGTAACCCGCGCCGACGTTGATTTGCATGTGATCGTTACCAACGCCGCCCACGATATAACTGCCAAACATGTCGCCATCGAAATGGCTGCTTGCGGAATGGCCGTAGTAAAAGCCGACCTCGCCGCCGGTCCAGGTCAGTGATGCTCTTTCGGTCGCGAACGATTCAACCGACGAATAATCCTTTCCGTCCTTCGGATCTTTCACCGGGCCCGAAATGGAATTGGTTTTGTGGCGTGGCGCGGCAGGTGTCGCGGTCGCATTCATGTCAAAATCAACAACTCGCGCAGTGCCCATTTGTCCGATGGCGGTTGAGCCGGGCAGTCGACCATCGAGAAAATCACGCATTGAGAGGTTCCTCACCAAATCGGCGCTGTCGACCGTGCCGAAAAGCTCCGGTCGATAGAAACCAAAGATCGGGTCGAAGTCGCTGGCGCGCGCCGATTGAAATGTGAGGCTGAATCCGACCAAGCCGGCCAACAGAGCAAGCGTTCCCTTCATCACCCGGGAATTCACAGCCGAAATGGTATCAGCGCCAGTGAAATTTTGCACGCGGCAATTTAACCCGCACCCAATCCGTTAGTTGCGCGGCCTGATGATTTATTTTCGGTGGTGAAACGTGCCGCGCTGCCAGCAAGCTATTAGGACTTCGTCACCTCGACGTGGAATGTATGCAGGAGCCGGTGCGCAAACGGCGCGATCATAAGCGACGCGATTCCGACGAACGCGAGACCGGAAAAAAGCGCGTAAAAAGAGGCGAAGATTTTTGCGGCCTGAGAAGGAAGTGGATCGACCGGTCCCATTCCACCAAGAATCATCGATGCGTTCAACAACGAATCGATCCAACCCAGGTGCGCGATGAAACGATAACCAAAAATGCCGATGGCCAACGCTCCGGCAATGACCAGGAGCGCGAGCAAACCATGGCGAGCAACGCGCTGGATGAACTTGGCGCGGCTTAGTAGCGGGTGCGAGCGATGCTCGTACATGAAAACTTGCTGCTAAGGTTGCTCTGGTTGCGTTCCCTGCGGTTCGGGCGCCTGCGGCTGAAGCGAGCGAATCTTGTCGGCTATGATTGTGTTGGGATAAAGCCGAAAGATTCCCTCATATTCGCGCAGCGCGTCGTCCTTTTTGCCCGCCGATTCAAGCGACCTGGCCAGTTCCAATCGGGTCTCGGCATCCTTCCGCGCTTGATTGCAGGAGTTCAGAATGGAAGCGAGATAACGCCAAAGCGGTATCTGGTTGTCGCGATTTGGCCGGCTGTAGCGCGTGGAGAAGTTCTTGAGTTTCAAGCGCGCCGCCGGCGCATTTTTTTCCGACAAATCGTGTGTTGCCTGGTCAAGCGTCAAGAGCGCCTCGGTGGTGGCCGTTTCGGCCCCGCATTCGTACATCGCCGCCTCATAGCCGAGCTTCGCTCTGAAATCGCGCGCATGGGCCGCAAGCGCCGAAATACTTTCCGAAACCGGGGATGGAAGTGTTTTTACATCGTCCAGTTTTTGGACTTCGATAAATCCACTGGTGGCGCTCTTCGCCTGCGCAATCGCGGCGGTCGTTTCCTTTTTGAATTCCGAAATCATGTGGGCTTTGGAGCCAGTTAACGGCGCCGTGGCAATTGTGGCTGAAGGAGCGGCAGATTGAGCGCGCCGGTCTTCTGATTTTTGCGGAGGCGGCGAGGCCAGAGACGGTGGTTCGCTCCAGGGCGTCGGTTGAATCCCGCGGCTCCGCTGCGATGACGGAATCGCATTTCGCAGAGACGGCGGTGGGAGGGCCAAATCAAGCGAATCCCGTGTCGGCGCAGTAAAGCCCCGATCCAAGCGAAGATTGCTCGGGGACTGCATGCTTGATGGCTCCGATTTCAATGGTGGGGCCGAAGGAACGGGCGTCGGTGTGGAAATCGCAGTCGGTCGCGGCGTTGAGATTGGTGTCGGTGTTGAAATTGCGATTGGAGTTGGGGTCGGCGTGCGAATTGGAAGTGGCGTTTGCTGCGGAGTTTGTACGGGTGTGAGAGTTGGCGTCGGGGTCGGCGTTTCGATCAACCTCGGGGTTGGCGTCGCAGATAGCGTGGGGCGCGGCGTGCCCGTAAGCGTAGGTGTAGGTGTTCGCCTAGGCCTTGGCGTAGGCGATGGGGTCGTGGTTTCGTCAGTCCCTTCTTCGGCCTCGGGGGTTTTTGCCGGCTCGGATTTTGGGGTGTGTGTTTTTTCGGCCGGCGAAGGCGAAGCAGTTTCCTCAGTGCCCGGCTGCGTCCAGTCCCCCGTTTTTTCGCCATTGCTGAAGGTGGCTTGCAAACGCGTGCCGGCCTGCTCCTTGACGACGAGGCCCTCAAATTTTCCGCGTACCATTTTGCCGCTGTAGCTGTTGACCACCTCAGCCAATCGGTACCAGACCAGCGTCCCCAGCCCGGTTGCGTATCCCTCCGGGTCACGCAATCCGGTCCACTCCGATTCCTGGGCGACACCGCGAAGACTATTCCAAACGAGCGTCTTCCCGTCCTTGCAGCGCTGATATCTCGCCGCGCTCGCAAGATTCGCGCACAGCAAAAGAATGACGGCACAAACGATGGGGTATCGGATGCTCACGACGGGGTTGGTTCAGTTCGAGCCAGCACCCTTTAACGCATTCCCGAAATATTCAATCGTCTTCTTGATTCCTTCTTCGAACTCTACCTTCGGTTCCCAACCGAGAATTTTCTTCGCGCGCGAGATGTCCGGCTGCCGGACCTTCGGATCGTCAACCGGGAGCGGCTTGTAATCGATCTTCGATTTCGCACCGGTGATACGGATAATTTCCTCGCCAAACTGTTTAATCGTCATCTCGCGCGGATTGCCGATGTTGACCGGCTCATGGAAATCACTCATCGCGAGTTTGAAAATTCCATCAATCAAATCGCTGACATAACAGAACGATCGGGTTTGCGATCCGTCACCAAAAACCGTGAGCGGCTCGTTCTTCAAGGCCTGGCCGATGAACGCCGGAACGACGCGACCGTCACGTAACCGCATTCGCGGGCCATAGGTATTAAAGATGCGCACGATCTTCGTATCGACGCGGTGGTAGCGGTGGTAGGCCATCGTCATCGCTTCGGCAAAACGCTTTGCTTCATCGTAAACGCCGCGCGGCCCGATCGGGTTCACGTTGCCCCAGTAATCTTCTTTCTGCGGGTGCACCAGCGGATCACCGTAACATTCCGAGGTCGAAGCGAGAATGAACGCGGCACCCTTGTCCTTTGCCAGACCGAGGGTGTTGTGGGTTCCGAGCGCGCCCACTTTCAATGTCGGGATTGGCAGTTCCAAATAATCAATCGGGCTCGCCGGCGACGCGAAGTGAAAAACGTAATCGAGTTTCTCTTCCGGTAGAAAAATGAAATTGGAAACGTTATGTTTGATGAACTGGAAATCGGGATTGCCTGCGAGATGACCGATGTTCGCGGGGTTGCCGGTGACCAGATTGTCGATGGCGATGACGCGATGACCTTCGGCGAGGAGCCGGTCGGTCAGGTGCGATCCCAAAAATCCCGCGCCTCCCGTGACAACGGAAATTGGGTTGTTTGCGCGGCTGGCCATTTCTAGCGGTTCAGGTAAACGTTAATCAGCAAGAAGCAATCCCAAATTGCAGGCCAAATCGCAAATTGGGAGTTTCGTCGCTTTCAATCTGAAATTTGAAATCTACAATTTGAAATAAGTCATGCGAATCCTTTCCGGCATCCAACCGAGCGGTGTGCTCCACATCGGAAATTATTTCGGCATGATGCGCCCGGCGATCGAGCTCCAAAAAGAAGGTGAGACGTTCTACTTTATTGCCGATTATCACGCGTTGACGAGCCTGCGCGATCCGAAAGCATTGCAGGAAAACTCGCGCCGCGTCGCGCTCGATTTCCTGGCCTGCGGGCTTGATCCCGAAAAGTCGGCGCTGTTTCGACAGTCCGATGTGCCGCAAACGACAGAGCTCGCCTGGATTTTGTCTACCGTAACACCGGTCTCGCGACTGGAGCTGGCCCATTCGTATAAAGACAAGATCGCACGCGGTATGGCGGCGAACGCCGGCCTCTTTACCTACCCCGTGCTCATGGCCGCAGACATTTTGATTTACGACAGCGACGCGGTTCCGGTCGGCAAAGACCAGAAACAACACATCGAAATTACGCGCGATATCGCGACGCGAATTAACGAAACTTACGGGTCCGAGCCGGACCGGCCTGTTTTCAAATTGCCCGAGCCGCGGATTCACGCGGCGACTGAAGTTGTTCCCGGACTCGACGGACAAAAAATGAGCAAGAGCTACGGCAACAACATCGACATCTTCGGCGAGGAAAAAGAAACCCGAAAGCGTGTGATGAGCATCGTGACCGATTCAACACCGGTCGAGGCGCCAAAAGACCCGGACAAATCGACCATCGTGCAGCTTTACTCACTCTTCGCTTCGAAAGAGGAGGTCGCCGGCATGCGCGAACAGTTCAAAAAAGGCGGGACGGGGTATGGGGATTTCAAAAAGCAACTGTTCGAAAAACTGTGGGAATATTTCTCACCGATGCGCAAGCGCCGCGAAGAAATTCAACGCGACAAAGACTATATCGACAACGTTCTGGCAAAAGGGGCCGAGCGCGCAAACGCAATTGCCGATCAAGTGATGGCGCGTGTCCGTAAGGCGGTCGGCCTGCGCTGAGCGCTTAATCCAGGCTGTTGATAAACTCGACCAGATCGCGCCGAAAACCTGCTTCCGCCGGGTTGTAGCCTTCGTGAGTGAAGCGCACCCGGCCGGCGCGATCGACAATCACGAGCGCGGGCACCCCGGTCAGACCGAAACTGTCATGCGCCTTTCCTTCGGGATCGAACGCGAGCGGTAAGGTCACGTGGTGTCTTTCCGCGAACGCCCGAAATTTTTCCGGCGTGTCGTCACCCTTGTCGCTTGCGACCAGGACGAATTGAACATCGCGGCGGTGTTTTAGATCTGAGCTTACGGCCATCAATTGAGGCAGTTCTGCAATGCATGGCACGCAGGTCGTAGAAAAGAAATCGAGCACGACAATTTTTCCCGAATTGGCGGAGTCAAAACCGCTGCTGACGGCTTGAAGATTGAAGGCCGGCGCCGAAATATTTTTCGTCCGGCTGTAAGTACTGGCCAGCTGTTTCGGAGCGTAGGAAAAACAATACCAGCCCGAGCTGACGAGCAGCGCGATCATTAACGTAGTTGCAAACCCGCGCCTCCGGCGCACGAGGTCCACAATCACCATTCCAAGCACAACCACGGCGATCCAGAGGACATCATTGAGCCACAAAGCAGGGACTCGCATGCTGTAGTAGCTGAAGACCGCTACCGAAGGCAGCACCAGGAGTATTCCCGCGACTGCGTCCCACTCTTTTCCTCCAAGCCAAATCGCGCAGCCAAAGAGCAGGATGCCTCCCACCACGTAAATGAGCCGCAGATCGGTCGTGACGATCTGGTCGAACGCAAAAACAAATACTATCGCCACCGTTCCGATGGCAAGCGCTCCCAGCCTGATTTTCCAACGCGCGGTAGGTGGTTGTTCCATGCCAATTGGATGCGGCTCCCGAGACTTTGGATTCGAGAAACCAGAATGTGTCCGCAAATTTTCGGAAATTAACTCGCTCGATCGAGGTGAAGCTGCCGCAGGTAGCGGAACAACGGCAGACCGAGCGAAACACCGACAACAAAAACCGAGACGGTTGGCAACCAAAGAAGCCGCATCCGCAGGCGTTTGCCCTCGGTTTGGATGAAAGAGATCAACACGATCGCCGAGACAAGCACATCCATGGCGAAAAAGGCGCTAATGCGATTGGCGAAGAGATCGTGCAGGAACAAAGGCATGTTGACGCCGTGATGCTCAGCAACCCAAGGGATGAATTGCGAATATGGAAGAGCCAAACCAATCAGCGCGAAAAACAAATAGAGATATCGAAGTTTCATAGTGATTTCACGGGTTACGACTCTGAGCCTTGCTTCGCCGTTACGAGCAGGACGAATTGGATCATTCCTAACCAAAGCCAGCTCGTAATTATGGCGAAGAAAGGCCAAAACGTCTGCAATTGGATGACGTTGTAGAGTTGCAGAAGGGTCATGGCAATTGCCAGCAGGCCGCTCATGACAAAGACCCTTTTCCGGAACCCCGAAGCGTTGAGCTCGTCGCGGGGAATCGTTCGAAACGAGCGCGTCAAGAGTTGTCCGCTTGCAGTGGCAATGACAAACGCGACAAGACTGCATAGACGCCAGGTCGTTTGCTCATTCAGATTTGCCGTCATGAGCAACATTGCGAAGATCGACAAGAGAAACGGCAACGCCGAATTGTTAAGCAGGAAATACAATCGGAACTTATCGACCTTCGACCACTGATGCACCGAACCGCTTCGAAACGCGACAACGACTCCGGCGAATCCCGCCAGTGTTACTGCCACTTGTGCCACTGCGCTCAATGCTTCGCTAGGCTGCATCAGACAAAGTCCGGTTTCACCCATTCGTGAACCAGATTCGGGTTCACGTAAAGACCATCCACCATCGAGGCGCGTCCGTTCAGGACCTGCGGCGCAGAGGCGTTGGCAAGGAAGAACCCTAAATCGCGCGTCAGAATCTCATGAATCTCTGCGAGCCACGAGCCGCCATCGTACTGCGGCATGAAATTGAGCTCGATCAGGAGAAATTTCGTCTTAGCGAGCGTCTGATGCGCGCCCGCGAGGACCGGTCTTTCGTAACCTTGAACATCGATTTTCAACAATGAGACCTCAGGAACATTGCGAAGCAACTGGTCGAGGGTCGTCATTTTGACTTCGACTTCGGATATAATCGTCCAATTGCTGCCGATGACCGCCCGCATATCGTCGCGTGGTTGAAGGAGCGACGCGCCGGTCGTGTCGCGTGTGATTTTCAAAGTCTCGACGCTCTCGCGTTCGCCAATGGCAAGATTATGCAGCTCGACCCGCGAGTTGTTTCCGAATTTCTGCTGCAGGCTCCGGAATGCGTCCGGCAATGGCTCGACGATAATCAAGTTCGCCGGTGTGACCAAATTCAGAAACATGCTCGACCATTGTCCAGTATTCGCCCCGACATCCACCACCGTCCCCAGATTGCGCAGATGACCCGGCGCGAACAGGGAAAGGCCGCTTTGCTCCGAGTCGAGCGCAAGGCGATCAGTCCTGAAAACATCGGCCGGCGAAACCCGGCAGCCAAGAGCGCGAAGTTTTCGCCGGTTCTTTACCAGGTCAACCAGGCCCCAGGGCAAAATGGATTTCAGCAGTCGATTCAATCTCGAGTTGCTAAACCGGTGCAGCGCCGTCTTTGAGCTCTGCAAAAATCAGCCGGCCGGCGGCGGTTTGCAGCGCGCTCGAAACGACAATTTTCCGGGTCTTGCCAACGTGCGCGCGGGCGTGATTGACGACGATCATCGTGCCGTCCGACAGATAGCCGACTGCCTGATGCGTCTCGCGGCCTTCCTTGATCAGGTGCAAATCAATTTCGTCTCCCGCTACCACGCTCGGACGGAGAGCACGCGCGAGATCGGCCAGATTCAAAACACCGACCCGCTGCAAACGAGCGACTTGAGTCAGTGCGTGGTCGTTGGTGAGCAAGCGTGCCTTCAACACCTTCGCGATTCGCACCAGTCGCGCGTCCGTTCCAATATCGGGTTCCTCGGCCGCGGTTTCATGGACGGTAAGCTCTATTTCGCGAGAGCGTTGGAGTTGATTCAAAATTTCCAGACCGCGCCGGCCGCGTTCCCGCTTGGTGGAATCATGCGAATCGGCGAGTGTTTGCAATTCGTCTAAAATAAATCTGGGCACAATCAGCGAGCTGCTGAGAAACCCGGTCGCACAAAGGTCGGCGATGCGGCCATCGATGATCACATTGGTGTCGATCACCAGCGGCTCGTGTTGCGTCGTCTCGCGCGAGAAGCGCACGTACGGAATAATGAGTGAGAATTCGTCGCGGCTGCTCCGTATCGCCAGCATCATGCCGAGATAACCGAAGACGGCATAAACAATGAGGCGCACCGCCCATTGCATCGTTTCGGATTGATAACGCAGGACCTGCGACGCCATTAAGAGGTTCGCGAAAATCAATCCGAGCAATAGGCCGAAAGTGGCCGAGGAAAACAATCGAAGTGAAACACCCTTGAGAAGGCGGTCGATCAAGACCACGACCAGACCCAGGAGCAAACCGAAAACGAGACCAGTCCCGAGATTTCCGGTCAGCGCGCCGGAAATATTTGCCCCAATCACGGCGCAAAAGGTGATGAACAAGACGCGCAGTAAATTAACAGTCAGTAATGGGGTCACTTAGCGGCCTCCGCCCCGACTGCCCCGGGGCTTCGTTCCCTCTCGTCCAGTATTGTCAATCTTTGCCGCGCTGTCGCGATAAAAAAGGACGCCGTGTGCTCTCAGATTGCTGACCAGAGCGCGCAAATCATTCGCCAGTTCCTGATTGGTCAACAGTGCAGCGAGCAGACCTTTGCCCTGAGTCGCCGAGCTAAGAACTTTCTGCAGATCGTCGGCCGCCTTTTTTGCCGAATCCATCGCCGAATCGGCCTTGTCGACAACGCCGCCAAGTTTTTTCGAGGCATCGGCGAAATTGCCGGTCGCTTCATTCAAATGCGCAACGCTCGAGCGCAGGTTCTCTGCGGTTTCCTGCGAAATGACATCCTGGTTCAAGCGCGTCACCGTGGTGTCGATTTTCTGCACAACGCCGCGCAGATCCCCGACCAAAGCTCCGCCCTCGCGCGTGAGATCATCGATTCCGCTTTCTCGCGAGCCGTTGATCTGGGCATCCGCCGCGAGAAACTTCGTCGGGGTGCCGGGCGGCATGACGACGTTAACGAACCGGTCGCCAAGGAGGCCGGAACTGCCAACCGTGAACTTGCTGGCCTCGGGAATCTTCACGTAATCGTAAATTTTCAATGGCACGGCAACACCGTTGCCTTCGCGCACCAAACGCGGACCACCGGCGACTTTGCCGATGCGCGCCCCGGCCAGCAAAACGTCCGATCCTTTCAACAGCCCGCTCGCGTCGTTGAATCGGACAGTGAGCGCGTAATAGGTCTTCATTCCCTCTCCCAGGCGTCCGAACTGCACGACCAAGGCGCCGAGCATTGCTAGTCCGGCAAAAACAAAAATCCCGACCTTGAATTCCAAACCTCGCTCGTGCCGGTTCATCCTTGGCCACTCTCAACCCCGAATGGTTTCGGGGTCAACTCTCAACCCTCGACTCTCGCCTTTTCGTCGGAGCGTCCGAGCAAGAAATCCTGAATGAGCGGATCGACTGAATCTCGCAGCTCCGCGGGCGTGCCGTGGAAATAAATTCGGCCCTCGTGCAGGTAGCCGATTTTGTCGGCGACATGAAACGCGTTCTTCATGTCGTGAGTAACGACGATGCTGGTAACGCCGAGCCGTTCCTGTAACCGGCGGATCAATTTGTTGATCGAATCGGAGACCACCGGATCGAGTCCGGACGTCGGCTCGTCGTAGAGAATGCACGAGGGCTGACGAATAATCGATCGCGCGAGGCCAACGCGTTTCTTCATCCCGCCGCTCAAATTGACCGGCATCTTTTCTTCCTGTCCCTGCAAGTCCATCACTTCGAGCATCTCGCTCACGCGTTTCCGCAAAACCGCGGGATCACGTTCGCCCGCTTCGCGCAAAGGAAACGCGATGTTCTCTGCGACGGTCATGGAATCAAACAACGCGCTGCCCTGAAAAAGAATTCCGACTTTTTGCCGGATCGAGGAGAGCTGGCGCTCGCTCATCTCGATGATGTTCTGTCCTTCGATCCAGATTTCGCCTGCGTTGGGCCGCATCAACCCGATGAGATGTTTAAGTAAAACACTTTTGCCGCCGCCACTGCGCCCGATAATTACGAGCGTCTCACCGCGCGCCACGTCGAGGTCAATCCCGCGCAAAATTTCCTGGTCGCCGATGCGCTTCTCCAGGCCCTGCACGGCGATCATCGAGCCATTTTTTCCGTCCGGCGGTGCCATTATTGATAGCCGGCTGGATAAATAATGTTCAGGGTCATGGTCAGGAAAAAATTGCTAATGAGCACAGCGAGCGACGCATTTACCACGGCTTCAGTCGTCGCGCGCCCGACGCCGACGGCGCCTTCGCGCGCGGTCAGTCCTTTGTGGCAACTGATAAAGACGATAAGAATGCCGAAGCAAAACGCTTTCGACAGCCCCATGATGATGTCACGGTTTCGCGTCCACCGAACCATGTTCGCCATGTAATAAGTGCCGTTGATCTCGAGCAACGAGATCGCGACGAAATATCCGACGGCAATCCCGACTGCGATGCATTCGGCCACGAGCAGCGGCATCGAGACCATCATCGCGAGAGCACGCGGCACGACCAGGTAATCCGTCGGATAAACCGCAAGCGCGCGCAAGGCGTCGATTTGCTCGGTCACTTTCATCGTGCCGATCTCGGCCGACATCGATGCGCCAACTCGCCCGATCACCATCAGCGCGGTAAGGACGGGCCCGAGCTCGCGCATCAAGGCGACGGACACGACTGCGCCGGTGGCGGAGCCCATTCCAATTTTGTGAAATTGAAAATAGGTCTGCGCCGAGAAAACCGCGCCAGTAAAGCCGCCGGTGATGACAACGACCAATTGCGAGAGCAAACCGATCTCGACAACTTGGTTCAAAAATAATTTCCACCGCAACCGGTGCGTGAAAAGCGAATGAAATGTGTCGCCTGCCAGCAGCACGACTTCGCCCAGATATTGAATGAAGCGAACGAGCGGCCGTCCCAGCGCGTTAAATATTCGGGCGAACATTTGCGGACCTGTCTAGACGCCCAACCGGCTGCGTTTTAGTTTCGGTCGGAGCATCTGGCTTCAGATTTTACGGACGCTGCAGATCGATGCAAAAAGAAAGCTGCGATTGCGCAAAGCGAAGAGCTGAGTAGATGTCGATCCTGAAAGATGTCGATCTTGCGATCCACACCGTTTTTGGCTGCGGTAATGTTGCTGTTTCTCAGCGGTTGCCAGACAACGGAATCGGGAATTCAAAACGCCAAAGTGCAAATGGCTTCCCGCATCGCCGCCGAAACCCCGGGCGATTATTACATCGGGCGCCGTTATTTTAAACCGGACTTCAAGTTCTGGGGATATATACGCAAGCCGAACCAGCCCTGGAGCACGGCCCAGCTCGTCATGCTCAATGAAAAGCAAAAGCTCGCCCCCGATCGCGAGCAGGTGAAGTTCGGATTCGACAACAACTACGAATACAAACTTACCGGCTACTTCAGCGGCGACAAAGTCTACGAACCGGCGAGTAATCATGTTTATCCCGAATTCGTGCTCAAAGGCTACGAGGTCATTTCCACGAATCCTCCGCCGATCTTTAAAAGTCAGCTGAACGGCCGCGCGGACGCGGCCCAAACCCGGTATGTCATTGAAAAACCGGAGCCGGAGTTTTAGGGCAAGCCGGACGGGTACTTTGGCCTCTAGAGAAAAATCCAATCAGCGAGCGCAAAAGGACATATTGTCGGAAGAGTTTTTCCGATATCTCACGGTCGAGCGCAATGCGTCGCCGCGAACACTGAAAGCCTACCGCGAGGCGCTGGCGGCCTTTCGGGCGCACAAACAAAAGCCGTGGAAGCAGTGCACCGCGGACGATTTCCGTGATTACCTCTTCGCGATCATGAAACGCGGACAGGCGCGTTCGTATGTACGTCTGCAATTTTCGGCGCTGCGCGCGTTCTACAAGTTCTTGTGCGATCGCAAAAAACTTGGGATCGATCCGTTGCGGCAATTGCAATTGCCAAAGGTGGAGAAAAAGCTCCCGCTGGTCCTAACCCGCCAGCAAGTCGAGGAATTACTGGCCGCGCCGCTGAAGATCGAGAAGGAGCGGGCCGCCCCGGAATGGATGCCGGTGCGCGACGTGGCAGTGATGGAACTTTTTTATAGCAGCGGTCTGCGCTTGAGCGAGCTCGCCGCGCTCGATGTGGATGATGTCGATCTTTATACCGAGTCGGTCCGCGTTTTCGGCAAAGGCCGGAAGGAGCGTGTCTGTCCGATTGGCGCGCCGGCGCTGGATGCGATCCAGAAGTATCGCTCGGCTGCGAACGTCCATTCCGGAGCGCTTTTCATCAACAAATTGCGAAAACGGATTTCAGCCCGGTCGATCTGGTTAATCCTGAAACGATATCTGCGCTACACGTCGATCCCGATTTCGATCAGTCCGCATAAGCTGCGACATAGTTTTGCGACGCACATGCTCGATCGCGGCGCGGACCTGCGCAGTGTTCAAGCCCTGCTTGGTCACGCCAGCCTTTCGACCACGCAAATTTACACGCATGTGACCGTCGAACGCTTGAAAAAGGCCTACGCCGAGGCGCATCCGCGCGCGTAAACCGATTTAAACACGACCTTATCCGCGAAGGCGGCGACCATTCGGTCAGTATTTCTTGCGCTGAAAAAAGACCCCAGTGAGGCTGTCGAATCGTCGGTAGGTGCGCGATCTTACCACGCCGTTTTCGCGTATGACGAGCGTAGGTCGGCCGCTGCAACTGACTATGTTTTACGGCCGGCATTTGTTCGCAGGCTCGAACGATCCGAACCAATTCTGAAAAGAGAGGATATGCTCGATTTGCTCCGTAGAATCGGCGGCCGTGGTCCTTCCAGCTTAGGATGACGCCAAGGACACTCAGTTTACGGAGTTCGTCTTGAACCGTTGAAAGAGCAAGCCCTGTCATGCCTCGCAATTCACGACAGTATCGTTTCTTCGACGGCATCGAAAAAAGCAGTGCGGAGAATTTCTGCACGGACTTTCGGGAATAGCACTTCCAAGTGGCTGCGTTTTCGCTCCATGTCTCGCTTCTAATCTTGACCGCTTTAAGCGGTCAAGCACGCATCAAAGGGTGACCCTTTACATAGTCATCTCGCTAGCGCCCGCGTCGAGATAGCAAATCCTGCAACAATGGTCCGGCGTCGGGATACTTTGGATCAAGCCGTAACGCGTTCTGCAAGAAAACAATCGCGGTATCGTTATCGCCGGAGCGCACCAATCCAATCGCAAGATTGTAATGGGCCTGCGGATTGTTCGGTTGAAGCCGCAGCGCTTCGCGATAGTGCTCCAGAGCGCCGGCGGTATTACCGGCTTCGAGCATTACGTTCGCAAGGTTGGTGTGAGCGTCCGGAAAATCCGGCGTCAGTTTCAGCGCGCGTCCATAGTAAGCGATTGCTTCGCTGCGATCACCTTGTTTGGAGAGCGCATTCGCCAAAGTGTAATACGTGCGCGGATCGTTTGGATTTTCGCGCAGAATGGTTCGCAACCGCAGAGTGGCTTCGTCGAGATCGCCATGTTCGACCAACGCGGCGGCGAGATTGTAATTCGCGTAGGGATGATTGGCCTCCAGTTCGAGCGCGCGTCGATAATGCACGATGGCTTCCTCGAGCGCGCCGTTCCGGCGAAGAGTAAGGGCCAGGTTATTGTGAGCTGTCGCCGAGTCCGGATTTTTTACGAGGACTGCTCGCCAACAAGTTTCAGAGTCGCGATAAGTCCGGGATTGAACGAAACTCGCGACACCGAGGAGCGCAACGGCCACCGCGCAAATTCCCGCGAGCGCATGTCGCGGCAATCCGCCAGTTCGCGACCAAAGAATGGCAAGACCGGCGCAGAGGAGCGCGATGATCGGAATGTCCGCCAGGTATTGAAAATGGTCAGCCCGGAAAACCGCCGAATGCCGAAGAGGTGGCGGCGAGTTCATGTAGAACGACAGGTTAAAAAATCCAAGTACAGGAAAGAGAATGGCGAGAAAACAGAGACAGGCCGCAAACGGGCCGCGCGCCTTGTTTCGCTGCCACCACAATCCGACGAGCAACGCGATTGCGGCGACAGGAAAAAGGTACTGCCACCATTGGCTCGAATCGATTATCCAACGAGGATAAATGAGCGACAGATTTACCGGCCAAAAAACATTGCCCAGGTAAAACCAAAACAATCGGCTCGCGGCGAGAAGGCGATCGAACCAGGAGAAGTCGAACGTTTCTCCGCTATCGACACAGAACTTTTGTTCCACCCAGACAGTCATCACGCCGGCAATCAGCGCAAACCCGAAAAACGGAATCAGGGGCAATAAATCGCGCGAAATGCTGATCGAGCCGCGTTTCCACCAAAGAACAATCAGGATCACTGCCGGCAAAACGACGATCGCGGTCTTTGTTAAAACAGCAGCTACAAAAAGTCCGAGCGCGGCGAGGTAGGTTCGGCGACGGCGATTTTCGTCGTAATCAATATAGGCGAGCAGCGCGGCGGCCCCTAAAACGCCGGAGAGTGTGTTTTTGATCTCCGAAAACCACGCGACTGATTCAACGTGAACCGGATGGAGTGCGAAAATAAAGGCGGCCAGCCAGGCGCCGGGCAGGTTCAGCCGACGCAGGATTAGGAAGATCAAGATCGCGAGCAAGGCATGACAAAAAATCGTGATGAGATGATAGGGAAAAACCGCGCCGTCCCACATTTTCTCCTCCAGCCAGAAAACGGTATGGAGCAGAGGATAGTATTGCGGTGCGGCTGACGGCTGCGTCCAGATCCGGGCGAGGCCATCAACCGAACGCAGTTCCGGCCGTGTGATGTGAATGTCATCGTCCCAAATTGGCTGCCCGTTCCAAGCCGGGGCGTAGACAAGGAATGTGAGAATGAGAAGCGCCAGCGCGAAAAGCCAATCGCGACGCGACATTGGTTAGAACAGCGGGCCCGGTGCTCGGGACGTGCTAGGCAATTGGCTCCGGCAGCTTGGCCGCGTCGGATTCGAAATTGAGCTTTCCATCCTTGGCCGTGACATGGACCATCGTCCCCGGCTTGATGTTGCCGCGCAAGATTTCCTCGGCCAGCGGATCTTCGAGATAACGCTCGACCGCGCGGCGCATCGGACGGGCGCCGTAATTGGGGTCGTAACCTTTCTCGATTACAAATTCGTGCGCGGCGCTGTCGAGAATGATCTCGACTTCTTTCGCTTTCAGTCGCGCTTTCACTTTCTCGACCTCGAGATCGACAATTTGCAGGAGATTTTCCTTGGTCAGCGAGTGGAAGACGATGATTTCATCGAGACGATTGAGAAACTCCGGCTTAAAGACGCGCTTTGTTTCATCGAGGATCTTCTCGCGCATTGAATCGTAATCGTGGCCTTCCATCGGCGCGCCAAAACCCATTGTTGTCTGTTTCTTCAACAATTCGGCGCCCACGTTGGACGTCATGATGATGATCGTGTTCCGGAAATCGATCTTTCGGCCTAACGAATCGGTTATTTTGCCCTCCTCGAGGATTTGCAAAAGAAGATGCATCACATCCGGGTGCGCCTTCTCGACTTCGTCAAAGAGCACAACGGAATAGGGCCGGCGACGCACCGCTTCGGAAAGTTGACCGCCTTCCTCATAACCGACGTAACCCGGTGGCGAACCGATCAAGCGCGAGGCGGTGAACTTTTCCATGTACTCGGACATGTCGATCTGAATCAACGCGTCCCGATCGCCAAACATGAATTCGGCAAGTTTCTGGGCGAGGAAGGTTTTTCCAACGCCGGTTGGGCCCAGGAAAATAAAGGAACCGATCGGCCGACGGGGGTCTTTTAGATCGGCGCGGCTACGGCGCAACGCTTTTGAAATCGCTGTCACGGCCTCGTCCTGGCCGATCACTTTGCCCTTCAGCTCGTCTTCCATCTTCAGGAGCTTTTCGGTTTCGGCCTGTTCCATTCGTTGCAACGGAACGCCGGTGACTTTCGCGATGATGTGCATCATGTCATCGGCAGTCACCAGGACTTCTTTCTCTTCCCGCTCCTGGCGCCATTTTGCCAAAATCGAATCCAGCTTTTCCTTGGTCTGCTTCTCTTTATCGCGGAGCGACGCGGCTTTCTCGAAATCCTGCGCTTTAATCGCCGCCTCCTTTTGCAAACGGATTTGCTCGATCTCCTTCTCGATTTCCTTCACGTCGGGCGGACGTGTCATCGCGTTGATCCGCGCGCGAGCGCCTGCTTCATCCATTACGTCAATTGCCTTGTCCGGCAGAAAACGTCCTGTGATATAGCGTTCGGAGAACTTCACCGCAGTCTCGAGCGCTTCGTCGGTCAGTTTGGCCTTGTGATGGGCTTCGTACTTGGGACGCAGGCCCTTTAAGATCTCAATCGCTTCTTCAATCGTCGGCGCATCGACTTTCACGGTCTGAAAACGACGCTCGAGCGCGGCGTCCTTCTCGATGTACTTGCGATACTCGTTCATCGTCGTCGCGCCAACGCATTGCAGCTCGCCTCGGCTCAATGCCGGCTTGATGATATTCGACGCGTCCATCGCGCCTTCCGCCGAACCGGCGCCGACAATGGTGTGCAATTCGTCGATGAAAAGAATCACGTTCTTCGAGCGGCGAATTTCGTCCATCACCGCTTTGATGCGTTCTTCGAACTGGCCGCGATATTTCGTGCCGGCGACCATCAACGCCAGGTCGAGTGTGACGACGCGTTTCTCGCGCAACAACTCCGGAACATTTCCGCTCGCAATTTCCTGCGCCAATCCTTCTGCGATCGCGGTTTTGCCAACGCCCGCTTCGCCGATCAACACCGGGTTATTTTTCGTCCGGCGGCAGAGCACCTGGATCACGCGCTCGATTTCATTCCGGCGGCCAATGACCGGATCGAGCTCGCTTTTCTTGGCCAATTCGGTCAGATCGCGGCCAAACGCGCGGAGCGCCGGAGTTTTGACGTCCTTTTTCGATGTTGGCTCGCCTTCTTCCGATTCCGACGGAGTGAAATTTGGATCGAGCTCCTTTAAAATCTCATTGCGTGTGCGTTCGATATCGATTTCGAGACTTTTGAGCACGCGTGCGGCGACGCCTTCGCCCTCACGCAAGAGTCCGAGCAAAATGTGTTCGGTGCCAACGTAGGAATGGTTCAGTGCTTTGGCTTCCTTGCCGGCGAGCGCGAGAACTTTTTTCACGCGCGGCGTGTAAGGAATATTGCCGACAATCTTTGTTTCCGGGCCCGACCCAACCTGTTTCTCGACTTCCATCCGGACCGTTTCCAAGTCCAGCCCCATTTTTTGGAGTACATTAACCGCGACGCCCTGACCGAGCTTGATCAGTCCGAGCAGCAGATGTTCGGTCCCGACGTAGTTGTGGTTGAACCGGTCGGCTTCCTTGCGAGCAAGTTGAAGAACCTGTTGGGCGCGGGGAGTGAAATTGTTCATTATTCTGTCGGCGGCGATTTCGAGCCGTTGCCCGCTTCCTTCGCCAGCTTACTAATATCAGGTTTGGGAAGGACTTTCAAACGGGTGCGAATGATTTGGGCCCGGAGATGATCGCGTTCCTCCGCGTTGAGCTTCTGTTGCGATGTTTTTTGGAGGTGCGCCGGCTGGGTATCGATAAATAATTCGTCAACCGGCAGGCGTTTATCTTCCGGAAATGCGCCGAGATCGATGCCCAGCTTGACGATCGACAACAGATTCAACGCCTCCTTCGAACTCATCGCGTGTGCATAAGTAAGCACACCGTATGCGCGACCGATCTGGTCCCAGAGAGTATTCGACTTTTTCTGGATCAGCACCTGTCGGGAGTCGTGCTCTTTCTCGATGATGGTCTCGATCACTTTGGTCAGGCGCGTGATGATTTCGTCTTCTTTTTCGCCGAGCGTGGTCTGGTTCGAAATCTGAAAAAGATTTCCCATCGCTTCGGTGCCTTCCCCGTAAAGGCCGCGCACCGCCAAACCAATCTTGCTGACCGCCTGCACAACCTGATTGATGAGCTCGCTCAGAACCAGGCCGGGCAAATGCAACATCGCGGACGCACGCATTCCGGTTCCGACATTCGTCGGGCACGCCGTCAGATAGCCGAGCTTCAGGTCGTAGGCGAAATCGAGCTCGTCTTCGAGCGCGCTATCGATCTTGTCGAGAAGTTTGAAGGCCTGTTTCAATTGCAAGCCGGACCGCATCGATTGCATCCGGAGATGATCTTCCTCATTGATCATGATGCTGAGAGTTTGCCGGCGGTTCATGATGACCGCGCTACCGGCGCTTTTGGCCGCGTGTTCACGGCTGATCAGATGACGCTCGACCAACACTTGTTTGTCGAGCGCGGAAAGGTCCTGCAGAAGTTCCGAAAACGAATCCTGCATCTCCGGGAGTTTTTCCACATACGGTTTGATCATTTCCAAAATCGCCGTGCGCTCGGCTTTCTTTGCCCAGCCGGGAAAAGCGCGATCACGCAGATTGCGAGCAAGCCGGACCCGGCTGCTGATGACAATTTGATGGTGTGGGCCTTCGCCACGCAGCCATTCACCGGCGTTCGACATCACATTCGAAAATTTCACGGGCCTAACCTGCCAATTCGCTTTCGAGTTGTTTGATCTGGTCGCGCAGGGACGCGGCCGTTTCGTAATTCTCCTCCGCCACCGCTTTTTGAAGGCTTTCGTTCAGGTCCCGCATCCGATCGCTCAATTGTCCGGCGCGTTGCGCGCGCTGCGGGACTTTTCCGACATGTGCGGTTCCTTTGTGCATTGCTTTCAACAGTGCGGTCAACGCTTCAGTAAAAGTTATATAGCACGTGCTGCACCCGAGCCGTCCGGTTTTCTTGAAGTCGGCCTGGGTGAACCCGCAGACCGGACAACGTTGCGTGCCTGCGCCTTTTTCAATTTCCTCCGCCGCGCCGATGCCAAGAAGCAAATCGGCGAGGGCAAAACCGGTCGGGTCCTGCACACCCTTTTCCTTCGAGCAGGCGTCGCAAAGGTTCACCTTTTGCATCTTCCCTTCGATGATCTGAGTCAGGAAGACCGTTGCGTCATTGCATTTACAAACGTCGCACAACATTTCTACTACTTAGACCTCTTCCACGCTTAAATCATTCAAGCTGCGAGTTTGTCGAGCACCTTTCGCGCCGATGCCGTTATTTCACGTCCGATGTTTAGGAGTAAATCGGTGTCCCTGTTTCTCTGGTCAGCTCGCGGAAGCGGGCAATCATCCGTGTCGTGATCGGACCTGGTTTGCCGGTCCCAATCGGTCGACCGTCCGATTTAATCAGCGGAATTATTTCCGCCGCGGTGCCGGTTAGAAAAGCTTCATCGGCAATAAATACGTCATGCCGTGTGATGTCCGCTTCAACGACCTTGATTCCGGTCTCGGCCGCGATTTCAAAAACGACGGCGCGCGTGATGCCCCGCAATGCTCCCGCCGTAATCGGCGGCGTGAAAATTTGACCGCGCTTGACGATGAAAACGTTGTCGGCCGTGCATTCGGCGACATTGCCTTCGTCATTCAACATCAACGCTTCATCCGCGTTCGCCTGATTCGCTTCGATCCGCGCCATCACGTTGTTCAGGTAGTTCAACGACTTCACCGCTGGATTGAGGGCGCTCGGATTAGTTCGCCGGGTCGCGACGGTTACGACGGTCAAACCTTTCCGGTACATTTCCTCCGAATAAAGAGCGATTTGTGCGGCAATGATGATCACGCTCGGCGTTTTACATTGCTCGGGATTCAAACCGAGATTCCCGACACCGCGCGTCACGATGAGCCGGATGTAACCATCGCGCAGTTCGTTCTGGCGAATTGTTTCCAGGACCGCTTCGGTCATCGCGCGCTGAGACATTGGAACTTCAAGGCAAATCGAACGCGCCGAGTCCCACAAGCGATCGAGATGTTCCTCCAAGCGGAAGACCCGGCCATTGTAAAAACGAATGCCTTCGAAAATCCCATCGCCATAAAGCAACCCGTGATCGAATACGGAAACTTTCGCATCTCCCTGGCCATAAAATTTTCCGTCCACGTAAATCTGCGATTTCTTGCCCGCAGGTTTCGCGGCCGCCGGTTTGTCCACCGCAGGTTTAACTGCTTCCCGCGATTTAGGTTTGTCTATCACCGTCCCGCCGACATCAGAGGTTTTCATAGGTGCAGGAAAAATCTCGGTATTTCGTCGATCAATTCAAGCGACAATTAAAGGCTATGCCAGCCGGCCATCTTTGATGTGCAGCTCGCGGTCCCCGCGCGTCGCGAGAGACCTGTCGTGCGTCACAATGACAAGACTCTTTTTTCGGTCGCGCGCGAGCTTCAGCAGAAGATCGACAATCGCGGCGCCGGTTTCAGAATCGAGGTTGCCCGTCGGTTCGTCTGCGAAAATAATTTCGGGATCGTTGACGAGAGCGCGCGCAATCGCGACGCGCTGTTGTTCGCCGCCCGAAAGCTCAGCGGGCAAATGTTGAATGCGATCGGCCAAGCCTACGGCAACGAGACTCTCTTCGGCCGCGGTGCGAGTCGAGCTGCGGCCAATCATTCCGGGAAGTGAAACGTTTTCGAGCGCAGTCAGTTCCGGCAGCAGGAAGTAGCCCTGAAACACGAAACCCATTTTTTGATTTCGAAAGCGGGCCTGCGAGCTCGAGCTCCCGTTGTAAAGATTGCGCCCATCGAATTCCACCGTTCCGGACTCCGGCCGTTCCAGGCCTGCGAGCGTATAAAGCAAAGTGGTCTTACCCGCACCCGACGCGCCGCAAATGAAAATGATCTCCCCCGCCGCGATCTCGATGGAAATCCCGCGCAACACTTCAATCCGGCGCGGGCCCAGCTTGAACGATTGAAATAAATCGCGGGCGACCAGTTGCGGCTGCTGCACGGGAGAATTACTCGGCGAAGATCGTCATCGCGCAAGCTCTGTCATTCCAAACGAAGTGAGGAACCTCGTAGTCGCTGATTGATCACACGATCCAACTTGCCTGATCCCCGCTTCGTGAGATCCCTGGCTTGCGCTCGGGATGACAAACCACTCG